>Ga0315556_1000071_pt1 | contig 49648 bp, 46 predicted proteins | sample SalMarSW160310MG_FD_202112 | JGI IMG/M metagenome (GOLD analysis project Ga0315556, IMG submission 202112) | Salt marsh sediment microbial communities from the Plum Island Ecosystem LTER, Massachusetts, United States - Salt Marsh Sediment SW1603-10 ...
GCACACGGTGAGCGAGAGCAGCGTGCGCTTGCGCTCGTCGGGGTCGCGCGGCACGCGGTTGAAGAACAGCGAGTAGTTCAGCCCGGTGCCGACGACGAACAGCAGCGCGACGAGGTGGAACAGCGTCAGCGGGGTCCCCAGCAGCGGCAGCATCCCGGCTGCGAGCGCCGCCGCGAGCAGCACCGGCAGTAGCACGCGCGCGGCCTCGCCCGCGCCCCTCAGGCCCCAGGCCAGCAGGGCGAACATCGCCGCGATGCCGAGCGCGGTCAGCTGCAGCGTCTGAGCGCGGTAGCGCCCGATCATGCGGCCGGTCTCGCGCCGCAGATCGAGCAGCGCGGCGCCCGGCGCGTGCAGCGCCTCGAAGCGCGCCGACAGCGCCACGAGATCGCCGGCGCCGCGCAGCGGGATCAGCGCAACCCACTCGCCGCGCAGCGGGAACAGCAGCGAATCGAGCCTGACGCCGAGGCCGCTGCCGCGCAGGTCGGCGGGCTCGAGCAGCGGGCCGCGGCGGGCGCGCTCGACGTCGCGCAGGAAGGGCGCGAACAGGCCGGGGCGGAACGGCAGGCCGCGCTCGGCCTCCTGCAGGGTGTGCCGCAGCGCCCGCGCATCGGGCAGCGCCGCGCGGCGCGCGCGCTGGCGCGCCGCGCTCGGCAGGATGTCGCTCGCCGCCTCGAAGCCGGCGAACAACCCGTCGCGCGCGAGGCCGCGCAGCGCGGGCTCGAGCGCCTCGCTGCGTGCCAGCGCGCGCTCGCGGTCGGGCGCGCGCACCACGATCACGGCGCCGACGTCGGGCGCGCCGAGCTCGGCGCGCAGCTGCTGGTCGGCGCGGCGCTCGGCATCGGGGATGGGGTTGAGCGTGCCGAGGTCGTCGTTCCACAGCGCGCCGGGACGCAGCGCGTTGAGTGCGACCACGAGCGCGAGCGCGGCCCAGGCGAGGGCGCGGAGCGGCCGCCGCCGGCGCGCGAGCGCGCTCCAGCCCAGCAGCGGCGCGACGCGCTCCAGCGCCACCGGCCGCGCCGGCGCGATCGCCGGCAGGACATAGCGCGTCACCAGGCCGGCGACCAGGATCGCGCTCATCAGCAGCAGGCCGAGCTGCGCCAGCCCGGCGAAGCTCGACAGCAGCATGCTCAGGCCGCCGAGCACGGTGGTGAGCACCGCCAGGCGCAGCGTCGGCCAGACGCGCGCCAGGGTGGCGCGCAGCGAGTCGCCCGGCTGGTTGTGGAGGAAAAGGTAGCTCGGGTAGTCGACCGCCTCGCCGAACAGGATCGCGGCGAAGCCGAGCGAGATGCCGTGGATCGAGCCGAAGGCGAGGCTCACCAGCACGATGCCGGCCAGGATCCCGCTCGCGATCGGGACGAAGCAGGCAAGCGTCAGCGCCGCCGAGCGGTAGACGAACAGCAGCAGCGCGAGCACCGCCGCGCCGGCGATCAGCGACAGGCGCGAGGCGTCGGCCCGGATCAGCTCGCGCGACTCGACCGCGAACACGCCCGGGCCGCTGAGCGCGAGCGACGCGCCGCTGCCGCCCGCCGCGGCGGCGAAGGCCGAGCGAACCTCGCCCACCGCGCGCGCCTGGGCGTCGAGATCGGAGGCCGCGGCACGGGTCTCGGCGATCAGCAGAGCCCGCTTACCGTCGGGGGAGAACCAGACGCCGTGGCGCGTTTGCGGCCCGGCCGCCGGCAGCGACTCGAAGTAGCGCAGCGCTTCGCGGGTCGGGTCGGCGGCGATGCCCGCGACGAGCATGGTGCCGAGCGGCGAGGCGAGCGCCTCCAGCGCGCGCTCGAGCGATTCGCGCAGGCCGGCGGCGGAGAAGCGTTGCGGCGCGACCGCGGGGCTGAGCAGGTAGCGCCAGCGCTCGACCAGCGCGCGGTCGGCGGCGCCGAATCGGGCCTCGCCGTTGTTGACGTAGGCGAAGCGCGCCGAGGCCGAGAGCCGGCTCGCCAGCGCGCGGCTGGCGCCGGCGAGCGCGTCCGGCCCGCCGCCGGAGATGCCGATCAGGATCATGCGCGCCGCGACGCCCTCGCGCAGCTGGTGCACCAGCAGCGCCTGGTCGGCGTCGAGCCGCGCCGGCAGGAAGGCGGTGAAATCGCTGGTGACGCGGGCGCGCGAGGCGAGCAGGGCGCTGCCGGCGAGAAGCGCGAGCCATGCCGCGACGACGACGGCGGCGCGCGCGCGCGGGCTCAAGGCGCCTCCCGGCGCAGCGTCATCAGGCTCGAGTTGCCGCCGGCTTCCTCGACCCGGATCGAGCCGATGTCGGCGCGGCTGCCGCGGAACTCGATCGACTCGACGAAGCGCGCCATCTCCTCGTCGCGCGGCGCGAGCTCGAGCGTCCAGGCGTCGACGCTGCCGCTGAACGAGACGCGGTAGTAGCGCTCGAGCGTGGCGAGGTCGCCGCCGAGGGTCGCGCGCAGGCCCTCGACGAAGGCGCGTGCCGCGGGATTGTCGCGCAGCGCGTAGCTGCGCGACTCGCCGCGCGCGGGGCTTTCGACCGTCATGGTGTCGCCGTCGATCGTGGTCCGTTCCCGGTAGGGCGCTTCCACGTCCTTCTCGATGCGGCCGCCGCGCACGTACGACAGCCTGCCCGAGAGCACGAGCGGCTCGCTGAGCGCGGCCATCTTCTTCGTTTCGCTGAAGCGCACAGTCGAGGCTTGCACCGCCGACAGAAGCCGCATCACCTGCTCGAGAGAGGAGTCCTGCGCGGGCGCGGCGCCGCAGGCGAGCGCGAGCAGGAAGGCGAGCAGCGCCCGGTACAATGGCTTCAGGCAGCCATGTTTCAGCGGTGCTATTTCCTCGTAGTGGGTTCGAGCGCGCATGCGGGTCGCGCGGGATTCGAACACGCCGTCCGCAAAAATACAACGGCGGCCGCGCTCGCGCTCTTGCTGCTGTGCGGCTGCGCCGGACCGTCGCCCGAGCAGGCGCGCGCGTTGCCGCCGAACGCGTACCCGGCGCGCTTCCTGCTGACCTTCGACGACGGCCCGAGCACCTGGGAGCCTTACAACCCGACCCGCGCGATCCTGGATACGCTCGCGCGCAACCCGGTGCAGGCGGGAATCAAGGCGCTCTTCTTCCTGCAGACGCGCGATCCGCGCGCCGGCGGATCGGAGGCGGGCAGGGCGCTGATGCGGCGCGAGCACGCCGAGGGTCACGTCCTCGCGGTGCACAGCGGCTCGCCGCGCGGGCACATCGACCACCGGCTGCTGCCGGATGCCGAGCTCGAGCGCACGCTCGCCGACGCCGAGAGCGACATCGCGGCCGTCGCCGGGGTGGCGCCGGACCTGGTGCGGCCGCCGTTCTGGAACTACGACGCGCGCACGCTCGCCGCCTACCGCAAGCGCGGCCTGCGCATGCTGCTGACCGACGTCAGCGCCAACGACGGCGTGATCTACTTCTGGAACATCAGCCTGCGCCGGCGCAGCCACCTCCGCGACGCCCTTGCCGAAGTGCGCGAGAGGATCGCCGCCGGCGCGCTGCCGGTGGTCGACGGCGTGATTCCGGTGGTGGTCACCTTTCACGACACCAACACCTTCACCGCGCACCACATGCAGGAGTACCTCCGCATCCTGACCGGGGAGGCGGCCGAGGTCGGCCTGGTGCTGGCGCCGAAGCCGTTCTACGACGACCGCGCGGCGATCGAGCGCGCGGCGCGGGCGCGCGCGGAGACCGGCAACGAGAGCCCATGAATCGGCGATGAGCGCGATGATATGAGGCGGGCCGACGAAATTGCGCAGCAGTTAAATCAACGATCTGCCATCGTTATGAATCGCAATGTCGACGAACTTCACTCAGAGTGGCTTGCGCCAGCGATGCGGCACAGTCTGTTCGAGCGCCGTTCGGCTCCCCAAGAAGAGTGAAACTGGGCACTGGCTGGAGCGTATTGCTTTGCCTTAATCGGCTTTCTGCCCGGGACGAGGCTAAGGCGCAGCCGTGAATGTGGGGGGATCGGCGTAAGGGGGGCTATTTGCCACAAGGAAAAGCTTCAGCAAGCGCACGAATAACGAGTGTTGAGGCGTTTAGGTGCCAAATCTGTGGATTGTTGGCAATGAATGTAGTGGCGATTTCGATAATCTGATGGTATGTGGCGGCACTTGGTGCGCATGCAGGTGCGTCCTTCGTTGATTAATCGCCCGCCGCCGCCCTCGGTCCGGCTACCGCGGTTGCCCACCAGCTCATAGATCCTTCGTAGACTCCTGCGATGTACGCGTCGCAAGATGCTTTTCCGGTTGTTCCAGCTGGACTAGAACACCAAGAGTGCAACTCGTTGCCCGAGAGCGCATGCGCTGGGATAGAGAGGCTCAGTGCAGCGACGAGCCCAATAATCAATGGCGTGGGCTTGTTTCTTACTCCCCGGCGAAATGATACGTTAGCGTTTTTCAATTAACGTCGCTCCGTGCACGCCTAGTCCGAAGGCGAACAGCGCTTCTTTGGGGTTTGGGCGCGCTTTGCAAAAACGTCGGTCTGAATTAGGCGCTCCCAAGGAGTGCGCAATTTCTGACCCAGTAATCGTCTAGATTGTTGATGACTTTACGTCTTGATGGTTGCGACGAGAGTCGTTCAGTCTTTCCATGAGCCATTTCGTTTCTGAATTTGAATAGCTTCTTCATCGTCGCGAGCGGCGTCCGGCTGCGCTTGGCGAATGCAACCTTGAGAGCTTCGGAAAGAAGCTCGAACTTCAGCGGCGGTCGCAACCTCTCGTGATCGGCCCAACAGGCTATGACCTGAGGGCCTACGTGATTCAGGTACGCCTCGAACGCAAAGGCTGTTAAAACAATACTGGACAAAAACTGCCACGGCGAACCCCGCTGCTTTGACAGCGACAGCCCGGTTTCGAGTACAGACGATGACGCATGCCAAAGTTCGGCATACATGTGAACGGTGCGCTCCTTTGCAACGAAGACGTAGCGGCGCGTTTTCACCGAGTGTTCCTAACTTGGCTCTGGCCCCCGTTCGTGTAACACGGGGCTACCGGTACAGGATATCGGAGTAGCACGCGAGCGTGGACATGTATGGAATTCTTGTTCGGAAACGAGAAGGGAGCCGCCGCATTGCGTCATCACCTCTAACCGACCTCATTAGGAGGCGATTTTCGGGTGCTGCGACAGGGCGCATGCAAGCCTGCCGACGTCACGCCGCATTTAGCACTTCCACTTCTCGATCGAGCTTGCCGGCGATCGCGTCCTTCGCGAGTTCGAGGTCGTAGTGCGACTGCAGGTTCATCCAGAACTGCGCCTCCATGCCGAAGAACTTCCCGAGGCGCAGGGCCGTATCGGCGGTGATGCCGCGCTTTCCCAACACAATCTCGTTGATGCGGCGTGGCGGAACGCCGATTCCCTTGGCGAGACGGTACTGGCTGATTTGTAGCCCCTTGAGAAAGTCCTCCGCGAGCACTACGCCGGGGTGTACCGGAGCGAATTTGCGCTTGGCCATGCGGTTCTCCTTCAGTGGTAGTCCACGATCTCGACTTGGTGCGCATCGCCGCCCCTCCAGACAAAGCAGATGCGCCATTGGTCGTTGATGCGAATGCTGTGCTGCCCTGCCCGGTCGTGCTTCAGCGCTTCGAGCCGGTTGCCGGGCGGAATCCTGAGCGAATCGAGCCGCGTCGCCGCGTGCAGCTGTGCGAGCTTGCGCCACGCCGCTAGGTGTAGCGAGGATGGCAGCCTCCGCACATACTCCCGGGCGAAGATCCGCGCCGCGTCCTTGTCGGCGAAGGACTTGATCACCGTCTTATATTAACGCTATGCGTTAATAGCGGCAAGTGTTAGCAAGCACTCCGGCAAACAAAGTTGGCTCACGGTCCCGGAGTGCCTGGCGCCCAGAAGTCGTAGAAGTTGAACCAGTTGTAGGGCGCGCTGCGGCAGTGGTGCTCGAGCCGCGCGGCGTAGCGCTCGACCCAGGGCCGCAGCGAGCCTTCGCGCTCGCGCCGCTCGAGCGTGATGCGCCCGGCGAAGGGCTCCAGGTGCACCTCGTAGCGGCGGCCGCCGCGGTAGAGGCCGAAAGCGAGGATCACCGGCGCGCCGAGCAGGCCGGCGAGCAGCAGCGGGCCGAACGGAAAGCGCGCCGGCGCGCCGAGGAACTCGCAGCTGCACTCGCGCTCGTTGCGCCAGCTGCGGTCGGCGAGGATGCCGACGATTTCGCCCCGCTCGAGGCATTCCTGCACGCGCAGCAGCGACCCCGGCCGCCCGAGCGGAATCACGCGCGGCGCGGCCTGCGGCGCGAGCGCGTCGAGCGCGCTGTTGAGCTTCTCGGATCCCTCGGCGTGCATCAGCATGTTGACCGCCGGCGCGCCTTCGGCCAGGCCGGCGGCGCGCAGGATCTCGAAGCTGCCAAGGTGCGAGCCGAGCAGGATGCAGCCGCGGCCCCGGCGCAGGTCCGCCAGCAGCGCGGGCGGGGCCTCGAGCCGCACGTCGAAGTAGCCGTAGCGCCCGGTGCGCAGGTAGACGCGATCGAGCAGGGTGGCGGCGAAGGCGTGGAAGTGGCGCATGTGGTCGGCCGCGCGCGCCGGCCGTCCCAGCACGCGCCGCAGGTAGTCGGCGGAGGCGCGCCGCAGGCGCGGCGAGAACAGCACGAAGTAGGCGCAGATCGGGTAGAGGAAGGCGCGCCCGACGCGGCGTCCGAGCGCGAGCGTGGTCCAGATCAGCGCGCGCATCGCGGCCTGGCTGCCGCGCTCTTGCTGCGCGCGCCAGCCGCTGCTCAAGTGCCGATCTCCGCGCTGCCGGCGGCGAACGCCTTGCCGCGGTGAAGGAGAGTGAAGCGGATCAACGGCGGTTGCCGCGTCTCGATGACGATCCGGAACCGCTCTCCGGGCGCGAGCGGCGCGAGGAACTTCACCGACGGCAGGCCGAGCAGGCGCGCCTGCGGGCCCATGGTGGTCTCGATCGCCGCCGCGACCTCGGCCAGCAGCACCACTGCTGGAACGATCGGGTTGCCGGGAAAATGCCCGGGCAGCGCGGGATGCGCCGGATCGATCACGGCTTCAAGCTCGAAGCTCATCGCGCCGCCACCCGGCGCAGCAGCGCATCGAGGCCTTCGCGCGTGATCTTGCCGTTGGCCGCGCGCGGCAGGGCATCGACCAGGTACAGCGGGCGCGGCAGGAAGACCGGATCGAGGTCGCGGCGCAAGGCGTCGAGGATGGACGCCCTGCTCGTTTGCGGCGCGACCACGAACGCAAGCGGGCGATCGGCGCCGTCCGGCATGTAGAAAACGCCGTCGACGATCCCCGGCACCGCGCGCAGGCGCGCGTTGAGATCCTCGAGCGAGCTGCGCTTGCCGGCGACCTTGATCATGTCGCCGATGCGGCCGAGCAGGCGGAAGCCGCGCCCGCCCTCGAGCTCGACGCGGTCAGTGAGGGTGAACGGCGCGTCGAGGTGACCGCCCCGCACGCGCATCGCACCGTCTTCGGCGCTGAAGCTCAGGCCCTCGCACAGGGTCCACGACGGGCCGCTCGCGGTGCGCCGCAGCGCCATCATGCCGGTCTCGCTCGAGCCGTAGATTTCCTCCACCGGGCAGTCCCACAATTCTTCCGCCGCCTGCGCCAGCGGCACCTCGAGCGGCATGGTCGAGGAGATCACGCCGCTCAGCGCGCCGCGCAGATCGATCGCGTCCGCCACGCAGGCGCGCAGCTGCAGCGGGGTGGTCATCAGCCAGCACGGCTCCCCGGGCGCCGTGCGCATCGCTGCCTCAATCGCGGCCTTGACGTCCGAGGGCAGCAGCGGGCGGCCGGCCTCGACCGCGCCGCGCCATTGCAGCGGCAGCATCAGCGTCGCCTCGAGGCCGAACATGTGCTGCGGCGGCACGGTGCCGACGATCTGCGGCGCGAGCGACGGCGCCAGGCCCAGGTGCCGCCCCAGCGCCAGCGCGCCGCGCACCAGCGAGCCCCAGCTCTTGACGTGCGGCGCCGGGCGGCCGGTGCTGCCCGAGGTGAACACCACCGCCGCGGGCTGCTCGGGCGGGAAGGCGGGCCGCGCGCCCAGCGCTGCGGGCGGATGCCCGGTCGGACGGATCACGGCGACGCCCGCGGGCACCTCGTCGTGGTCGGCGACGCAGCACAGCTCGCCGAAGTCGCGGCAGATATCGCGGATCGCAGCATCGCCGGAGCCCGGCGGCAGCAGGCACAGGCGGCGCGCGCTCAGCGCCGCGGCGAACCCGACCAGGAAGTGATAGCGGTCGCGGCACAGGTTGAGCACGTGGCGCTCCGCGGGCAGAGCGGCCGCGAGCGCCGCGGCGTCGGCCAGCAGCGCGGAAGCGGGGATCGCCTCGCCGCGCCGGCGCGCGACCACGTCGTCCGGCGCGTGCAGTCTGAGCAGCGGCAACGGCTGCGCCCGCGCCGCCGGCAGGCGCAGGTACTGCAGCATGTCCCTCAGGCGCTGGGGCGGGTGGTGGCGGAAGCGCATGCGGCGCCAGGCGAACTCGCCCAGGAACAGCGCCGCGACCAGCGCCGGGCTGACGGCGTAGACGAAAAGCGTCCACGCCCGCAGCGGGCCGAACGCTGCCAGCCACGCCGCGGCCGCCGCCATGGCCGCGAACAGCAGGGTCCAGGCGAGCGTGACGCGCCGCGTGTAGGCGGGAAGGTCGGGCGGCAGGTCGCCGCCGTGCGCGTGGCGCGCGAACGAGGTGATCAGCGGCTCGGCGCCGCGCCGCAGAGTGCGACCGAACAGCCAGCACAGCGCGAGGTCGATCAGCACCGGCGGCAGGGTGACGGCAAACTTGAGCGCGGCGCCCTCGGGCAGCGATTTCAGCGCGAAGCGGCTGAACAGCGCATACAGCAGGACCGCGCAGACCGCGACGACCGCGCGTCTACTTGGTGCGATGCTTTTCAATGTGCGCGGTCAGCGCCCGCAGCGAAGCGAAGATGCGCGCGTTGTCGGCGTCGTCGGAGCGCAGCTTGAAGCCGTATTTCTTCGACACGGCAAGCGCGATTTCGAGCAGGTCGATCGAATCGAGCCCGAGGCCTTCGCCGAACAGCGGCGCCTCGGGATCGATCTCGTCGGGGCGGATCTCTAGGTTGAGCGCCTGGACGATGAGCTCGGCCAGCTCGGACTCGAATGCGGTAGTCTGCATCTGCATCTGTTGCGTGTAGGTATATTGGCGGAATCAGCCCGAGAGTATAAATCGGGCCGGGAGAGAGCATGAACGATAGATTGCACGTGGTCGAGCGTTTCGCGGCCTTCGCGGAGACATTCCGCACGCAGCCGCTGCCGGCCGAGGCGCTGCACCACGCCAAGCGCGCGGTGATCGACTGGCACGCGGCGGTGTTCCCGGGCGTGGTCATGGCGCCGGCGACGCTGCTCGAGCGCGCCCTGGCGGAGGAGCTCGACCGCGGCGGGGCGCGCCTGGCGCTCGGGCGGCGCGCCCCGGTGCGCGCGGCGGCGCTGATCAACGGCGCGGCAGCGCACAGCGCCGAGGTGGACGACATCTTCCGCGACGGCATCTACCACCCGGGGGCGCCGACGATCGCCGCCGCCCTCGCGCTGGCGCAGGCCAACCGCGCCGCGGGCGAGGCCTTCCTGCGCGCCGTGATCGTCGGCTACGAGATCTCGACCCGCATCGCGGTGGCGATGGGCCGCGCGCACTACCGCTACTGGCACAACACCGGCACCATCGGCTGCTTCGGCGCCTGCGCCGCGGCGGCCGAGCTACTGGGCCTCGATCGCGCGCGCTTCGCCCACGCGCTCGCGACGGTGGCCACCTTCTCGGCCGCGCTGCAGCAGGCGATGCGCGGCGACTCGATGTCCAAGCCGCTGCACGCGGGCAACGCGGCGCAGGCCGGCCTTACCGCCGCGCTCGCCGCGCGCGAAGGGGTGACCGGTTCGCTCGACGTGCTGGAAGGCGAGGCCGGCTACGGCCGCGCCATGGGCTACGACGGCTCCGCCGTGGGTCCCGACTGGGACCAGGCCCTCGCCAGCCTGGGGCGCGAGTTCAATATCACGCGCATGACGTTCAAGAACCACACCTGCTGCGGCCACATCTTCGCCGCGATCGACGGCGCGCTGTCGCTCAAGGCAAAGATGGGAGTCGATGCAGGCGAGATCGAGAGGGTGCGGGTCGGAACCTACAAGGCGGCGCTCGACGTGGCCGGCATCGAACAGCCGCGCACCGCGGCCGAAGCGCGCTTCTCGCTCAAGTACGTGGTCGCCACCGCGCTCACCGGCGGCAGCGTGCGCTTCGCCGCGTTCGAGCCGGCGCGGCTGAACGACCCGGCGACGCGCGCGCTGATGCATCGAATCGAGGTCTCGCTCGACCCCGAGCTCGACGCCGCGTTCCCGCGCCAGCGCGCGGCACGGGTCGCAATCGGCGCCAGCGGCGGCCGCAGCGCCGAGTGGCTGCAGCCGACGCGCATCGGCGACCCCGACGCGCCGCTGTCGGACAGGCAGCTCGACGACAAGTATCTCGAGCTTGCGGGGCCGGTGCTGGGCGAGGCGCCCGCGCGCGGGCTGCTCGAGCGGCTGTGGGCGCTCGAGTCCGTGCCCGACCTGGGCGCATGAGCCTCGCGCGCGCCCTGTTCGCGCCGCGCGCGGTGGCGCTCATCGGCGCCTCGGGCGACGCGGCGAAGAACACCGCACGCCCGCAGCGCTTCCTCGCCAGGCACGGCTACGCCGGCAGCGTGCTGCCAATCAATCCTACCCGCGGCGAAGTGCTGGGCAAGAAGGCCTGGCGCAGCGTCGCCGACGCGCCGCGGCCGGTCGATCACGCCTTCATCATGATCCCGCAGGTGGAGCAGGCGATCGAGGACTGCGGCCGCAGCGGCGTCGCGGTGGCGAGCATCTTCAGCGACGGCTTCGCCGACGTCGGGCCCGAGGGCGCGGCGCGCCAGGCACGGCTCGTCGCGCGCGCAAGGGAGCTCGGCGTGCGGCTGCTGGGGCCCAACAGCATGGGCGTGATCGACATCCCGGGGCGGCTCGCGCTGACGGTCAACGCGGTGCTCGAGATGGACGCGCTGCCCGCCGGCGGCACCAGCATCGTGTCGCAGAGCGGCACCATGCTCGGCACCGTACTCTCGCGCGGCGCCGCGCGGGGCTTCGGCTTCGCCAAGCTGGTGTCGGTCGGCAACGAGGCTGACCTCGGCGTCGGCGAGCTGGTCGAGCTGCTCGCGGACGATGAGGACACGCGAGTGATCCTGCTCTTTCTCGAAACGGTGCGCGACGCCGAGCGCCTGGCCGTCGCCGCGCGCCGGGCGCACGCCGCGGGCAAGCCGGTGGTGGCCTACAAGCTCGGCCGCTCGGCGCTCGGCGAGCGCCTGGCGCGCTCGCACACCGGCGCGTTGGCCGGCAGCGACGCCGCGCTCGACGCCTACTTCCGCGACTGCGGCATCGCGCGCGTCGACATGCTCGAGACCCTGATCGAGATCGCGCCCTTGGTTGCAGGGCGCGCGCCGCCGCGCCTCGATCCGGCCGGGCGAGCGCCGCGCGTCGCGGTGCTGACCACCACCGGCGGCGGCGCGGCGAGCGTGGTCGACCGCCTCGGCCTGTCCGGCATCGAAACCGTCGCCCCGGGCAGCGACGCGCCGATCATCGACCTGACCATGGCCGGCACCTCGGCTCAGTACGCCTCGACGCTCGCCTCGCTCATCGACTCGCCCGAGTGCGACGCGGTGCTGGCGGTGGTCGGCTCGTCGGCCATGTTCCATCCGCAGCACGCGGTCGAGCCGATCTTGGGCGCGAAGCGGGGCGCCAAGCCGCTCGCCGCCTTCCTCACCCCGCACGCCGAGCAGTCGCTCGCATTGCTGGCGCGCGCCGAGGTCGCCGCGTTCCGCACCCCGGAGGCGTGCGCAGATGCATTTCGGGCTTATTTCGACTGGCGTTCGCCGAGATCCGAAAATGACTCTCAAGAATTGAATCTGAACATCAAGCCCGGGAAATTCAACGAAAAATCGTCCCTGGAGCTGTTCGCTTCGCTCGGCATCGAAACGGCTGCCTCGCAGGTCGCGCGGGCGCCGAGCTTCGAGCACAGCGTTCCCTACCCGGTGGCGGCGAAGATCCTCTCGGCCGAGATCGCGCACAAGACCGAAGCCGGAGGCGTGATCCTGGGAATTGGCAGCGAGGTCGAATTCAGAGAAAAAGTGAAGAAACTGAATTCAAGCGAAATCCTGGTTCAAGCCATGCAATCCGGCTTGGGCGAGGCCATCATCGGCTACCGCGACGACCCGCTGGTCGGGCCGCTCGCGCTGGTGGGCGCGGGCGGGGTGATGGCCGAGATCTACCAGGATGTCGTGCTCGCGCTGGCTCCGGTGAGCGTGGCGCAGGCCGAGGAGATGATCGCGCGAGTGAAGGGCTTCGCCGTGCTGCGCGGCTACCGCGGGCTGCCGCGCGGCGACCTGCGCGCCCTGGCCGAGGCGCTCGCGGCGCTGTCGCGCCTGGCGCTGGTTCCGGGGCGGCCGGTGGCCGAGGCGGAGATCAACCCGATGATCGTCAGGCACTCGGGCGCCGTCGCGGTCGACGGCCTGGTACTGCCGAAAACCTAGCTCAGCCGCGCTTGCGTCCCTCGACCGGCTTGGTCGGCAGCTTTTCCGGCTTGTCCGGGCCCCAGACGCGGCTGTAGTAGGTGTCGGCGAGCTGCAGTGCGCCGACCGGGTTGTGCGCCAGCACCCGGTCCTTGGTGACGAGCGTGGTGACCAGGCCCTGCGAATGGCGGATGAACAGGCTGTCGTGCCCGACGCAAAGGCCGATGATCACGTTCAGCTCGCAGCCGGCGCGGTTTAGCAGCTCGGCCTGCGACAGCGGGTTGCAGATCGCCTCGTAGGTTCCGGGGCGGATCTTCTCCTCGTCCTTGAGGCCGATCTCCTCCTTCGGCACACCGCCGTTCTTGCACGCCACCGAGGCGACTTCCAGCCCGTGGCTCTCGAGAATGGCGCTGAACACGCGCGCCAGGTCGACGAAGCTGATGCAGGTCGCGATGCCCACGCGCTTGAAGCCCATCTTCTTGGCGAACTGGCAGATCTCCTCCACCCGGGTCCACCTGCAATAGCCCTCGCTCTCGACCACCGCCGAGACCTTGGCCACGCGCTCGATGAAGGGGTCGCTCCGGTAGGCCTCCGCCTCGACGATGCCTTCGGCGTCGATCTTGGAGGGGCAGAAGCCGGGTCCGCGCTCATCGCCTTCGCCCACCCGGCAGGCGCGAACCGTGCTCGGGCAGTAGGCGCAGCCCGGGGTTTCGTAGGTGGTCATGGCTTGGCTCCCAGTACGTCCAGTCGAAGTTTAGTCTCGATCGTGTCCTGCGGCGCTTCGCCGGTCGCCCCGGCCTCGCCGGTCGCGACCCGCGCCGCATCGACCCCGGCGTCCTCGACCAGGGCCTGCGACACCGCAGCCGCGCGTCGTCGCGCCAGCGTTTCCAGTTCTGCTGCGGCGAGCGGATGAAGCTCGACCAGGCGCCGGTAGATCGCTTCGTAGAACTCGCGGTCGTCGCTGCCCGTGCCGAGCAGGGCGAGGGCGGGATTGACGCGCTTGGCCTTGCGCCCGGCGTTCTTTTCAAACTCGGCCGTGAACTGCGCCATGGCGTCCTTGCCCGAGCGCGCTGCCATCAGTTTTTCAAGCGCGCGCTGCGTTCTGGCGTCGTCGAGAGCCACCGGGCCGGGCTCCTCGCCCGGGGCGAGCTTCACTTTCTGCGCCGCCGCCAGCTCGCGGCGTACCTTGTCGTCGCGCAGCGCCTTGCCGTCCAGCGCTTGCTGGGATCGGCCGTCGACGATGACCTTGAGCTTGGGCCGCTTCTGCATCGCCTCGCCGACTTTCTTCAGCTTGTCGAGCTCGGTGGGCAGGACCCGGGCCGAGCCCGGGTCGAACGCAATCGCGTCGAGCTTGGTCGCGCCGCCGCCCAGCAATGCTCCCAGGGCGCGGAAAGGCGCCGTGACGATGTTCTTGATCACCGTCGCGATCGCCTGCCAGATCAGGTGTCCGTAGCTGAACTGGGGGCTGTTCACGTCGCCACTCACCGGGACCGCGACGTTGATCTTTCCATCGGCATCGGTCAGCAGCGCGATCGCGAGGTCGAGCGGCAGGTGCAGCGCGTTTGGCGCGTCGACGCGCTCGCCCAAGGTGAACTTGTCGAGCAGCACCTTGTTGTTGCCCTCGAGCTTGCCGTCCTTGATCTTGTACTCGAGGTCGAGCGACAGGCGTCCCGATGCAATCTTGCGTCCCGCGAAGGTCGCGCTATAGGGCGTCATCGGAACCATCTCGACGTTGCGGAACACTGTTCGCAGGTCCATGAAGCGCTTGGGCGCGAACGGGCTCAGGGCCCCGTCGACGCGCGCCAGCCCCGTCCTGTCGACGCGTCCCTCGAACTTCATTTCGGCGCGGCTCGCCGGATCGGACGAGATGCCGCTGGCGACGCCGCTGAATTCCCGCACCTGCGCGGCGAACGGCAGCACCAGGCTGAGGTCGGAGAAATCGACCGCCCCGTCGTCCACCCGCACCCGCTCGATCGACACCGGGAAAGGCTTGCTCGCGCCCGAATCCGCCCTGGAGGGGGCTTTCTCGTTCTTGAACACCGTGGCGAGGTTGACGCTGCGGTCCTTGAAGATCGTGATCTTCGCGCCGGGCTGCCGCACGCGAACCTCGTCGATGGTCAGCCGGTCCGGCGCGAGCCGGAACCGGACCCCGCTCGCCGAGAGCGACTTCCAGGACAGGAAGCGATCCCCGCCCTGCGCTTCGTCGATCTCGAGCCCGGCGAGGCCGAGCGCGCCGTCGGCGCGAAAGGTGGGACCGGATTTCTTGGCCTGGTACTTCAGCGTCGCGGACGCCGAGAGGTTGCCCGACTTGAGCGTGAGCGTGGCGTAGCGCGCCAGGACCGGCTGCAGCGGGAGCAGGTTGAACCGGGCGAGCTTGAGCCTCGCCCCGGCCCCCGAACCGTCTAGCGCGAAGCTGCCCGAGGCGCCCAGGCTTCCTCCCTGGGCCACTTTCAGCGCGGCTTCGAACGGCACCGGCGCGCGCAGGTCGTCGCTCAGATTCTTCAGCGTCACGGACACGTCCGCGAGGTCGTAGCCGACCGCGGGCTCGAAGCCGCGGTCGGCGAGCGCGATCTTCAGTCCGCGCAGCTTGAATTCAGCGAGGCGAAAATGCCATGCCGCGCCGGGCTCGGCCGCGGGAGCCTGGGTGTGTTCGCGGGCGGCAAAGGACGCCAGCGGATCGATATTGCCCTGTGCGTCGCGGGCTATCCTCGCTTCGCCGCCGCGCACCGCAAGCACGCGCAGCGCGATGTTCCGCTTGCCGGTGTCGATCGCGTCGCCCTCGAGCGTCACGTCGTCCAGCACGGCGAACGGGGTCTCGTCCGCGGGCCGCGCCAGCGCGATCTTGGTCAGCGCGAGGTGAAGATCCTTCGACGTCACGCACGTCCCGGTCTCGCCGATCTCGAGCTGCGCCTTGGCCTGCAGCACGACGTTGCCGACCGCCAGCGTGAGCGGCGCGGCGCGGCTCTGGTCGGTCAACCGGAGGCCGACGTCGGCCACCTGCAGCGCATCGAGCCGGACGCGCCAGGGCTCGGCGCCCGAAACCGGCGCGGGCTGCGCCGCCGCCGGCGTCGCTCTGGGCGCGGCGATCGTCTGCCAGTCGAGCGTGCCGTCGCGGGCGATGCCGGCCGTCACCTGTCCGCCGCTGATGTCCACTTTCGGCAGGCTGAGCGCGCGCCGCTGCAGATCGAACCCGACGCCGCTCACCTCCACTTTGTCCAGGTGGAGAAGGGGCCGCTTCGCGCCGGGCAGGCGCAGCGCCAGGTCGGTGAGCTTCAGGCTGGCGCCGTCGAGCAGCAGCTGCGGCTTCCCGCCCGCGAGCAGAAATCGATAGTGGGTCACGAAATCGATCGAACCTTCCGGCAGGTCGAGCCTGAGCTGGTCGTGCAGGAAGCGCCAGACGTTCGCCGGCCGGAATTGCGTGATGCTCAGTTCACCCTCCGACGCAACCGGCCGCAGCGAGACCTCGCCGCGCCAGCGCACCGTGCCGCCTCCCGGAAGGCGAGCTTGAATGGCGTAGGGACCCTTGCGCTCGGGCAGCGTGGACACGTCGTTGAACTCGAGATTGACCGGCGCCAGCGTCGCGCTCGCCGTGGAGGGGCCGGAGCGATCGACGTAGCTCAAATTGCCGTCGCTCAGCACGACGTGCGTCAGCACCATCCGCACCGGCGCCCCGTCCTCTTTCGGCGCGGGCGGCTCGTCGCCCCGCGCGTCCGCGCCGAGCTGCATCAGGTTGAGCCGCCCGTCCTGGCGCTTGACCACGTTCAGATCGAGGCCGTCGAGGGCGACGTCGGCGAACACCCACGCCCAGCGCACCAGGCTGGACGTCTCGAAATCGACGAACAGGCGCCGCACGCCGAGGATCGGGGCTCCGTCGCGTTCCGCCAGCTTCAGGTCCCTGGCCTCGAGCGTGAGCAGGAAGGGATTGATTCCGACCTGGGCGACACTTGCCTGGCGCTGCTGCAGGCTGTCGTGGACGATGTCGGGCAGGTAGCGCACGACGAGCCAGGGCAGCAGCACGAAGCCGAGCAGCGCGTAGGCGGCGAGCAGGCCCGCGCCGGCGCGGAACCAGCGGTTGCGCAGAATACGAATCAGGCCTTGCTTCATTCCAGGAAACCTACCGTCGCCCCGGCGATCTCGAAGACGCTACCCCCCGTGCGCGAGTGCCTATTGACGTGGCTCAAATCCCTGCTTCAGCGCAGGACGCGCACGTCGATCGAGAACAGGACCGGGTAGTAGGTCGGCCAGTTGAACCAGCGCTTCGATCCCGCTTCGCTCACCGCCCACAAGGCGCCGTCGGCGTCGAAGCCGAGGTCCTCGATCCCGGCCACCGCCGCATAGCTCGCCAGGACCTTGCCCGTCTTCGGATCGACCTTCTGCAGCCTGCCGAACTGGCTGCCGCTCTGGCTCAGCCAGAGAAAGCCTTCCTTGTCGAACGCCGCGCCCTGCGATCGCGTGGCGGTCGCGAGGCTGGCGCTCGCCTGCTCCTCGCGCAGCTCGAGCCACTGCGGGTGCGCGTCGATCAATTTGAGAGGGAAGCCAACGACGCGGCCGGGCCCGCGCTTGGTGTAGACGCCGATCCAGAGCGCACCGTCGCGGTAGGCGAGGAAGGAGCCGCGCAGCGGGAAAGGGAGCGACAGGGTCCGCACGACCGCATCGCCTCCGCGCTTCGCGCCGAAGGCCTTCTCGAGGTCGACCTCGAACAGGTGCTCGGTGTCGGCCACGAACAGGCGCTTGCCGCCGGCGTACGCGAGGCCGCCCGCGTGGCCGCACAGCGGCGGCAGGTCGAAGCGGCCGGTGACCACGAGCGTCCTGCGGTCGATGCGGTACAGGCGGCAGGTCGGAAACGCGTGCGCGCCGTTGTAGGCCGAGAGCAGGACCGAATCGCCGACGACGCTCACGCCCTGCGGGACCATGCCGAGGTCGATCTCGGGCGCCCACATCCGGGCGCGAATCGCCGCCGCGTTGGGAGGTTCACTGAGGCTTCGGTCGGTGTACGCCGGCCGGCTGCCGGCGATGCCGGCGGCTGCCGCCGCCGCGCAAGCGAGCCATGCCGCGCAGGCTAGGAGGATTCTCATGGCGGTGATCACGCGGGCGATAGGCTAACATCGAACCCTGTTTCCGCATTGCCGGGGAGGCAGGATGGACTGGAAGCTGTTCATGCAGCGCGTCAACGAAGACCGCCTGGTCGCGCGTCACGGCGCGGGCTCGAGCTTCGACCTGCTGCTCAGGTGGGGCGAGGAGGACAATTTGCTGCAGGTACACGACGGGCGGCTGGCGCAGCACCGCACGGGTCCGTTCGTGATGCCGCGGTGCGACTTCGCGCTGGCGGGAGGCGACGAGGCCTGGACGCGCTTCGCGCACCCGCGGCCGGCGCCGCGCGACCAGGACCTGTTCGCCTTCTTCCGCCGCGGCGAAATCACGCTGATCGGCGACACGCGCAAGTTCTTTGCCCACCAGCTGTGCCTCAAGCTGATGCTGACCAACCTGCGCGCGGTGGGGGTGCGGCCGTGAGCGGCGTGCTCGAGCCGGTCACCGGCCGCTATCTCAGGTTCGATTTCGAGGGCCGCGCGCAGCGCGTTTATTTCGAGGAGGCGGGGCAGGGGATTCCGCTCTTGTGCCTGCACACCGCCGGCGCCGACACGCGCCAGTTCCGCGGCCTGCTGAACGAGCCGCGCATCACCGACCGATATCGCGTGGTCGCCTTCGACCTGCCGTGGCACGGCAAGAGCTCGCCGCCCGCCGGCTGGCAGCTCGAGCGCTACCGCCTCACCAGCGCGTCCTACAGCGGCATCATCCTCGCCTTCATCGAGGCGCTCGGGCTCGAGCGGCCGGTGGTCATGGGCTGCTCGATCGGCGGGCGCATCTGCCTGCACCTCGCGCTCGAGCACGCGGCGAAGTTCCGCGCCATCGTCGGCCTGCAGTCGGCGGCCAATCAGTCGCGCTACTACGATCCGTCGTGGCTGACGCATCCGGAGGTGAACGGCCAGGTGGCGAGCGCGGCCACCGTGATGGGCCTCATGTGCCCCGACAGCCCGGAGGCCGAGCGCTGGGAGACGCTGTGGCACTACATGCAGGGCGGCCCCGGCATCTTCTCCGGCGACCTGCACTTCTACCAGATCGACGGCGACTACCGCGGACGGGTCAAGGACATCGACACCCGGGTCGCGCCGTACTACTTCCTCACCGGCGAGTACGACTACTCGTGCAGCCCCGAGGACACGCAGGAAACCGCCGTCGCCATCGCGGGCGCCAAGGTGCGCATCATGCGGAAGCTCGGCCATTTCCCGATGAGCGAAAACCCGCCGGCCTTCGTCGAGGAGCTGCTGCCGGTGCTGGACGAGATCGCCGCCGCTAGCTGAGCGGGCGCAGCGGCGGCGCGACGCCTTCCGGCAGCGGGTGGCGCGTCGCGTTGAGCACCATCGACACCACGCCGTAGTAGCCGCAGGTGCCGATCAGGTCGATCGCGCCGCGCTCGCCGAAACGCTCGAGCGCCGCGCTCCACGCCGCGTCGCTCACGTGCTTGGTCTCGTGCAGCTCGCGGCAGAAGTCGTATACCGCGGCCTCGTCCGGATCAAGCACGGCGGGGCGGCGCCCCTCGGCGATGGCGTCGGCAAGCTCCTTTCGGTCTTCGTAGCCGAACGCTTTCAGCGTGACTCCGAGGCGAGAAGCGGCATCGTAAGTCCGCTTCCATGCGGCCGGATCTCCCCCATCGGATAAATAGGCTACCCGTGATGCCTTGGGGACGAGCTCTTCGAGCAGCTCGAGCCGCTTCGGGCTCAGTTCGGTGGACATGCACGTTGAACCCGTTAGGTTGCCTCCGGGATGCGCAAGTTGTGCGACGTGCTCGAACGGGTCGCACGAGAAGAACACGAGGGGTGTGGTCTTCACCGCCCTCTGGGTGATCCGGCTTGCCCGGGCGCCGACTGTAAGAATTAAATCGACGTTTTCGTGCGCCAGCTCCATCGCGAGCGCTTTCAGTTGCCCGTAATCTCCGAATCGCGGCTCGATGAGGAGGTTCTTTCCCTCCACGTAGCCAAGCTTGGCCAGGCGCTGCAGAAAAGCGGGCAGCGGGCCCTTCATCCTTTTGAAGTCGATAGGAGGAGCGTTTTGCGGGCGCGGCCTGCCGTAGGCCAGAAGACCCACCCTATACACTTTCCCGGCGTCGCGCGCCCAAGTCTCTCGCGCGGTGACCGGCACGAACAGAATATTCAAGACAGCAGCGACGAAGAGCGACGTGGCTATGCGCTTCATGTGCGGTCTCCTTACGGTTCTACCAGAACCCTGCGAAACCTGACCACTTTAGCGGGGGTTGCTATTTCTTGGCGAGCGAGGGCCAAGAATCAAGCCGTCGAGGAATCTTCTCCAGCTTGCCTGGAGAGATCTTGACCTGTCCTCAAATCTCGCTGAAGCTTTGCTAAAGCTTTGATCAAGTCCCACGCATGGAAGCTGCGGCGTGGTCGCAATCAAGACAGGAATAATGCGAGATGAGAACTGCGATCGTTGGTCTGCTGACTTTCTTTCTCGGCGCGGCCGCAGGCTGCGCCGGCAACCCCGCCAGCTCGCAGGCGGAGCAGTGCGCGAGCGGCCTCAGGGTGGCGTACAAGGAGCTGGATTTCGCCAAGGCCAAGGGCTTCGGCGGCACGGTGGAGTACTCCAAGGCGGCGGGCCTGCTGACGGCGGCGAAGGTGCAGCAGGAGTTCGGCAAGTATCCGAACTGCATCGACAAGGTCGGGCGCGCCAGGGCGTATATCGCCAAGTCGAGGAAATGAAGCTGGATACGCGGGAGGTCCGATGAGCGAACCCGAGCGGTGGTCTTTTCCCGAGGAGTTGCAGCCGCGGCCGTCGGAGCTCGGCTTCGACCTCGAGGCCGCGCTCGACGCGGTGGTGATGCTGCGCAGCGAGATTCCCGAGGACGGGTTTACGGCGCAGATTCTCGGCACCGAGCGCGCCGGCAGCGGGGTGGTGATCGGCGACGGCCTGGTGCTTACCATCGGCTACCTGATCACCGAGGCGAGCACGATCTGGCTCACGACCAACGCGGGGCAGGTGATCGGCGGTCACGCGCTGGCCTACGACCAGCCGAGCGGCTTCGGCCTGGTGCAGGCGCTCGGCCGGCTCGACGCGCCGCTGCTGGCGCGCGGCTCGGCCGTGGGGTGCGCAACGGGCGACAGGGTAATCGTCGCCGGCCACGGCGGCCGCGCGCACACGCTCGAGGCGCGCGTGTTCGCCAAGCGCGAGTTCGCCGGCTACTGGGAGTACGTGCTCGACGAGGCGCTGTTCACCACCCCGGCGCATCCGCTGTGGGGCGGCGCGGCGCTGATCGGCGCCGACGGCCGGTTGCTCGGCGTCGGCTCGCTGTTCGTCGAGGAGATGGTCGGCGAGCGCAAGGTCGAGGGCAACATGATCGTGCCGATCGACCTGCTCGAGCCGATCCTCGACGACCTGGTCAGGTCGGGCCGCGCCAGGCGCCCGCCGCGCCCCTGGCTCGGGCTGTACGCGACCGAGCTCGAGGGGCGGCTGGTCGTCGCCGGCCTGGCGCCGGGCGGCCCGGCGGCGCACGCCGGGCTGCGGGTCGGCGACACGGTGGCGGAGGTCGGCGGCGAGGCGGTCGCCGGGCTGGCCGACCTGTTCCGCAAGGTCTGGGGCCTGGGCGCGGCGGGGATCGAGGTCCCGCTCACGCTGGCCCGCAACGGCAAGCGCACGCAGGTCGGGATTGCATCGATCGACCGCGCCGACCTGCTCAAGAAGCCGCAGCTGCACTGAGCGGGCATTGATTGGAAGCAAGTTTCCGGCATTGCCGGATTGGCGCCCCCGGCCTACAATTTGAACCATGGTTCAAGTTTTGAATCGCGGTTCGACACGGGTCCAGCGCCGCAGCGAGGCGCGCCGGATGGAGATCCTGCGCGCCGCGTCGCGCGTGTTCCGCCGCCGCGGGCTGGGCGCGGCGGGGATGCGCGAGATCGCGGAAGAAGCGGACGTCTCGCCCGGCATCCTCTATTACTACTTCAGCGGCAAGGACGAGATCCTGCTGTTCTGCCAGGAGCGCACGCTCGAGCACATGCTGGCCGCGGTCGAGGCGGCGCGCGCGCTGCCGGCTTCCAGTGCCGAGCGCCTGCGCGGCGTGCTGCAGGCTCACGTGCACGCGATGCTCGACGAGCTCGAGGGCGCGACCGCGCACCTCGAGGTCGAGGCGCTGCCCGAGGAGTTGCGCGCGCCGGTGATGGAGAAGCGCGACCGCTACGAGCGCGCAGTGCGCGCGCTGGTCGCCGAAGGAATAAAGCGCGGCGAGTTCGCCAGGGCGGACGCCGCGCTCGTCACCCGCGCCATGCTCGGCGCGGTCAACTGGAGCGCGCGCTGGTACCGTCCCGACGGGCCGCAGACCTCGGCCGCGATCGCGCAGGCGCTCTCGGACTATCTCGTAAAAGGATTGCTGAAATGAGCGCCGTTCCCGATCGTGTTCACATGACGCTGCGCGTCAACGGCGAGGAGCTGCCGGTCTCGTTCGCGCCCTACAAGACCCTGCTCGAGGTGCTGCGCGAGGACCTCAATCTCACCGGCACCAAGCACGGCTGCGAGCTCGGCGAGTGCGGCGCCTGCGCGGTGCTGGTCGACGGCCAGCCGCTGCTGTCGTGCCTCGAGCTGGCGCTCGACTGCGAGGGCCGCGAAATCCAGACCGTCGAGGGGCTGGCCCAGGGCAACGAACTGCATCCGCTGCAGGCCGCGTTCGCCGACGTCGGCGGCTCGCAGTGCGGCTACTGCACCTCGGGCATGCTGATGACCGCCAAGGCGCTGCTCGACAAGGAGCCGGCGCCGAGCCGCGAGCGCATCAAGGAAGCCATTTCCGGAAACCTGTGCCGCTGCACCGGCTACCAGCAGATCTGGGAGTCGATCGAGCAGGCGGCGCGCGTCATACGGGAGGCCAAGCCGTGAACGCGCCCGAGAAATCGCTGCAGAAAAAGCGCTTCGACACCATCGGCAAGCCGCGCCGGCGCGTCGATGGGCGCGCCAAGGCGACCGGCCAGCTGCGCTTCGCCGACGACCTGGTGCTGCCGCGCATGCTGCATTGCAAGCTGCTGCGCTCGCCGCACCCGCACGCGGCGATCGAGTCGATCGACGTCTCGCGCGCGCAAGCACACCCCGGCGTGCACCTGGTGCTCACCGGAGAGCAGTTCGCGATTCCCTACGGCATCATGCCGGTGGCGCAGGACGAGCACGCGCTGGCGCGCGAGCGCGTGCGCTTCGTCGGCGACCCGGTCGCGGCGGTGGTCGCGACCGACGAGCAGACCGCCGGCGAGGCACTCGGGCTGATCGAGGTCGAGTACCGCACGCTGGCGACCGTCGCCAGCCCCGAGGAGGCGCTCGCCAACCCCGAGCCGCGCATCCACGACTACGGCGAGCAGGGCAACATCCACCGCAACCAGTCCTACGAGTTCGGCGACGTTGACGAGGCGCTGGCGGCCTCCGACCACGTGTTCGAGGACCTGTTCTTCTACGAGGGCAACACCCACCTGCCGATGGAGCAGCAGGCCTCGCTGGCCTCGATCGAGGGCGATGGCAAGCTGCTGCTCTCGAGCAGCACGCAGAACCCGCACTACCTGCACCGCCAGCTGGCGCGCGTGCTGCAGATGCCGGCGGCGCACATCCGCGTCATCGCGACGCCCAACGGCGGCGGCTTCGGCGGCAAGTGCGACCCCGGCAACCACGAGTTCGTGGTCTGCAAGGCGGCGCTCATGCTCGGCCGGCCGGTCAAGATCTGCCTCACGCGCGAGGAAGTGTTCTACCAGCACCGCGGGCGCCATCCGGTGCTGATGAAGTTCCGCACCGGCGTGACGAAGGACGGAAAGTTGACGGCAATGCACCTGCAGACGCTGCTCGACGGCGGCGCCTACGGCTCGCACGGGCCGGCGAGCACCTTCTACACCGGGGTGCTGACGCCGGTGACCTACGAGCTGCCGCGCTTCAAGTTCGAGGCCTGCCGCACCTTCACCAACAAGCCGGCCTGCGGCCCCAAGCGCGGTCACGGCACGCCGCAGCCGCGCTTCGGCCAGGAAGTGCAGCTCGACAAGATCGCCGACAAGCTCGGGCTCGACCCGGCCGACCTGCGGCTGAACATGGTGACCAAGGCGGACTCGCTCACCGCGAGCTGGCTGCGCATCGGCTCGAACGGGCTCGCCGAGTGCATCCGCAAGGTGGTCGAGATGTCGGGCTGGAAGGAAAAGCACGGCAAGCTGCCGCCGGGGCGCGGGCTGGGCCTCGCCTGCTCGAGCTACATGTGCGGCGCCGGGGTGTCGATCTACTGGAACAAGATGCCGCACTCGGGCGTGCAGCTGCTGCTCGACCGCAGCGGCCAGGTGACGGTGTACTGCGGCGCGACCGAGCTCGGCCAGGGCTCGGACGACGTGCTCGCGGCGCTGGTCTCGGAGGCGCTCGGCATCGACCCGGGCTTCGTTCGCTGCGTCACCGGCGATACCGGCATCACGCCGATCGACCTCGGCTCGTACTCGAGCCGCGTCACCATCATGATGGGCAACGCCGCGCTGCAGGCCGCTGGCCGGGTGCGCGAGCAGCTCGCCGCGGCGGCCGCCGAGACGCTCGATACGCTGCCCGACCGGGTCGCGTTCTCGCTGGGGCGGGTGTTCGCCGCCGAGGACCCGAACAAGTCGATGAGTTTCATCGAGGCGGTGGCGCTGGCGGAAACGAAGTTCGGCACGCTCGGCGCGGTCGGCTCCTACTCGCCGCCCAGGGCGCCGGGCCGCTACAAGGGCGCCGGCGTCGGCCCGTCGCCGGCCTACAGCTTCTCGGCCTGCGTGGTCGAGACCGAGGTCGATCCGGTGACCGGCTGGGTCCACGTGCCCAAGATCTGGATCGCGCACGACATCGGCCGCGCGCTCAACCCGGTGCTGGCGCGCGGGCAGGTGATCGGCGGCGTCTACATGGGGCTGGGCGAGGCGCTGATGGAAGCGCAGGTGTTCCGCCGCCTGCCGCCCAAGCTCTCGGGCGCGCTGGTGCACCGCACGCCGTCGATGCTCGAGTACAAGAGCCTCACGTCGCTCGATATGCCCGAGGTCGAGGTGGCGCTGATCGAGGACCCGGACCCGAACTGCCCCTACGGCGCCAAGGAAGTCGGCCAGGGGCCGCTGCTGCCGGTGATGCCGGCGCTGGCGAACGCGGTGTTCGACGCGGTCGGGGTGCGCATCGACGAGGTGCCGATCACGCCCGACAAGGTGCTGCACGCGCTGGAGAAGAAGGCCAAGGGCGAGCCGCCGCGCGTGGGTCCCGAGAGCTTCCCCGCGGTGCCGTACCCGGCGCCGATGTTCGTCCTGCCGCCCTCGGAGGGCGGCGACGGCAACGAAACCAAGCGCGAGGAGAAAGCCGCATGATGCGCATGCCGTGGTTCGATTTCCGCGCCCCGCGCTCAATCGCCGAAGCGGCGAAGATCCTCGCCGCCGAAGGCCCGCAGGCGATGCTGATCGCCGGCGGCACCGACCTGGTGCCGAACATGAAGCGCCGCCACCAGACCCCGGCGACGCTGGTTTCCCTGCGCAGGGTGGATGAGCTACACAAGATGAACGGTTCCCTTGGGGCTTGCCTGACGCTCACCCAAATCGTCGATTCGGCCCAGGTGCGCGAGAAGTATCGCGGCCTGTGGCAGGCGGCGGCGCAGATCGCTACCCCGCACCTGAGGAACATGGGCACGCTCGGCGGCAACCTGTGCCTCGACACCCGCTGCACCTACTACAACCAGAATTACGAGTGGCGCCAGGCGATCGACTTCTGCCTCAAGAAGGAAGGCGAGACCTGCTGGGTGGCCACGGCGAGCAAGCGCTGCGTCGCGGTGTCCTCGACCGACAGCGCGCCCGCCCTGATCGCGCTGGGCGCGAAGGTAAGACTGGTTTCTTCAACTGAACAAAGAGACGTTCCGCTTGCGGAGCTCTACCGCAACGACGGCATCGACTACCTGAGCCGCAAGCCCGACGAGATCCTGACCGAGGTGATGTTGCCCGAAGCCGAGGGCTGGAGGAGCACCTACTGGAAGCTGCGCCGGCGCGGATCGTTCGATTTTCCGGTGTTGGGAGTTGCGGCCGCCGTGAAAATGAAAGGCGATACCGTCGAAGAGGCGAGGATCGCGCTCGGCGCGGTCGCCTCGCGGCCCTTCCTGGTCGACAAGGCCGGCGCCTATCTGGCCGGCAAGAAGCTGACCGACGACGTCATCGCCGAAGCCGCGGCGACGGTCGCCTCGCGCGCCAAGCCGATGGACAACACCGACCTCGACCTTTACTGGAGGAAGGAAGTCGTCGGCGCCTTCGCCGGCTACGCGCTGAAGGAATTGCGCGGCGACGACATGCGCGCGACGCGGGCAAGGATCGCCCGGCAGTCTCTCGAGTAGACCGGGCCGCAGGCGGTAAACTGGAGGTGTGAAACACCTCCTGGCCCTCTTGCTGGTTCTTTCCGGCGGCGCATCGCATGCCGCCCCCTTGCCACAGGCGGAGCTGGTGCCGGGCGGCGTCGCCATCGTTCCGCTCGAGCGCGCCGGCGGCGAGGCGCCGCGCGCGTATTTCAACGGTGACCGGGTGATGGTGCTGAAAGGCGAGCGGAACTGGGTGGCGCTGGTGGGCATCCCGCTGGACGCCAAGCCGGGCAGCTACGCGGTAACAGCCAGCGGCCGCAGCCTGAGCTTCACGGTTCAGGACAAGCAGTACGCCGTGCAGCGGGTCACGATCAAGAACAAACGCAAGGTCGACCCGACGACACTCGACCTCAAGCGCATCCGGCGCGAATCCGTCATCATCAAGGCGGCCCTCGCCGCGTGGCACGCCAAGGCCGGCGTGCCGCTGCGGTTCGACCTGCCGGTGCTGGGCCCGGTGAGCAGCCCCTTCGGCCTGCGCCGCGTCTTCAACGGCGAGCCGCGCCGTCCCCACAGCGGGATCGACATCGCGGTCCCGGCCGGCACGCCGATCCACGCCCCCGCGCCGGGGCGCGTCGCCGTCGTCGGTAATTTCTTCTTCGACGGCAAGATGGTGATGATCGACCACGGCCAGGGCCTGGTCACCCTGTACGGCCACATGAAGAAGGTCCTGGTGAAGAAGGGACAACGGCTGGCGCGCGGCGAGGTGATCGGCCTCGTCGGCCAGACCGGCCGCGCCACCGGTCCGCATCTGCATTGGGGCGTGAGCCTGAACAACGCGCGGGTCGACCCCACGCTGTTCCTGTCGCCCGATTCCCTCGCGCAGCTGGAGGAAAGATAGAGGCGGCATTTCAGAGAGCGGGCATCGCTTGTCTCGGCCTGCTGCTGGCCTGGGCCGTCGCCGCGCCGGCGCGCGCCGACGGCGTGCGCTTCGAGCTGGGCTACACCGCAGAGGTGATTGGGGTCGCCTCGGGCGGGATCCGGCACGGGGCCGCCTACGAGGGGCGCGCCGACCTTTCGCTCGACGCCGACCTCGCCGCGCTCGCCGGCTGGCCGGGGACGATGCTGCACGCCAGCGCCTTCCAGATCCACGGCTACCAGCTGTCCGAGAACTACCTCGGCAACGTGATGACGGTGAGCAACATCGAGGCCCATCCGACCACGCGGCTGTATTCGCTTTGGCTGCAGAAGGCGCTGCCGGGCGGCCGCGGGTCGCTGCGCGCCGGCCAGCTCGCCGCCGACGAGGAGTTCCTGGTGAGCGAAACCGCGTCGGTCTTCATCAACGGCAGCTTCGGCTGGGCGCCGATCGCCGCCGCCAACCTGACCAACGGCGGGCCCGGCTATCCGCTCGCGGCGCCCGGCCTGCGCCTGCGCCTCGAGCCAACGGGCGGCGCGGCGCTGCTGGTCGCCGCGTTCGCCGGCGACCCGGCCGGCGGCGGCTGCGTCGGCGATCCGCAGCGCTGCAACCGCTACGGCACCACCTTCAGCGTCAGCGGCGGCACGCTGTGGGTGAGCGAGCTGCAGCTCGCCGGCGGCCAATTCAAGCTGGGCGGCTGGTACCAGAACGGCAGCTTCGCCGACCGGCGCGGCAACGGCGCGCTGTACGCGATCGCCGAGCGCAGGCTGTGGCGTTCGGGCGCGCGGGAGCTGCACGGCTTCGTGCGCGTGGGCGCAGCGCCATCGGACAGGAACGAGGTGAAGTCCTACGCCGACGCCGGGCTGAGCTACAAGGGGGCGTTTGCCGCGCGCCCCGAGGACACGCTCGCGCTCGGCGTTGCGCATGCCGAGCTGAGCACGGGCTCGGAGTCGCTCGTCGAGCTGAGCTACCTCGCGCCGCTGACGCCGCACCTCGCCCTGCAGCCCGACCTGCAGTACGTCGCGCAGCGGGGGACGGACATCCCCGACGCCTGGGTCGTCGCGCTGAGGGCGAATGTTCGCTTCTGACGTTCAGTGGCCGAGGATCTGGCTCAGGAACAACTTCGCGCGGTCGGTCTTGGGGGCGGCGAAGAATTCCTCGGGCTTGCCGACCTCGACGATCTCGCCGCGGTCCATGAACACGACGCGGTCGGCGACGGTGCGCGCGAAACCCATCTCGTGCGTGACCACCAGCATGGTCATGCCTTCGCGCGCCAGCTCGACCATGACGTCGAGCACTTCCTTGATCATCTCCGGGTCGAGCGCCGAAGTGGGCTCGTCGAACAGCATCACCTTGGGGCGCATGGCGAGCGCGCGCGCGATCGCCACCCGCTGCTGCTGGCCGCCGGAGAGCTGGGCCGGGTACTTGTCGGCCTGCTCGGCGATGCGCACCCGTTTGAGCAGCTGCATTGCCAGCTCCTCGCCCTCGCGCTTGGGCATGCGGCGCACCCAGGTCGGCGCCAGGACGAGGTTCTCCAGCACCGTGAGGTGCGGAAAGAGGTTGAACTGCTGGAACACCATGCCGACCTCGCGCCGGATGGCCTCGATCGCCTTGACGTCGTCGGCCAGCTCGATGCCGTCGACCACGATCTTGCCGCGCTGGTGCGACTCGAGCCGGTTGATCAGGCGCACCAGGGTCGACTTGCCCGAGCCCGAAGGCCCGCAGATGACGATCTTCTCGCCGCGGGCGACCGAGAAATCGATTCCGCGCAGGACGTGGAACTCGCCGAACCACTTGTCTACGCCTTTCATCTCGATGATCGGTGCGTCGGCCAAGATCAGTCCTCCCTCAGGATGTGTCTGCGCCCTCGAGCGAGATCGCGCTCGAGCCGCTGACTGTACTTCGACATCGAGAAGCAGAAGGCGAAGTAGACCAGCGAGGCGAACAGGTAGGCCTCGATGCCGTGGCCGCTCCAGGCGGGCTCGTTGAGCGCCACCTTGACCGCGGTCAGCAGGTCGAACAGGCCGATGATGACCACCAGCGAGGTGTCCTTGAAGAAGGCGATGAAGGTGTTGACCAGCGGCGGGATCGAGATGCGCAGCGCCTGCGGCAGAATGATCAGCAGCATCTTGCGCCAGTACGACAGGCCGAGCGCTTCGGCCGCCTCGTACTGCCCGTTCGGGATCGCCTGCAGCCCGCCGCGCACCACCTCGGCCAGGTAGGCCACGGCGAACATGACCATCGCGATCTGGGCGCGCAGCAGCTTGTCGATCGACACGCCCGCGGGCAGGAACAGCGGCAGCATGACCGAGGCCATGAACAGCAGGCTGATCAGCGGCACGCCGCGGATCATCTCGATGTAGACCACGCTGGCCGTGCGCACCGCCGGCATGTTCGAGCGCCGGCCGAGCGCGAGCAGGATCGAAAGCGGAAACGCGGCCGCGATGCCGAAGGTGGCGAGGATCAGGGTCAGCATCAGCCCGCCCCAGCGCTCGTTCTCGACGTAGGGCAGGCCGAACACGCCGCCCCACATCAGCATCCCGATCAGCGCCAGGCCGCCCACCCACGCCAGCGCGAGCCACGGCCGCCAGCACACGCGCAGCGCGCTCACCACGTACAGCGCGATGAACAGCAGGATGCCGAGGCCCGGGCGCCACTGCTGGGCGTAGGGATAGGTGCCGAACAGGATGAAGCGGTGCTTCTCGGCGATGAACGCCCAGCAGGCGCCGCTTCCGGCGGCGCGGCAGGCGGACGGATCGGGCGCGCGCCAGACCGCGTTGACGAAGGCCCACTCGACGAACGGCGGCACGAGCTTCCAGGCCAGGGCGAGCAGCACCAGCGTGGCAAGCGCGCTCGGCACGCTGTAGAACAGGTTGGCGCGCAGCCAATTCAGTGCGCGTGCGCTCATGCCGGACGCGCGCCTTTGAGCGCGATGCGCTTGTTGTACCAGTTCATGAAGGCGGAGATCGCCAGGCTGATCGTCAGGTACACCGCCATGATGATCGCGATGCCCTCGATCGCCTGTCCGGTCTGGTTCATCGTCGTGTTGGCGATCGACACCAGGTCGGGATAGCCGATCGCCACCGCGAGCGAGCTGTTCTTGGTCAGGTTGAGGAACTGGCTGGTCATCGGCGGCACGATCACTCGCAGCGCCTGCGGCAGGATCACCAGGCGCATCGCGCGCCGCGGCCTCAGCCCGAGCGCGTAGGCCGCCTCGAATTGACCACGGTCAACCGCCAGAACGCCGGCGCGAACGATTTCGGCGATGAAGGCCGCGGTGTAGGTGGTGAGGCCTCCGAGCAGGGCGGCGAACTCGGGCGTGAGGGTCATGCCGCCGGAGAAGTTGAAGCCGCGCAGCGCGGGAAGCTCGATCCGGAGCGGTGCGCCGGCGGCGAGGAACACCAGCAGCGGCAGGCCGAGCACCAGCGCCGTGCCGGCGGCGAGGCTCGGGAAGGGCTGCCCGGTGAGCGCCTGGCGGCGCTTCGCCCAGCGCGCGAGCCACCATGCGCCGACCGCGCCCGCAGCCAGCGCCGCGCCCATCCAGGCGTGCGCCGGATGCGCGTGCAGTACCGGCAGCGCGATGCCGCGGTTGCTGAGGAACACGCCCGGAAGAGGGGAAAGCGCCTGGCGCGGCCCGGGCAGGTTGTCGGCGATGACCGTATACCAGAAGAACAGCTGCACCAGCAGCGGCACGTTACGCATCGCCTCGACGTAGCCCGCCGCCAGCCTGGACAGCAGCCAGTTGCGCGACAGCCGAGCGAGACCTATCAGCGTGCCGATCAGCGTGGCGGCGAAGACCCCGATCAGCGCGACGCGGAAGGTATTGAGCACCCCGACCGTCAGCGCGCGCAGATAGCTGTCCGCCGCGCTGTAGGCGACCAGCGTGGTTTCGCCGATGGCGAAGCCCGCTTCGCGGTCGAGGAAGCCGAAGCCGCTCGCGATCTTGCGCGCTTCGAGGTTGTGCGTGGTGTTCAGGATCAGGAACCACGCGACCAGGCCGACCGCCACCACCAGCAGGACCTGGTACAGGATCGCGCGAACGCGCAGGTCGTACAGCGACCACGACCTGCGCAGCCGGGGGGCGGTGCTCACCCCGGCTCAGCTCAGCGAATCGGCGGCGCGTACATGATGCCGCCGTGGGTCCACAGGTTGTTCAGCCCGCGGTCGAAGCCGAGCGGTTTGAGGTTGGTGTCGAAGGATTCGCCGTAGTTACCGACCTGCTTGATGATGTTGTAGGCCCAGCGGTTGTCGAGCCCCATCATCTTGCCGAGGTCGCCCGAGGCGCCGACGAAGCGCTGGATCGCCGGATTGGTGCTGTTCAGGTTCTGATCGATGTTCTTCGAGCTGAGGCCGAGCTCCTCGGCGTTGATCATCGCGAACAGCGACCACTTGACGATGTCGAACCAGCCGTCGTCGCCGTGGCGCACGACCGGCCCCAGCGGCTCCTTGGAAATCACTTCCGGCAGGATGACGTAATCGGCGGGATTCGGCGCCCGCGAGCCGCGGGTCGAGACCAGGCCCGAGACGTCGGTGGTGAACACGTCGCAGCGGCCGGAGAAGAAGGCGTTGGTGACCTCCTCGAGCTTCTCGATCACGACCGGCTTGAAGCTCATGTGATTGGCGCGGAAGTAGTCCGCCAGGTTGAGCTCGGTGGTGGTGCCGGGCTGCACGCAGATGGTGGCGCCGTTGAGATCCTTGGCGCTCTTCACGCCGAGCTTTTTCGGCACCATGAAGCCCTGGCCGTCGTAATAATCCACGCCGGCGAAGTTGAGGCCGAGGCTGGTGTCGCGGGTGATGGTCCAGGTGGTGTTGCGCGAGAGCATGTCGATCTCGCCCGATTGCAGCGCGGTGAAGCGCTGCTGCGCGGTGAGCGGCGTGTAGCGCACCTTGCCCGCGTCGCCGAACACCGCGGCGGCGACCGCGCGGCACATGTCGACGTCGAGCCCGTGCCACACGCCTTTCGAGTCCGGCTGCGAGAACCCGGCCAGGCCGGTGTTCACGCCGCACTGGACGTAGCCCTTGGCCTTGACCGAGGCCAGGGTCGATTGGGCCTGGGCGCTTCCGGCCCAGGTGATCGCGAGCGCAAGCGCGCCCGCCCAGACGGCGAGTCTCTTCATGACGTTCCCCTCCTAGTGGCGATGGACGGCCGGTGCGTGGCGATCCGGCACGCCTTGCAGTCTAGACGCTGGGCGCACGGAGTGGCAACCGCGAATATGGGAATATAGGAATATGGGGCCAGGCTTGAAAATGAATCTTCGCATCGTGGCGCGCGGACTGCGCTTTCCCGAAGGGCCGATCGCGCTCGCCGACGGCAGCGTGCTGCTGGTCGAGGTCGCCCGCGGCACGCTTTCGCGCGTGCTTCCCGACGGCCGCGTCGAGGTGGTGGCCGAGCCCGGCGGCGGGCCGAACGGCGCGGCGCTCGGGCCCGACGGCGCGGTCTACGTCTGCAACAACGGCGGCTTCCGCTGGCACGAGGGTCGTCACGGCCTGCTGCCGCTCGGGCAGGCCGAGGACTACAGCGGCGGGCGCATCGAGCGCGTCGACCTCGCGAGCGGCGAAGCGCGCGTGCTTTACGACGCCGGCCCCAACGGTCCGCTCAAGGGCCCGAACGACATCGTTTTCGACCGCGCGGGCGGGATGTGGTTCACCGACCTGGGCAAGGCGCGCGCGCGCGACATGGACCGCGGCGGCGTGTACTACGCGAGGGCCGACGGCAGCTCGATCAGCGAAGCGATCTATCCCCTGCTGACGCCGAACGGCATCGGCCTGTCGCCAGACGAGACGCGCCTGTATGTCGCCGAGACCCATACCGGGCGGCTATGGGCTTTCGATCTGGAAGCGCCCGGGGTGGTCAAGCGCCGCCGCTACCCGTCGCCGAACGGCGGCGAGCTGGTCGCCGGGCTGCCCGGCTTCCAGCTGTTCGACTCGCTTGCGCTCGACGCCGAGGGCAACATCTGCGTGGCGACGCTGTTCAACGGCGGCATCAGCGTGATCTCGCCCGACGGGCGCAGCATCGAGCACCTGCCGATGCCCGACGACTTCACGACCAACATCTGCTTCGGCGGGCCCGGGCTGCGCACCGCCTACATCACGCTCAGCACGTCGGGGCAGCTGGTCGCGGTCGACTGGCCCGGTCCGGGGCTGGTGCTGAATTTCATGCGCTAGTGGCGCGCGTTAAGCGTGGCCTAAGCTCGCCGCGCTAGCCTTCTTGCGTCTGACATCGAGGAGGAGATCCTATGTCGACGCGAAACTCCCTCATCCTGATGACGCTCGGCGCGCTTGCCCTCGCGCTTGCATTTGCGCCCGCGAATGCCGACACCGGCGCTATGGCGCAGGCGCAGAAAGCGATTGAGCGCGGCCAGTACTCGGTCGCCGTGTCCCGTCTCAAGCCGCTCGTGGCGCGCGGCGGCGCGCGCGCCGAGGAGGCGCTCGGCGCGCTGTACGACGCGGGTCGCGGCGTGGCGCCGAATCAGGCGCGAGCCGCGAAGCTGTTCCGCGAGGCGGCGCTCCAGGGCAGCGCGGCGGCGCAGCTCAATCTCGCGAACCTCTACCTCAAGGGGCGCGGAGTGCAGGCCGACCCGGTCGCCGCCTACGCCTGGGCCGACGCCGCCGCCGCGAGCGGCGAGCCGGGTGGGCAGCCTATCGTCGACCGGCTCGCCAAGCGGATGCCGCGCGACCAGCTCAGGCAGGCGCAGTCGCTGGCGCAGCGCTACGTCGAGCTGTACGTGGAGCCGTTCCGCTCCGGTTGACGGCCCCGGGCGCAGAGCGGTTAAAGTTGCGCCCATGAAGGACAACGCGCCGCTGGACGCCGCACGCGGCTGGGTAGACGCCGCACGGCGGGTCGTCGTCCTCGCCGGTGCCGGCATCTCGACCGATTCGGGGATTCCGGACTTCCGCGGCCCCAAGGGGGTGTGGACGAACAATCCCGCCGCCGAAAAGCTCTCGACACTGCAGCACTATCTGGCCGACCGCGAAGTGCGCAAGGCATCCTGGCGCGGCCGGCTCGATTCGCCCGCCTGGAGCGCGCAGCCCAACGCCGGCCATCTCGCGCTCGCCGAGCTCGAGCGGCGCGGCAAGCTGCACGCGCTGATCACGCAGAACATCGACGGCCTGCACCAGAAGGCGGGCAACTCGCCCGAGCGCGTGATCGAGGTGCACGGCACGATCCACTTCGTCACCTGCTGGGGCTGCGGCTGGAAGGGCCCGATGCAGCCGGTGCTCGAGCGCGTGCGCGCGGGCGAGGGCGACCCGGCCTGCGAGGCCTGCGGCGGGATCCTCAAGAGCGCCACCATCTCGTTCGGCCAGCAGCTGGTGCCCGAGGTGATTGCGCGCGCGATGCAGGTGGCGGAGGAGGCCGACCTGCTGCTCGCGGTCGGCTCCAGCCTGCAGGTCTACCCGGTCGCCGGCGCGGTGCCGGCGGCCAAGGCCGCGGGCGCGCGGGTGGTGATCATGAACGCCGAGCCCACCCCATTCGACGACGTCGCGGACGCGGTGCTCAACGGTCCGCTGGGCGAGACCTTGCCCAAAATCTGCATCGAGTAATCGGGGTCAGAGTCGAATTCGCGCAAAAAAATGCCCGACGGGTATCTGCCCGTCGGGCTGGATCATGGATCAAAACAATGAGGAGGAAATTTGCTCCGCATCCCGATCCAAAATGCGATTGGCCTACAGCGGTAGCCGACCCTTCAGCATGTCGTCCATGATTTTCTTGTACGGCATGGTGATGCCCTTTGGCTTCTCGTTCGCGAGCTTCTTCCATGGTGCGTGCTTGTCGGACAGCCACTTGGCCGGATCCGATTTCGGGTTGAGTTTCGGACCGCACTCGCCCTGCAAGCCCGACTTCCCAATGCGCTCCATAACCTTGTCCTGCGCTTCGGCCAGGTTGTTGAGCGCCTGCTCGGGGGTGACTTCGCCGGCGACTGCCTCACCGATGTTCTGCCACCAGAGCTGGGCCAGCTTCGCGTAATCCGGAACGTTCAGCCCCGTCGGCGTCCAGTACTTGATGCCGGGCCCCCGGTAGAACTGGATCAGGCCGCCCCACTTCTCTCCAGTCGGATCATTGAACGACGCGTCATTGAGCGAGCTCTTGCGGATGAACGTGAGTCCCACGTGCGACTTCTTCAGGTCGACGACCTTCGACGTGATGAACTGCGCGTAGAGCCAGGCCGCCTTGGTGCGATCCAGCGGTACGTTCTTGAGCAGCGTCCACGATCCTTCGTCGCGGTAACCCGACTTCATTCCCGGTTTCCAGTACGGCCCGTGGGGCGTCGGGGCCATGCGCCAGAGCGGCTTGCCGGCCGCATCGACCGTGTTGTTGCCTTTGCTTCGCGGCTCGACCATGCTCGCGCCGAACGCGGAGTACCAGAAGATCTGCTGCGCGACGTTGCCCTTGGCCAGGCTGGGCAGGGACTGGTAGAAGTCCATGCCAAGCGCGCCCGGAGGCGCGTACTTGCGTATCCACTCCATGTACTTGCGCAGCGCGAACTGAGCAGCCGGGCCGTTGGTGGCGCCTCCGCGGCTCACGCTCGAACCCACCGGACGGCAACCTTCGTTACGGATGCCCCACTCGTCGATCGGATAGCCGTTCGGCACGCCGACGTCACCTTCACCCGCCATTCCGAGCCAGTCGTCGGTGAATCGCCATCCAAGGTCGGGCGCCTTCTTGCCGTAGTCCATATGGCCGAAGACCGCCTTGCCGTCGATCTGTTTCACGTCGTTGGTGAAGAAATTGGCGATGTCCTCGTAGGCCGACCAGTTGACCGGTACGCCCAGATCGTAGCCGTACTTCTTCTTGAATCTCTTTTTCAGGTCGGGCCGTTCGAACCAGTCTTTGCGGAACCAGTACACGTTGATGAAGGACTGATCCGGCAGCTGCCACAGGCTGCCGTCGAACCCGCGCGACTTCAGCCCCGTCGCGTCGGCCAGGCCCAGGAAGTCGTGCAGATCGAAATGCGGATCCGTAACGTCCTTGCCTTCGCCCGCCATCCACTTCGTCAGGTTGCGCGTGTACGGATAGCGTGCATGGTAGCCGATGAAGTCGTCGTCGTTGATGTAGGCGTCGTAGATCGGCCTGCCGGTCTGCACCTGTGTCTGCAGCTTTTCGACCACGTCGCCTTCCTGAATCGTGTCGTGGACGACCTTAATGCCCGTGATCTCCTCGAAAGCCTTGGTCAGCACCTTCGATTCGTAGGCATGGGTCGGGATCGTCTCCGAAACCACCTTGATGGTCATGCCCTTGTAAGGTTCGGCTGCCTTGATGAACCATTCCAACTCCTTGAGCTGGTCGGACTTGCTCAGGACCGACGGCTGAAATTCGTTGTCGATCCATTTCTTGGCGGCTGCAACATCCGCGCTCGCCGGGGCCGAAAAGGCCGCCAGCAAGGACGCGGCGAGGCAGCTCAATGCCAAGCCCCGCAGGGTTTTCTTGCTTGTCATGTTCGTTCCTCCGTGATGGCCTTCAAGATCGGGCCGGGTTCCCGGCACGCGCCGTCGGTGAGAAGGCCTGTACACCCGACGTTGCGCTGTTGGAGGTCTCTTGGCGTGTTTATCCCCAGCGCATAATCACCCCCATCCAGATCAGTGAAATCGCGGTTGCGATCCAGAGGCTCGCGTGAGTGAGCCCGAGCCAGGCCAGATGCAGGTAGCCGCTCACCAGCAGTCCGACGAACAGGCGATCGCCCGGCGTGGTCGGGATGGGAAGAAATCCCCGTCTCTCCGGACTCGGCACCGCGATCTGCCAGACCGTCATGGCAACGAGAGTCAGGGCGATGACGACGAAGAAGACCGCCGTCGGAACCGTCCAGGCCATCCATCCAAGGGGCATGATGTGCTTCCTCCCTTACACGCGGCCGAGGGCAAAGCCCTTGGCGATGTAATTGCGGACGAAATAGATCACCAGCGCTCCCGGGACGATGGTGAAGATGCCGGCCGCGGACAGCAGGCCCCAGTCGAGCCCGGAGGCGCTGACCGTGCGCGTCATCACCGCCGCGATCGGCTTGGCTGCCGTGATCGTGAGCGTGCGTGCGAACAGCAACTCGACCCAGGAGAACATGAAGCAGAAAAACGCGGTCACGCCCACCCCGGCGCGGATCAGCGGGATAAAGACGGTAAGGAAGAATCGCGGCAGCGAGTAGCCGTCGATGAAGGCGGTCTCGTCGATCTCCTTGGGCACGCCGGACATGAAGCCTTCCAGGATCCAGACCGCCAGTGGCACGTTGAACAGGGTGTGTGCGAGCGCGACCGCGATGTGAGTGTCGATCAGTCCCAATGCGGAATAAAGCTGGAAAACCGGCAACAGAAACACCGCCGCCGGCGCCATGCGGTTGGTCAGCAGCCAGAAAAACAGGTGCTTGTCGCCCAGGAAGCGGTAGCGCGAGAAGGCGTAGGCTGCCGGCAGCGCGACCGCGAGCGAGATGACCGTGTTGATGCTGACGTAGGCGAACGAGTTGACGTAGCCCATGTACCACGACGGGTCGGTGAGAATCTGCACGTAATTGTGGAATGTGGGGCGATGCGGATAGAACGCCAGCTGAGACATGATGTCGTTGTTGTCGCGCAACGACATGTTCAGCATCCAGTAAATCGGCAACAGCAGGATGACGAGGTAGACGATGAGTCCCAGATGACGAGTATGGAACTTCATTTGGTTTCTCCCGTGCCCACTCGCTGCAACGCCTGATAGAAGACGTAACTGAACGCCAGCACGATCATGAAGTAGATGATCGAGAAGGCCCCCGCCCGGCCGACGTCGAACTGCCCGATGGCGAGCTTCACCAGGTAGATGGACAGGAACGTGGTCGAGTCGCCGGGCCCGCCGCCGGTGAGGACGAAGGGCTCGGTGTAAATCAGGAAGCTGTCCATGAATCGCAGCAGGATTGCAATGGTCAGCACGCCGCGCATCTTCGGCAGCTGGATGTAGCGGAACACGGCCCAGGCCGACGCGCCGTCGATGTGCGCGGCCTGGTAGTACGCATCGGGTATCGCGCGCAGGCCGGCATAGGCGAGCAGCACGACCAGCGACGTCCAGTGCCACACCTCCATCAGCATGACCGAGATCCATGCCTGCATCGGCACCGTCGGATAGTCGAAATGGATGCCCAGCGTGTGGTCGATGAAGTGACCGAGCAATCCGATGTCGGGCCGCAGGAACACCACCCAGATGGTGCCGATCACGTTCCAGGGAATGAGCAGGGGCAGAGCGACCAGGACCAGCGTCAGCGAAGTCGCCCAACCGTCTTTCTTGGGCATTGTCAGGGCGATCGCTACGCCCAGTGGTACCTCGATCAGCAGCACCAGTCCGGAAAACACGAATTGGCGTACAAGCGCGCGATACAGGCGATGGTTGTGCAGCATGTCCCGGTACCAGTCGGCGCCGACGAAGGCACGGTGGGTCGAATCGTAGATGTCCTGAACCGAATAGTTCACCACAGTCATCAGCGGGATGAACGCGTTGAAGGCCACCAGCAGGACCACGGGCAGGACCAGGAACCAGGCGCGGTTGTCGAGAGTTTTCTGCACTTTTCAGCCCTTAACTCAGGACGTCGCCGTTGACGTACAGCCGCGTCCACTCGGGCGGGAACGACAGCCAGCCCGGTCCGGTCGCGACGCTCGTGCCTTCGCGCAGCTTCACCTTCAGCAGGCGCGCGCCCAGGCGCGCGGTGACGATCTTGTAGTTGCCCAGGTCTTCGACCGAGGTGACTTCGGCCGGCATGTAGCCGTCGGCGGCCTGAGGCTGGTAGCGGACGAACTCGGGGCGGATTCCCAGCTCGAGCTCGCCTCCCGCACGGCGCGCGCGCTCGAGGTAGGCGGCGTCCAGCGCGACGCCGTGACCGTCGACGCGCACGCCCGCCGCGTCGAGCGTGCACGGCATCAGGTTCATGCCGGGGCTGCCGATGAAGTGACCGACGAAGGTGTGCGCGGGATGCTCGAACAGGTCGGTCGGGCTGCCGACCTGCACCACCCGGCCCTCGGACAGGACCATCACCTGGTCGGCGAAGGTGAGCGCCTCGGCCTGGTCGTGGGTGACGTAGATCAGGGCGAGCTTGAATTCGTGATGGATCTGCTTGAGCTTCAGGCGCAGCATCCATTTCACGTGCGGGTCGATAACGGTCAGCGGCTCGTCGAACAGGATCGCGGCGACGTCGCTGCGCACCAGACCGCGGCCGAGCGAGATCTTCTGCTTCGCGTCCGCCGCCAGGCCGCTGGCGCGCTTCTTGAGGTCGTCCGCGAGCTCGAGCAGCTCGGCCACCTTGAGCACGCGCGCGCGCACCTCGGTTTCCGCGACCGAGCGGTTGCGCAGCGGGAAGGCGAGATTGTCGAACACGGTCATCGTGTCGTAGATGACCGGAAACTGGAACACCTGCGCGATGTTGCGCTGCGCGGTGGAAAGCCCGGTGACGTCGCGTCCATCGAACAGGATCCGGCCCTCGCTCGGGCGCACCAGCCCCGAGATGATGTTGAGCAGGGTGGTCTTGCCGGAGCCCGAGGGCCCCAGCAGCGCGTAGGCACCGCCGTCCTCCCACACCAGGTCCGAGCGGTGCAGCGCGTAGTCCTCGGGCCCGGCCGGGGACCGCAGGTAGCTGTGGGCGACGTCTTTGAGCTCGATGCGCGCCATCACCCGCTCCTCGAGGCTTGCGCCCGCGGCGCCGGTCCGGCCGCGAGCCGCCCGGCGCCGTCGAAGACGAACAGGCGCTCGGGATCGAAATGCAGGCTGACCGACTCGCCGAGGGCGAACTCGCGCACCCCTTCGAGCGACGCGATCAGTGTGAAATCGCCGTGCCGCGCGTGGATAAAGGTCTCCGAGCCGTTGATCTCCGCCAGTTCCACGGTCGCGCGTACCGTGCCGAGGTCGCCGGAGCGGGGCGCGATGTCGATCTGGTTCGCGCGCACGCCGACCCGGTAGTCGCCCGGCGGCAGTGACCGCATGTGCCGCGCGAGCGGAAACGACACGCTGGGCGACAGGCGGCAGCCGTCCGGGCCGATGCTCGCGCGCACCAGGTTGATCGGCGGGTCGCTGAAGACCTCGCTCACTCTGAGCGTGGCGGGGCGGTGATACACCTCCAGCCCCGGGCCGTACTGGAGCAGCCGCCCCTCATCGAGCACGCCCGTCCTGCCGCCGAACAGCAGGCCCTCCGCGGGCTCGGTCGTGGCGTAAACCACGGTCGTCGCGCCGCGGCCGAATATCTGGCGCAACTCGCTGCGCAGCTCTTCGCGCAGCTTGTAGTCGAGGTTCACGAGCGGCTCGTCGAGCAGCAGCAGCGGCGCTTCCTTGACCAGCGCGCGCGCCAGCGCGACGCGCTGTTGCTGCCCGCCGGACAGCTCCGCCGGCAGGCGCTCGAGCAGGCGCTCGATGTGCATCGTCTCCGCCGTGGCCCTCACCTTGGCGTCGATCTCGCGCGGTGAAAGCCGCCTGGCGAGACGCAGCGGGGCGGCGATGTTCTCGTAGACGGTGAACGACGGATAGTTCACGAACTCCTGGTAGACCATCGCCACGTTGCGCTTGCGTACGTTGAGCGAAGTGATATCCCTGCCGTCCTCGAGGATCCTTCCCGCACTGGGTCGGTCGAGCCCCGCCATCAGGCGCAGCAGTGAGGTCTTGCCTGCCTGCGTCGGGCCGAGCAGCACGCTGAACGATCCCGGCTCGAGATCCAGGTCGATGCCGTAGAGATGGGGGTGGCCGTCGACCACCTTGCTCACGTTCTCCAGCGTCAGGCGCATTGCAGCGTTCTCCCGGAAGCCGCACCGGCGGCGTGCGCAGCGAGCCATTCGTCCAGCCGCCGCACCGTGTCGGGCGAGGCGTGCAGCCCCATCTTCGAGCGGCGCCAGAGGATGTCCTCGGCGGTCAGGGCCCACTCGTAGCTGGTCAGGTAGGTGGCCTCGACTTCGTACAGCCCGTCGCCGATTTCAGTGCCCAGATCGGCCAGGCCGCTCGTGCCGGCAAGCAGCTTTTCCGTCCGCGTGCCGTAGGCGCGCGCGTAGCGCCGCGCGAGCGGCGCCGGCAGCCAGGGGTGGCGCCGGCCGAGCTGCTGCAGGAAGCGCTCGAAATCGCCGCCCGCAATGTCCCCGCCGGGCAGTGGCGCCTGCGAGGTCCAGGCCGGCTTGAGCGCGCCCAGCGGTCCCTGCAGCAGCGCGACCGCTTCCTCGGAGAGCCGGCGATAGGTCGTCATCTTGCCGCCGAACACGGACAGCAGCGGCGCCTTGCCTTCGCCAGCGTCGAGCTCGAGCTCGTAATCGCGCGTCACCGCGGAAAGGTCGTGCGCCTCGTCCTCGAGCAAGGGGCGCACGCCGGAATAGCTCCAGATGACGTCCGACGGCGTCACCTGCCGAACGAAGTAGGCGTTGACCGCCGCGCAGAGATAGGAGGCTTCCTCGTCGGTGATCGACACCTGTCCCGGATCGTCCCCGTACTCGACGTCGGTCGTTCCGATCAGCGTGTAGTCGGACTGGTAGGGGATCGCGAAGACGATGCGCTTGTCGTGGTTCTGGAAGGTGTACGCGTATTCGTGCTCGAACAGCCGGGGCACCGCGATATGGCTGCCCTTCGCCGCGCGCAGTTGTCGCTTCGGCTCGATCTGCAGCGCCGCGCGCAGCACCTCCGTCACCCACGGCCCGGTCGCGTTCACGATGCAGCGTGCCTCGACCGAGCGCTGCGCGCCGCCGGCGGAGCGGAGGGAGGCGTGCCAGCGCCGCGCGCCGCGCTCGGCCGATTCGAGTCGGGTGCGGGTGAGAACCGTGGCGCCGCGGCCGGCCGCATCGAGCGCGTTCGCGACCACCAGCCGGGCGTCGTCGACCAGGCCGTCGGAATAGACGAAGCCGCTCCTGTCCCGCCGCTGCAGCGGGGCGCCGGCCGGATGCGTGCGCAGGTCGATCGATTCTGAAGACGGCAGCAGCTCGCGCTTGCCCAGGTGGTCGTACAGGAACAGGCCGAGGCGCATCATCCAGGCGGGCCGCAGGGTGCTCACGTGTGGCATCACGAAGCGCAGCGGCGAGATCAGGTGCGGCGCGGCGCGCATCAGCACCTCGCGCTCCTGCAGCGCCTTGCGGACCAGTCCGAATTCGTAGTACTCGAGGTAGCGCAGCCCGCCGTGGATCAGCTTGGTGCTGGCGGAGGAGGTGTGGGCCGCGAGATCGTCCTGCTCGCAGAGCAGCACCGACAGGCCGCGCCCGACCGCATCGCGCGCGATGCCGACCCCGTTGATGCCTCCTCCGACGACCAGGAGGTCGAATGCGGACCCCTCGTCCCCCATGCGCGGCTCCTCCCTCCGCTGCCCGAGCGACCCCGGCCGTTATGGTTGCGGATGGCGCCAGGCGGGAAGGACGATAGCATAGGAATGTTCGGAAGCAAACGCAAAATGGTTGTAACCGAACATATATATGTCAGATTGTCGCGCAAATAGTTGTTTATTGAAAATAAATATGTTTATAGCTACTCGGCGACGTTCACCGCCGTCTTCGCGTCGGCGAAGACGGTCGCGATGTCCGCAGGGAGCGGGCGGTCGGTGAACAGCGCGGCGATCTGCGACACGTGCGCGAGCCGCACCAGGGCGCGGCGGCCGAACTTGGAGTGATCCGCCACCAGGAAGACCTGGCGCGAGTGGGCGATGATCGCCTCGGCCACGCGCACCTCGTGGTAGTCGAAGTCGCGCAGCGTGCCGTCGGACTCGATGCCCGAGATGCCGATGACGCCGTAGTCGACCTTGAACTGATGGATGAAATCGATCGTCGCTTCGCCGATAACGCCGCGGTCGCGCGAGCGCACCACGCCGCCGGTGACGATCACCTCGAAATCGGGATTGGCGCACATCACCGCCGCGACGTTCAGGTTGTTCGTGATCACGCGCAGGCCCTTGTGCCGCTGCAGGGCCTTGGCGACTTCCTCGGTGGTGGTTCCGAGGTCGATGAACAGCGACGAATGGTCCGGGATGTGCTGCGCGGCCAGTTTCGCGATACGCCGCTTTTCCTCGCTGAACAGGGTCTGGCGGGTGTTGTAGGCGAAGTTCTCGATGCTGGAGGGCAGGCCGGCGCCGCCGTGATAGCGCTTCAGCAGCTTGAGCTCGGAAAGGTGGTTGATGTCGCGGCGGATGGTCTGGTGGGTAACCCCGAAATGCTTCGCCAGCGCCTCGACCGACGCAAAGCCTTCGCGCTGCACCTGGGTGAGCAACTCCTGCTGCCGCGGGCTGACGGTTTTCATTGGTATATTGAGAATGGCGATATTGGGATTCTTTCCATTGTTGTCCGATTATGATCTAGCGGACGTCCGAAAAACAACAAACTGAACTCATTCGTCCCCCCTCGGCGAGCGGCGGGTCCAGCGAAAAACCATCGGCCCGGCGAGCAGGATGAGGAAGACGCGGAACAGGTTGTGGAAGGTGACGAAGGCGGGCTCGACGCCGAGCGCGAGCGCGACCAGCGACACGCCCGACATGCCGCCGGGCGAGAGGGCGAGGAACAGCGCCGGGAAGGCGATCCCGGTGAGCGGCGCCAGGGCCCAGGCGAACAGCAGCGACAGCGCCAGCATGTAGACGGTCGAGAGCAGCGCGATCAGCCCGCCGCGCAGCAACTCGCGCGGGCCGATGCCGCTGAACTGGGCGCCGATGCCGGCGCCCAGCACCAGCTCGGCGAACAGCAGCAACGCGGTCGGCAGCGGCGCGCGGGCGAGGCCGGTGAGGCTCGCCGCCGCCATCGCCAGCATCGGCCCGAGCATCGCCGCCGCGGGCAGGCGCGCCAGGCGCGCGAGCCACCAGCCGCCGGCGCCGAGCAGCGCGAACAATGGCAGGCCGCGCGCGCCGGTGGTGGCGAGCGGCACCCAGCGCGGCGGCGCGCCGCCGAGCGCGACGTGGTAGGCGGTCACCAGCGTGAACACCACCAGCACCAGCCGGATCGAATGCGCGAGCACGATGGTGCGGGTGCGGCCGCCGAACGCGCCGCCGATCACCGTCATCGCCATGAAGCCGCCCGGGGCGGCCGAGAAGTAGGCCGTCACCGGGTCGAAGCCGGCGAAGCGGCGCAGGAACCAGTACAGCGTCGCGGTGACGATGATCACGTAGAGCGCGACCGCCGCCAGCGTCAGCGGCCAGCGCGCGTAGAAGGCGGGGTCGGCGGCGTGCAGAGTCGAGCCGATCATCAGTCCCAGCACCGCGAGCACGGGGTCGCGCAGCCAGCGCGGCGTGCGGATGCGCGCGCCGAGCATCGCGGCGAGCGCAGTGCCCGCGATCGAGCCGAGCAGCCACGGCACCGGCATGTGCGCGGCGCTGAAGACGAGCGCGCCGGCCGCGCCCGCGGCGAGCGCAGCGAGCGCCTGCGCCCACATTAGGATTTCCTTGATCGCACTTGTTTACTTTACAGTAGGCGCATGCGAATCGCCGTCGTCGGAGCAGGCCCCGCGGGGCTCCTTTTCTCGCTGCTCGCCAAGCGCCGCTTTCCCGCCTGGCAGGTCGAGGTGGTCGAGCAGAACCCGCCCGAGGCCACCTTCGGTTTCGGGGTGGTGTTTTCACAGGGCGCGCTCGCGTTCCTCGAGCGCGACGTGCCCGAGCTGCACCGCGAGCTCGGCGCGCGCGTGGAGCGCTGGCCGATGCAGCGCATCGTGCACCGCGACGAGCGGATCGACATCGACGGCAACGGCTTTTCCGCCATCTCGCGCCTGGCGCTGAATCGTTTTTTGCAGGCGCTTTGTGAAAAGTCCGGAGTGAAAATAACTTATGGAAAGGCGTTGACCAGGCTGGATGAGCTCGATTCTCCCGATCTCATTGTCGGCGCCGACGGCGTCAACTCGATGCTGCGGCGCGCGCGCGAGCGCCGATTCGCGCCGCACGTGCGCTGGCTGACCAACAAGTTCGCCTGGTACGGCACCGCGCGCCGCTTCGACTGCCTGACGCTGACCTTCCGCGAGAACGCCGACGGTTCGTTCGTCGCCCACCACTACCGCTACGCGCCGGACATGAGCACCTTCATCGTCGAGTGCGACGCCGGCAGCTGGCGCCGCGCCGGCTTCGAGCGCATGTCCGACGCCGAGTCGCGCGCCTACTGCGAGCGCGTGTTCGCCGCCGACCTCGGCGGGCAGCCGCTGGTGTCGAACAAGTCGGTCTGGCGCCAGTTCCCGCTGCTCGCCTGCCGGCGCTGGAGCGCGGACAACGCGGTGCTGATCGGCGACGCGCTGCACACGGTGCACTTCTCGATCGGCTCGGGAACGCGGCTCGCGTTCGAGGACGCGATCGCGCTCGAGTGCGCCCTCACCGAGGCCGGCGAGGACGTGCCGGCGGCGCTGGCGGCCTTCGAGCGCGAGCGCCGGCCGGTGGCCGAGAAGCTGCTCCACGCGGCGAGCCTGAGCTCGTACTGGTACGAGGACTTCGGCTCCAAGCTGGCGCTCGAGCCGTGGCAGCTCGCCTACGAGTACATGATGCGCAGCGGCCGCATGAGCGACGAGCGGCTGCGGGAAACCGCGCCGCAGTTCATGCGGAGCGTGGAGCGCGCCCGAGCGCGCGGCGCAGCACCTTGAGCTCGAGGTCGATGTCCGCCGGCACCGGGAACGCCCGCCCCGCGCGGCGGTACCAGTAGCGCGCATTCGACGCATCGCCCTCCATCAGGTGCACGATGCCGTGCGCCCAGCAGGCAATGGCGTCTGCCTCGTCGCGCTGCACAATCCGGTGCGCCGCCCGCCAATCTCCGCGCTCCAGGTGTTCCAGGGCGGAAATGAGGTCTTCAGTGTGTCCCCGTGTCATGGTCGGCGCGAAAAACTTGATGTGCATCATATTGCAGCAAGCTGGCGTGGTGCTGAATCTCCGCTACACTAACCGACGCTTGCTCATTCCAGGAGGGGGGTATGACGGACAGCAAAATGAAGTCGGCGCAATCGCGCCGCACGTTTCTCAAGACGGCCACGGGCGCGGCGACGCTCGCCGCTACCACGCTGCACGCGCCGTACATCATGGCGCAGCCGTCGAAGGTGCGGGTCGGCTTCCTGCTGCCCTATACCGGGACTTACGCCAAGCTCGGCCAGGCGATCACCGGCGCCTTCAAGCTGCACGTCGACGAGCACGGCGGCAGGCTCGGCGGCCGCACCATCGAGTACGTCCAGGTCGACAGCGAGGCCAAGCCGGCCAAGGCGACCGACAACACCAACCGCCTGGTGAACCTGGAGAAGGTCGACGTGATCGTCGGCCCGGTGCACTCGGGGGTGGCGGTCGCGATGGTGCGCGTGACGCGCGAATCGGGCACGCTGACCATCGACCCCAACGCCGGCGCCGGCGTGGTGACCGGCGCGCTGTGCGCGCCGAACGTGTTCCGCACCTCGTTCTCCAACTGGCAGCCGTCCTATCCGATGGGCAAGGTGCTCGCCGACCGCGGCATGAAGAAGGCGGTGACGCTGACCTGGAAGTACGCCGCGGGACAGGAGGCGATCGGCGGCTTCGTGCAGAACTTCACCGCGCACGGCGGCAGCATCGTCAAGGACTTGTGGGTGCCGTTCCCGAAAGTCGAGTTCCAGTCGCTGCTGACCGAGATCGCCTCGATCAAGCCCGACGCGGTGTTCGTGTTCTTCGCCGGCGGCGGCGCGGTCAAGTTCGTCAAGGACTATGCCGCGGCGGGGCTGCACAACAGCGTACCGCTGTTCGGCTCGGGATTCCTCACCGACGGCACGCTCAAGGCGCAGGGCGACGCGGCGCAGGGCCTCGAGACGACGCTGCATTACGGCGACGGGCTGATCCTGCCGAAGAACCTCGCCTTCCGCGAGGCCTACCTCAAGGCCGCGGGGCGGGAAGCCGACGTCTACGCGGTGCAGGGTTACGACGCGGCGCAGCTGCTGCGCATCGGCCTCGAGGCGGCGAACGGCGACGTCAAGGCGAAGAAGAGAATGATCGAGTCCATGGGCAGCGCCGAGATCGACAGCCCGCGCGGCAAGTTCACTCTCTCCAAGGCGCACAACCCGGTGCAGGACATCTACCTGCGCAAGGTGGTGGGGATGGAGAACAAGGTGCAGGGCGTGGCGCACAAGGCGCTTGCCGACCCGGCGACCGGATGTAAGATGGCCTGACTGGCCCGGCCTGCCCGGCGGTTGCGCAGGGAAAAACCGGCAGCGCTCCTGCCGGTTTTTTATTGGCTGAAATGGACTTCCCGACCTTTCTCATCCAGCTGCTGAACGGGGTGCAGTACGGGCTGCTGCTGTTCCTGATCGCCAGCGGGCTGACGCTCATCTTCGGCATCATGGGCGTGATCAACCTCGCCCACGGCAGCTTCTACATGGTCGGCGCCTACCTCGCGTTCTCGCTCACGGAGCTGATCGGCAACTTCTGGCTCGCCCTGCCGGCGGGCATCGCGCTCGCGGTGCTGCTCGGGATCGCGCTCGAATGGCTGCTGATCCGGCACCTGTACCGGCGCGACCACCTCTACCAGGTGCTGCTTACCTACGGCCTGATCCTGGTGTTCGAGGAGCTGCGCTCGATCCTGTTCGGCGACGACGTGCACGGCATCGCGGTGCCGGCGCTGCTCAACTTCTCGATCCCGCTCACCGACACGCTGTCCTATCCGGTGTACCGGCTGGCGATGTCGGGCGTGTGTCTGCTGCTGGCGGCCGGCATGTACTGGCTGATCGCGCGCACGCGCCTGGGGATGACGATCCGCGCCGGCGCGGTCAACCGCGAGATGGTGCAGGCGCTCGGTATCAACGTCGGGCTGCTGTACCGGCTGGTGTTCGCGCTCGGCGTCGCGCTGGCGGCCTTTGCCGGCATGCTCGCCGCGCCGGTGGCCTCGGTCTACCCGGGGATGGGAAACCAGGTGCTGATCATCTCCTTCGTCGTGATCGTGATCGGCGGCATCGGCTCGGTGAAGGGCGCGCTGGTGGCCGCGCTGCTGATCGGCCTGGCGGACGTGTTCGGCCAGGTGGTGTTCCCGCAGATCGCCGGCATGACGGTCTACCTGGTGATGGCCGCAGTGCTGCTGTGGCGCCCGCGCGGCCTGTTCGGAAGCGCATGATGGAAGCCCCGCGCGCATTGCGCGTCCTGCTCGGCCTGATGCTCATCGGGCTGCTGCTGTTCCCATTGGTGGGAGAGCGCTTCTACATCCAGTACGCGACCAAGATCATGATCATGGCGATCTTCGCCATGAGCCTCGACCTGCTGGTCGGCTACACCGGCCTGGTGAGCCTGGGCCACGCCCTGTTCTACGGCGTCGCCGGCTACGCGCTGGCGATGGCGGGCGGCGACGCCGCGCCGAGCCTGTGGTGGTCGCTCCCGGCGGCGATGCTGGTGTCGGCGCTCGTCGCGCTGGTGGTCGGCGCGCTGGTGCTGCGCACCAGCGGGATCTATTTCATCATGGTGACGCTCGCCTTCGCGCAGATGATGTATTTCTTCGTCCGCGATTCGGAGTACTTCGGCGGCTCGGACGGTATCTACCTCAACTCCAAGCCGTCGATGTCGATCTTCGGCTGGGCGCCGCTCGACCTCGGCAACCAGCTGCACCGCTACTACCTGACGCTCGCATTGGCGGTGGCGACCTACCTGCTGCTGCGTGCGGTGCTGCGCTCGGCGTTCGGGCGCGTGCTGATCGGCATCCGCGACAATGAGCCGCGCATGCGCTCGCTCGGCTTCCCGACCTTCCGCTACAAGCTCGCCTGCTTCGTGCTCGCCGGCGCGCTGGCGGGACTCGCGGGCTACCTGACCGCGGTGCAGGACGGGATCATGAATCCCGAGCAGCTCGGCTGGCACCGCTCGGGCGAGGCGCTGGTGATGGTGATCCTGGGCGGCATGGGCACGCTCGCCGGGCCGGCGCTAGGCGCCGGCGCGCTGATGCTGCTCGAGCTGCAGTTCTCGATCTGGACCAAGTACTGGCAGCTGCTGCTGGGCGGCTTCATCGTCGCGGTGGTGCTGTTCCTGCCGGGCGGGCTGGGCAGCATCTTCGCCCGCCGGCGCGGCGGCGGAGCGGGCCATGGCTGAGGCGGCGCTGCGCACCGAGGCGCTGAGCCGCTCCTTCGGCGGCCTGGCGGCCGTGTCGGGCGTGTCGCTCGAGTGCCGCAGCGGCTCGGTGCACGCGGTGATCGGGCCCAACGGCGCGGGCAAGACGACGCTGATCAACATGCTCTCGGGCGACCTGGCGCCGAGCGCCGGCCGCATCGAGCTGTTCGGCGAGGACATCACCGGGCTGCCGCCCGAGCGGGTTTCGCAGCGCGGCGTCGGGCGCAGCTACCAGAAGACCAACATCTTCCTCGGCTTCAGCGCGTTCGAGAACTGCCGCCTCGCGGCGCAGTCGCGGTTGCCGAGCTCGATGCGCTTCCTGCGCCGCGCCGAGCGCTACCACGAGGTCAACGTGGCCGCCGCGCGCGCGCTGGCGGCGGCCGGGCTCGGCGACCGCGGCGACGTGCGCGCCGCAGCGCTGTCGCACGGCGAGCAGCGCCAGCTCGAGATCGCGATGACGCTCGCCACCGCGCCGCGCGTGCTGCTGCTCGACGAGCCGCTCGCCGGCATGGGGGCCGAGGAGTCGGCGCGCATGGTGGCGCTGATCCGCGCGCTCAAGGAACGGCACGCCGTGCTGCTGGTCGAGCACGACATGGACGCGGTGTTCGCGGTGGCCGACGTGCTCACGGTGATGGTCAACGGCACCGTGCTGGCGAGCGGCCGCCCGGCGGAGATCCGCGCCAACCGCGAGGTGCAGCAGGCCTATCTCGGGGGGGACGACGCGCATGGCTGAGATGCTGGTCGAGGCGCGCGGGCTGCACGCCTACTACGGCGCGAGCCACATTCTGCGCGGGGTGGATTTCTCCGTGCGCCGCGGCGAGGCGCTCGGCCTGATGGGGCGCAACGGCATGGGCAAGACCACGCTGCTCAAGACCCTGCTCGGGCTGGTGCGCGCGCGCGCGGGCAGCGTGCGGGTCAAGGGCGAGGACATGACCGGCGCGCCGACCCACCGCCGGGCGCGGCGCGGCATCGCCTACGTGCCCGAGGGGCGCGGCATCTTTCCCAACTTGAGCGTG
>Ga0315556_1000072_pt1 | contig 49599 bp, 39 predicted proteins | sample SalMarSW160310MG_FD_202112 | JGI IMG/M metagenome (GOLD analysis project Ga0315556, IMG submission 202112) | Salt marsh sediment microbial communities from the Plum Island Ecosystem LTER, Massachusetts, United States - Salt Marsh Sediment SW1603-10 ...
GGGAGCACATCATGACCTCCGGAGGCAGTCGCCAGCCGACCGTGTTGGCTATCCCACGCGACGGTCTGCAGAAACTGATCCAGGCGCTGCGGGACGAAGGTTATGAGACCTTCGGTCCGCTGGTACGGCATGGCGCTGTGGCCACGGGCCCTGTCGACAACGTGGACCAACTCCCCCTGGGCTGGCTGAGCGAGCAGGACGGCGGAAGCTACCGCCTGGTGGAGGCGGGCCATGAGCGGTTCTTCGATGTCACGCCCGGCGCCGATGGCTGGAAGCGCTACCTGTTTCCGCCGCGCCAGGCCCTGTTTGGCCTGACGGCGCAAAATGGCACCTGGCGTGCCGAAGTCCCCAACCCCGAGGCATCGAAGCGCGCCCTGATCGGGGTGCGCCCCTGCGAACTGGCGGCGATTCAGATGCAGGACCGGATTTTCCTGCGCCCGCCGTACGGCGATCCGGCCTACCAGGCCCGCCGAGAGAATCTGCTCCTGGTAGTCGTCAACTGCCTGCATCCGGGCGATACGTGCTTTTGCGCCTCGCTTGGGACGGGGCCCAAAGCGGAGGCGGGCTACGACCTGTGCCTGACGGAGTTGGATGAAAGCTTCCTGGTCGAAATCGGTTCTCCGAAGGGTGCTGCGCTGGCGTCGGCCATCGGCGCCCAGCCGGCATCGGACGAGGGGCGCCGAGCTGCAGAAGATGGTCTGGCCTATGCCCGCGACCATATGGGCCGTCAACTGGATGCGAAGGATCTCCCCCAGCGGATGCTTTCCAACCTGGAGCACCCACATTGGGATGAGGTAGCCAAGCGCTGCTTGGGCTGCGGGTCGTGTGCCCTGGTCTGTCCGACCTGCTTCTGCTGGGAGGCCGAGGAGAACTTAGTGGTAGGAGAAGGCCAGCAGGGTCGCGTTCGCGTCTGGGATACGTGTTTCAACCCCAACCACTCATACCACGCTGGCGGCGGCACGCGGCAGACGGTCCGCGCGCGCTACCGACAGTGGCTGACCCACAAGCTCGGTTCGTGGGTCCAACAATTCGGCGCCTTGGGCTGCGTAGGCTGCGGACGATGCATTACCTGGTGCCCGGCCGGGATCGATTTGACGCTGGACACGAAGGCTTTCCAACTGGAGTCTGACCAATGACCACGGCCGATAGCTTTCAAGACACCAAGCAGAAAGCCTGGATGGCGCCCCATCCGGTGCGGATTGAGGCCATTAAGAGCGAGACCGATAATGTGGCCACCTACCGACTGGCCTTCGTCGATCACGAGATTGGTGAGGCATACTGCTTTCTGCCCGGCCAGTTCAACATGCTGTACGTCCCCGGTGTCGGGGAAGCCGCCCTCTCCATCAGCTCCGATCCCGAGGACCAAAGCGGTGTCGATCACACGATTCGCTTCGTGGGCAATGTGACAGGTGCCATTCGCAAAATGGCTGTCGGGGATATCCTGGGTCTGAGGGGTCCGTTTGGGCAGTCCTGGCCGCTCCAGGACTACCCAGGCTCGGATGTCGTCATCGCCGCCGGCGGGATCGGTCTGCCGCCCCTGCGCCCGGTGATCCATCAGCTCATCCTGCACAGGCACGACTTTGGGCGAATCGTGGTTCTCTACGGTGCCCGGTCGCCCGACGAGCTCTTGTTCACGGATGCTTTCGAAGATTGGAGCGCCCACGGCATTGAAATCGAGGTCACCGTGGACAGGGCCGACTCAAGCTGGCATGGTCAGGTCGGCGTGGTGCCGATGCTCTTCTACCGCCTCAGGTTGGACCCCGCCAAGACGGTGGTTTTCAGCTGCGGGCCGGAGATCATGATGCGCTTCGTCGTATTTGAGGCGCTGGCCCGAAAGATCCCGGCCGATCGGATCTTCCTGTCGATGGAACGCAACATGCGCTGCGGGCAGGGCGCGTGCGGCCACTGCCAAGTTGGACCATACTTCGTGTGTCAGGACGGGCCGGTGTTCAGCTACGCGCGGCTCGAACCCTTCTTTAGTGTGGAGGACTTCTGATGGCTCCTTCCCACAAGCCAACCCTGGCCGTTTACAAGTTCTCATCCTGTGACGGGTGCCAGCTGTCGATCCTCAATCTGGAGGACGAGCTGCTCACCTTGGCGGACCAGGTGACCTTTGCCTACTTCCTGGAGGCCAGTCGAGAGACCGCGCCGGGCCCGTATGACGTCGCCCTGGTCGAGGGTTCTGTGACCACCCCGGAGGAAGAGGAGCGGATCCGAGATATCCGCAGCCAGGCCGGGACCTTGATCGCGCTAGGGACTTGTGCCACCAGCGGAGGCATCCAGGCGCTGCGCAACCTGGCCGATGTCGGCGCGCTTTCGGATGTGGTTTACTCCCATCCGGAGTGGCTCGATCCGCTTGAGCAGGTCTCACCCATTTCGGATCATGTGACCGTGGATTACGAACTCTGGGGCTGTCCGGTGGACAAGCACCAACTGCTAGAGCTGTTGCTGGCGGTGATCGCTGGCCGCCGGCCGGTTCTGCCGCGCACCAGCGTGTGCGAGGCCTGCAAGATGAAGAATCAGGTGTGCGTCTTGGTGGCCGATGGGATCCCGTGCCTGGGGCCGGTGACGCGGGCCGGGTGTGGGGCGCTCTGCCCGGCCTTTGGCCGCGGGTGCTACGGTTGCTTCGGACCGCTCCCGTACGCGCAGGGCGAGTCCATGCTGGCCATTCTCAAGGCCGCCGAACGGTACCCGGGGGAGGTGCGCCGGCTCCTGCAGCATGTCAACTGCAACGCGCCAGGATTCCAGGCGATTCTGTCCGAGGAATCGGCGGAGGCGAAGTCATGAAGACCATCCAGGTGCCCGCCCTGGCTCGCGTGGAGGGTGAGGGCGGGCTGTTCGTCCGTCTCGAAGGGGAGCAGGTGGCCGAACTCAAGCTGAATATCTACGAGCCGCCGCGCTTCTTCGAGGGTTTTCTCAAGGGCCGACACTTCCAAGAGATCCCTGACATCACCGCTCGAATCTGCGGTATCTGCCCGGTGGCCTACCAGATGTCGTCCATCCTGGCACTCGAGAAGGCGCTGGGTGTGGCGGTGACGGATGAGATCACAATCCTCCGGCGCCTGTTCTACGCAGCCGAGTACATGGAGAGCCATGCCCTGCACATCTTCATGCTCCAGGCGCCCGACCTGCTCGGACACCAGAGCGCGCTCAGCCTGGCGGCCGAGAATCCGGAGCTGGTGAAGAAAGCCCTGCGGCTCAAGAAGATCGGAAACGATCTGCTCAAGACGGTCGGTGGACGTTCGGTCCATCCCGTCAACGCCTGTGTGGGGGGCTTCTACCGCTGGCCGGAGGCTGCCGCCCTTCAGGCGCTTATTCCGGATCTCTCTTGGGGACTCGAGGCGGCGTCAGAAGCCTTCTTGTGGGCTTCCGAACTGGACTACCCGGACTTCGAGGAAGACTACGAATGGGTTGCCTTACACAGCGACTCTCGCTACGCGACCATGGAAGGAAGCGTCCGATCCTCAATCCATGGCGATCTGGACGTGGTCGACTTCCAGAAGGACTACGTCGAATTCCAGGTGCCGCACTCGACCGCCCTTCACAGCCATGGCCGCGATGGCGGCCCGTACATGGTGGGGCCGTTGGCGAGGTTCAATCTCAACTTTGAACTGCTTCGGCCGGAGGCGGCCGCCCTGGCGGCGCGGATTGGCCTGAGTGTGCCGATCAAGAATCCATATAAGTCGCTGCTCGCGCGTGGCCTTGAACTGGTCCAGTCCTACGCAGAAGCGCTCGAGATCGTGCGCGCCTTCCAGCCGAGCGGTGCCTGCCATGTCCCCGTCACGCCGCGATCGGCCGAGGGGGCCGGGGCCAGCGAGGCGCCACGCGGTCTGCTGTTCCACCGCTACCGGCTGGACGACGCCGGCCTGGTCGAGGCGGCGCGTATTGTGCCGCCGACGGCTCAAAATCTGTCCCGCATCGAAGCCGATCTGCGCGGGCTGCTTCCGGGGATCGCCCATCAGCCGGACGAGGATATCAGCCTGGCCTGCGAGGCCCTGGTGCGGGCATACGACCCGTGCATCTCCTGCTCAACGCATTTTCTGACCTTGGATCTGAAGCGCACATGACCGGCCAGGGCACGGCCCCGGACGTGTTGGTGATCGGGATCGGGCCGTCCCTGCGCGGCGATGATTCCGCCGGCCCCATGGCCGTGGCCAGATGGCATGGACGTTCGACGTTGAAGAACCGCCCGTCGGTTGAGGTGGTCTGTCTTGAAGCGCCCGGATTGGGATTGCTTGACATCATGGACGGCGCGCGAAAGGCAGTCCTGGTGGATGCGGTGAGGAGCGGCGCCCCGCCCGGCAGCCTGCACTGTGTCTCGGCCGAGGCGTTGGCGGCTTTCACCAGCGATTCGCGTTCGGCCCATGGATGGGGCGTGGGCGAGACGCTGGCCCTGGCGCGCCTGGTGTGTCCGGAACGGCTGCCGGAAGACCTGACCATCGTGGGGATCGAGATCGAGAGCCTCAACTCGGGGCAGGAGCTCAGTCCGGCGGTTGCGTCGTCTCTGGAGGGCGCGGCCGACCTGATCGAGGACCTGGTTCAGGGAGAGCCGACACCAGCCCAAGCGTTGTCTACCTGAAGAGGGATTCTGGTGCATTTGAGGGGACCCCGTGATCCGAAACGCCCGGCCGACTCAGCTCGATGGGGAGCCCCCCCTCAACAGGAGGCAGAATGCCCGACCAAGCCAGGGACGAAAGCGATCTCGTAGGGGAATTCAAACAGCTCACCGAGAACTTGAAGGCAGCCATGCAGGCCGCTTGGGAAAGCCCGGGCCGACGCCAGCTCCAGGAAGACCTCAAAGAGGGCTTGGAGGATATGCGGCAGTCCTTCGACCAGTTGGCGTCCGATTTCTCAAAGAGTCAGACCGGGCAGCAGCTGAAGACCGACCTTGAGGGTCTTGGTGACCGTGCTAGGAGCGGAGAGCTTGAAAGCCAGGTCCGCGCCGAGCTCGTCAGCCTACTTCAGCGGGTGAACAAGGAGCTCCAAGCCGCTTCGGATCGTATGGCCGAGACCGGCAAAAGCTCGCCCGACGCCGCACCACCTTCGGACCAAGACTCGCAAATCTGATCCTCGCTGGCGGCGGATAGACTGCCTCCGGCTGTCGCGCAGCCAGTCGGTGCTGGACATTCCCAGCGGCTTGATTCATAATGGGATAAATGTTGGACGAGCGGGCTGGTCTAGGGGAGAGCCAGCTCCGTGATCTGGGGTCGGGCGACCAGGTCGGCACGCGAGAAGGATCCCCGATGTCATAGGTGCACGATTGGAGCTGTTGGACCTTGGGTTGACTCTGCCATCTTCCGGCGGAAGGACTCGAGAGCCCGCCGACGCGAGATAGGCAATGACCGAGTCCGAAATCCCAATTCACTTCACAGGCAGAATTCTCATCGCAGACGACGAAGAAGAGTTCCGAAGGCTTCTGTCTCGTCGCGCCGAACGCCTGGGCCTGACGGTCACTCAGGCCGCCGATGGGCAGAAGGCGCTCGATGCCGTTCGTGACGACGAGTTCGACCTGTTGGTTCTGGATATCTACATGCCGGGGGCATCCGGCTTGGAAGTGCTCAAAGTCGGCCGTGAGCGGGACCCTGACCTGCAGGCCATCGTGATGACGGCCTACGCCACGGTCAACAACGCCATCGAAGCCTTGCGCGCCGGGGCCTACGACTATCTGGTCAAACCCTTGGAATCCTTGGAGGCTTTCGACCTGGCCTTGAAGCGGGCGGTGGGCTTCCGCAACCTCCTGCGGGAGAACCACCGGCTGTTCGAAGAAGTCCAGCGTCTGGCGATGACCGACGCGCTGACCGGACTCTACAACCGGCGCAAGTTGGACGAGGCCCTCGAGCTTGAGCTGGAACGTGTGCGCCGCTACGGCCGCACCCTCTCGACGATCATGATCGACGTGGACAACCTGAAGCACATCAACGATGCCCATGGACACCCGGCGGGAGACGAGGTTCTCAAACGGGTGGCCAGCGTCATTGAAAGCCAGGTGCGGCGCATCGACACCTCTGTGCGCTACGGCGGTGATGAATTCCTGATCGTGCTCCCCGAAGCCAACTTGAAGGATGCGACCATCCTGGCCGAGCGGATCGCCGCCCGATGCCAGGACCTAACCGTGGGTGGTGATTTTGTCTCCTTCAGCCTGGGCGTGGTGGAATGGGGCCCGGGCATCTCATCCACCGAAGACCTGCTCTACGAGGCCGATCAAGCGCTGTACGAGGCCAAACAGGCCGGCGGCAAGCGCATCTCGGCCGGCCAGGAACTGCTGCTCGCCTGGCCCGAGTGATCGCCGCTCCCTCGCAGCGCAAGTATTTCCATCTCCAGTCTAATTGTGAAGTTCTTCACAAACCAACCTGTCCTGTTGCCCGCCTGGGGTAGGATGGGACCATCCTGCGGCGAGTCCCGGGAACCCGAGAGGCCCCCGGGGAGTCGTTGGGGTTAAGAAAGGTGTAAACTTGTCACTTGGTATTTGGTGAAAGTGCCAATCGGTCTATGGGAGAGGAATCTGTGGAAGCCATGACGGAGGCACCCGAGTCTCGGCCAGCGACGGTTGAGCGATGGCTGGGGACGCGGCTGAATCTGGACACGCTCCAGCTGATCTTCATCGGGCTGGTGCTTCTGGCAGTGCTGACGCGTTTTGTCCATCTGGGCGATCGCGTGATGAGCCACGACGAGACAACACATGTGTACTTCTCCTGGCTTCTCGAGCAGGGGCGAGGTTATCAGCATGACCCGCTTTCGCACGGCCCGTTCCAGTTCCACGCCATCGCCTTTTCGTACTTCTTATTCGGCGACAACGACGCCAGCGCCCGCGTCCCAGCGGCTGTGGCCGGCGTGCTCACCGTCGCCCTGATCTGGGCATTCCGCCGCTGGTTGGGGCGGACCGGGGCGGTGGTGGCAGGCGCCATGGCGGTGGTTTCGCCCTTCTTGCTCTTTTACTCACGCTACGCGCGCAACGAAGCCCTCGTGGCGGCTGAGGCCTTGCTCATGGTCTGGGCCGTCTTTCGTTACTTCGAGACGCGCCGGCCAAAGCAGCTGTATATCCTGGCGGCGGCGCTGGCCTTGATGTACGTCACCAAAGAGACGGCCTTCATCTACGTCGCCCAGCTGGCGTTCTTCCTGGGCGTCTACTTCGTCTGGCGCGTCCTGGCCAGCGCATGGCCGGGCGATTCTCAAAGGTGGGGCTTCGTGGCCGGGACAGCCGCCGGTCTGCTCGGCCTGGGATCGGCGCTGGCCTATTTCTTCGTCCTGCGAACTGAGGCCGGGGATGCCAACACCATCACCACCACGCCGTTGGTGCAGATCCTGGCACTGCTCGGGATCGCCGGTTTCATCGTGGCCGGTGCGATGCTGATCCGCGGCTTCGGCCAGCGCCTGCGGACGGACTTCCCGTCGCTTGACATCCTGGTGGTCACGATGACGCTGACCATTCCGCAGCTGGCGGCCCTACCTTCGCAGATTCTGGGCTGGGATCCACTGGCCTATCAGGATCAGGTGCAGCTCAATCAGACCATCGCCGTGGCAGTCGGGCTGGGGCTGATCAGCCTTGGCATCGGGTTGGCCTGGCATTGGCGGCGCTGGCTGATTTCGGCCGCCGTCTTCTTCAGTCTGTTCACGCTCTTCTACACGACGTTCTTCACCCATCCCTTCGGTTTCTTCACCGGCCTGGTCGGCTCGCTCGGCTACTGGTTGGTTCAGCAGGGGGTCCAGCGAGGGACCCAGCCGCTCTACTATTACCTGCTGATACAGATTCCGATCTATGCGTACCTACCCGCCATCGGTTCGCTGGCAGCAGCCGTCATTGGGCTGCGCAGCTGGATTCGTGGCCAAGAGCCAGCCGAGATCGAGGTTGACGAAGCCGACGCCATACCGGCGGCCGAGGTGGATGCGTCAGAGGGTCCGGAGGCCGGCCTGGCGGTTCCGGAAGTGCAGCACTTCCCGGTCCTGCTGTACATTGGCTATTGGGCGGTCACTTCGTTGATCGCTTTTTCCTTCGCCGGCGAGCGCATGCCGTGGCTGACGGTCCACCTGACCCTGCCCATGATCCTGCTTTCCGGCTGGGTGTTTGGCGGTTTCTTGGATCGGCTCGACCGGAACATCTTGGGCAAGGCCGCTGGTTGGCTGACCCTGGCCATCTTGGCCATCGGCCTGTTGGCATTGGCCCGCGCCCTGGGTGTCCTGCTGGGGGCGGTGCCGCCTTTCAGCGGGCAGGGGCTTGATCAGCTTCGGGCAACCAGCGGCCTGATCATCGACCTGGCGACGGCGATCCTGGCGGCATTGGCGCTGTGGCGCATTGCACCCAGCAGCTCGTGGCTGGCTCTGCGCCGCCTGGCTGGCCTGGTGTCGCTGGTGATCCTCTTCTTCCTGACCGCACGGGCGGCATTCCGGGCTGCCTACGTCAACTATGACGAAGCCACGGAATTCCTAGTCTACGCCCACTCGGCTCGAGGCCCCAAAACCGCCCTGGCCCAAATTGAGGACCTTTCTCGGCGGACAACCGGCGGCTTGGACATCAAGGTCGCATACGACAACGACACGAGCTATCCGTATTGGTGGTACCTGCGCAACTATCCCAACGCGCTCTTCTATCAGGACAACCCCACCCGCCAGTTGGCTGATTACCCGGTGATCCTGGCCGGCCAGCAGAACTGGTCCAAAGTGGAGTCGCTGCTGAGGGGCCAGTATCAGACCTTTGAATACAATCGCCTATGGTGGCCGATGCAGGACTATTTCGACCTCAACTGGAGTCGCATCTGGGGCGCCATTTCTTCGCCTGACTACCGCGAAGCCTTGTGGCAGATCTGGTTCAATCGCGACTACACGGACTACGGCAAGGTGACGGAAACGGACATGTCCTTGCGCAATTGGAGCCCGGCCAACAAGATGCGGCTCTACGTCCGCAACGATATGGCGGCGCTGATCTGGGATGCCGGCCCGACCGAGGTGACGGCGGCAGCCCCACAAACGCAGGCCGACCCCTACGCCGACGGCACGGTCCAGCTCAATCCGGATGTGATTGTCGGCGAGGGCGGCGTTGGGCCGGGCCAGCTGAACAGCCCGCGCGATGCGGCTCTGGCGCCGGATGGCTCACTGTTTGTGGCCGATGCCGGCAATGGCCGCGTCGAGCATTTCGCCGCCGACGGCACCTTCTTGAACGCCTGGGCCAGCTTCTTGGACCCAAGCCAATCTCCGCCAGCCCCCTTTGGCCAGGCGTGGGGTGGCATCGGGGTGGCTCCGGACGGGACGGTCTATATCGCCGACACCTGGAACCATCAGATCCAGCACTTTTCGCCCGATGGCCAGCTGCTGGGCCAGTTTGGGACCTTCGGCCAGGCCGAGTCTCCGACGGCGTTCTGGGGCCCACGCGATGTGATGGTGGATTCCCAGGGCAGAGTGTTCGTCTCGGATACCGGCAACAAACGTATCGTCTTCTTCGACAGCCAGGACCGTCCGCTGGGGGTCATCGGCCAGCAGGGGATCGACCTGGGCCAGTTTGAGGAACCGGTTGGCCTGGCGATGGGCCCCGACGGCCGCCTGTATGTGGCCGACACCTGGAACCAGCGTATCCAGGTGTTCGAGGAGAGCTCGCCCAACCAGTTCCAGGCGGTCGACGAGTGGCCGCTGGAGGCCTGGTTTGGCCAGTCGCTGGATAACAAGCCCTATATGGCAGCCGCGCCCGATGGCCACATCTGCGCCAGCGATCCCGAGGGATACCGCATCCTGTGCTTCTCGCCCGACGGGGAGTTCACGATGGCCTGGGGTGACTACGGCCAGGGCCCGGGGCAGATGGACCTGCCCACCGGCTTGATCTTCGATCCGGACTGCCGAGCCTGGGTGGTCGACACCGGCAACAACCGCCTGGAGCGTTTCGACCCTGGCATCTGTGCCGGCCCGTAGGCCCAACCGTCGCCTATCAAGACACGTACCATGAACGAAAAACCGCCCCTTGAAGAGGGGCGGTTTCATCGCTGTGTGAGGGAGGCTCCTCGGGCAGGACTCGAACCTGCAACCCACCGGTTAACAGCCGGTTGCTCTGCCGATTGAGCTACCGAGGAAAGCGCTCGGATTATAACGGGCGCCATGGGGAGCGTCAAGCAAAACGGTTGGAAGGCACCCTACCGTCGGCTATAATGACGCGGCAGGCGCATCAAGCGGATCGCCGCTGGAATCGGGTCGAAATGGCCTGCAAGGATGCATACTATGGACGCATTCACCAGCCTGTTTTCGGCTTTTGGGCTCTCGGCCAGCGCCGGGTTGAACGCCTATATTCCATTGCTGGTGGTGTCTCTGACCGCTCGGTACACTCACTGGATTGCGCTGTCGCCTCCGTGGGACGCCATGACCAGCTGGTGGGTGATCGGCGCGCTGGCGGTGCTGATCACGATCGAGTTCTTCGCCGACAAGGTGCCGATGGTCAACCACATGAATGACGTGGTTCAAACGTTTGTCCGTCCAGCGGCCGGGGCGATTCTGTTTGCGTCCAACGCCGGCGTGGTGAGCCAGATGAACCCCATCCTGGCGGTCATCGCCGGCCTGCTTGTGGCAGGAGCGGTGCATGCTGCCAAGTCGGCCGCCATCCGCCCGGCCGTGACAGCTACCACAGGGGGCACGGGCAACGTCCTGGTCAGCGTTGCGGAGGATATCCTGGCGACGGTGTTTTCCATTCTGGCCGTGGTGATCCCGGTCATCATCGCCGCCCTGATCATCGTGCTCACGTCCCTGTTTGTCTGGTGGCTCTGGCGCCGAAGCGTTCGTCTGCGGACGGCCTGATCCGCCTGAGATAAGGAGGCAACCCCTCAAATGGCTGCCAAACGAGCTACCCAATCCGTGCCCGCGGCGGCGCCTACCAGCACCTTGGCCGTGATTAGTCTGATCGCTGGTGTGACCGGGTTCACGCTGTTTCCGCTGGCGGGCAGCCTGGTGGCCGTGGTGACGGGCTGGTTTGCCCGACGTGAGATCGAGGCGGCAGGCGGCGCCATCCAGGGTGACGGCCTGGCCCTGGCCGGGTTGATCCTCGGGGGTATCGGCGTCGGCCTGTCGGTGCTGGGATTTTGCATGGTGGGATCGGTCATTGGCATCTCGCTTTGTCTGGGGCTTTTCGCCTCGACCATCGAAAGATCTAGCGCAGCCTTGCCTTTCCTGGTGGTGTTGATTTGACATTGGTACAACACTCAAGAGCATCGCTAGGAGGCACAGATGGCCAAGAAAGCCGCGTCAGCCAAGAAATCTGAGCCAAAGAAGGAAGAGTCCAGCGACCTCGGCCAGACACCGATGATCTGGGTCGTGGTGGCGCTGGTCGTCGTGGCGCTCATGTGCAGCTGCTGCCTGGTGATGTTCTTGGGCTGGACCTACGGCGATCAGGCCGTCAAGCTGCTCATTCCCGGCCTTTCTGCCACACCGGCCACGCTTCCCTGACCGTCGGCCCCAGCCCTAGAGGCTAGGGTATGCATTTGCAGGTCAACGATTGCCCACTTCACAAAGTCGGGCACATCGGACAGGATCATATTCCGCTACCAACCGACTAATCAAATCGATGGAACGGGCCCTGGCCGGCGCGCGCCAGGGCCTTGAGTTCCAGCAGGCCAGCTTCGACGCTGGACCTTTCTTCTTTGGACAGTTCCAGCGCCTCGAATTCCGCTCGATCGTGGACTTCCATCCGCCCGTCCGAGTACACCACAAGGTCCAGCGCCAGATCCTCCTGGGATAGGTCGCGCCCATCCAGGCGCGCCGGGCGTGCCAGGTTGCAGTACCAGCCCTTGAGTTCGTCCGTCTGGCCGTCGTGGATCTCAAAAACGTTGTACCAACGGTCGCTGTAGAAAGTCTCGACGAATCGATCGCCGGCGACGATCCTCAGCTCGCCAACGCGCACACGGTCGCGCCCGAACGTCGCCTCCAGCTTCCACTCCGTCGGCATCCGAGACAGGAAGCGTCCGGTGTACTGCCAGACCTCGACTCCATCGGCGTCGAGCTTGTGGACCGTCACCTGGTCGCTCATGACAGTACTTGAAAGGCCCGGTTGGGATCGAGGACGAGGCGGACCTGGGCGCCCACCTCCGGAAAACCATCCCAGAAACTGAACACAAAGGTCAGGCGATGGCCGGACGAGGCCTCGATGACCGCCCGAAGCTGGCTGCCGCGGAAGGACCGCTCGACGACGATGCCTTCCAGGATCGGGCCCCGCCCGCCATCAAGCGAGGCCGCATCTGGCCGGATGAGGACTGTGACCTCCCCCGCGCCCTCGGCCTGCACCGGGAACGTGCCCAATGCCGTCTCCGCCGACCAGCCAGGGCCGTCGCGCACCACGCGGCCGGGGATCAGATTATCGAGGCCAAGGAACCGGGCCACGAAGGGGCTGGTCGGCCGCCGAAACATTTCTTCGGGGGTGTCGATCTGCTCCACCTGGCCGCGGTTGAGGACCAACACGCGGTCGGCGACGGCGAAGGCCTCCTCCTGGTCGTGGGTGACGTAGATCGCCGTCTGCTGAAGCTCGCCCAGCAGCTCGGGAAGCTCCAGCATCAGCCCCTCCTTGAGCGCACGGTCGAGGTCGCCCAACGGCTCGTCGAGCATCAATAGCCTCGGCCTGGGGGCCAGCGAACGCGCCAAGGCCACTCGTTGGCGCTCACCGCCGGACAGCTCATCGACGGCGCGGGTCTCGAAGCCGGCCAGCCCAACCAGATCCAGCATGGATGCGACCCGAGCGCGGATCGCATCCGGGGGGTGGTCGAGCATTTGCAGCCCGAAAGCCAGGTTGTGGAAGACGTCCATGTGTGGGAAGAGGGCGAAGTCCTGGAACATCAAGCCAAAACCGCGAGTATGAGGCGGCACGCCGGCCAGATCCCGCTCGTCCCACAAGACGCTGCCTGAGTCGAGAGGCTCCAGTCCGGCGATCAGGTGCAGGGTGGTGCTCTTTCCGCAGCCGCTCGGCCCGAGCAAGGCCAGGATCTCGCCGGTGTGCACGTCGAAGGAGATGCCGTCCACTGCTTGCAGGTCGCCGAAGGCCCTGTGCAGGGCGACGGCCTCCAGCCCGGTGGCTTCTTTGGGGGAATGAGAGCTTCTCATCGGGGTCAGAACTCTCCCACGTCGGCGATTCGCATACGTTCGATGGCAAGCATCCCGCCGCCGGTGACCAACATCAGTAGTGTGCTCAGCGCCATGGCCTGCCCGTAGTTAAGCGTGCCGGGGCGGGAGAGAAAGCGGTAGATAAGGATCGGCACGGTGGGGTGCTCCGGCCGGGCGATGAGCGAAGTGGCGCCAAACTCGCCCAGCGAAATTGAGAAGGCGAAGGCGGCCGCCACAAGCACGGCACGCCCGACCAGGGGAAGGTCGATATGGCGCAGCACCTGGCGCGGGCTGGCGCCAAGCATGGCCGCCGCCTGGCGCAGCCGCGGCTGGATGCTGCGCAGGGCCGGGGTCAGGCTGCGCACCACGAACGGGAAGGCTACCAGTGTGTGGCCAATAGGCACCAGCAGAGGGGAGGCGCGCAGGTCTAGAGGGGGTGTATCCAGGGCGATGATGAAGCCAAATCCTAGGGTCACGGCGGACGTGCCCAAGGGGAGCATCAGCAGCGGATCGAGCCAGCGGTTGAGGCGTGAGCCCGTGTCGTAGGCAAGGCTCCAGGCAGCCGGCAGCCCCAGCGCCAGCGCCAGCATCACCGTGGCTCCGGCATAGGTCAGCGAATTCCAGATAGCCTCGGTCGGCGGCACATAAAAAAGGGACCCTTGCGGGTTTTCGTTGAGGTGTCGGTAGTAGTCGAGGGTGAGGAGAGGGCCGGCGGCCGCTTGACGCTGGGGCCCAAGGCGGGCGAACGATCGACCGGCGAGCGCCACCAGCGGGGACGTCAACACCAGCAGCAGCAGGCCAGTGACGGCGACCGCGGCCAGGCGGCTGCGCCGGCTCGTCGCCGGTCGCTCAGTGACACGCTGCGCTTTGAGCGACAGCGGCCGGCTGACGCGCGCCGCCAGCCGCGTGTAAGCGACCGTCATCGCCAGCGTGGCGGCCAGCTGTACGATGCCCAGAGCGGCCGCCAGCGGAAGGTTGAAGAGATTGACGGTCTGATTGTAGATTTCGACTTCGAGCGTCGTCAGGCGCGGCCCACCCAGCACCAAGATCACACCGAAGGAGGTGAAGTCAAACAGGAAGACGAGCAGCGAAGCCGTGGCGATGGCTGGCAGCAGAAGGGGCAGGCCGACCTCGCGCAAGGCTCGCCAGCGGCTGGCGCCCAGCACGCGAGCGGCGTCGGTCAGGCGTGGATCGAGATGGCTCCAGAAATCGCCCACCATCCGCAGCACGATGGTGGTGTTGTAGAACACGTGCGCTGCCAGGATGGCGGCCAGTGAGTGGGTGACGCTCAGCGGCGGCGCTGACAAGTGGAAGGCGGCCATCAGGGCGCTGTTGATCCACCCGCTGGGGCCGAGCAAAGCGTTGAATGCGGCCGCCACCACAAGCGTGGGTAGGACGAACGGGATCCCCGTCAGGGCGCGCAACAGCGCCTTGCCGCGAAAGCGATACCGCGCCAGGACGTACGCGCCAGGCAGGCCGATGACGAGCGTGAGCAAGGTCGATAGGGCCGCCTGCCAGACGGTGAAACCGAGGATACCCAACTCTCCCGGGCTTGTGAATAAATTCACAAATCCGCCCAGGGGCCCTTGGGGCGAGCGGTTCAGGCTCAACCCCAGGATTCGGACCATAGGGTAGAAGTAGAACAACCCCAAGAAGACGAGGGGCGCCAGCCACAACAGGCGGCGCGTCCAAGGGGCTGAAGCAGCCGATGGCGGGCGGTGGATCCCCTGGCCGGGAAGGCTCATCGCAGGACGGTTTGCGTCCAGGCACGGATCCAGGCGTCACGGTTCTGGGCGATTGCGTCTGGACTGACCTGGGCGGTATGCTGCGGCACACTGGCGAAATCGGTGAAGACTTGCGGCAGCTTCGCGTTGGGGTTGACTGGAAAGACGAACATGTTCTGCGGCATGTCCTCTTGGAATTTGACGTTGAGCATGAAGTCGATCCAGGCCTGGGCCAGGTCCAAATGTCGGGTGCCCTTCAGGATGCCCGCATATTCAATCTGCCGAAAGCAGCTGGTGTTGCCAGTCACCACACCGGTGGGCGGTTCTGAGATGGGCGGGTCGGCAAAGGCCACTTCGGCCGGCGGGCTGGAAGCGTAGGAAACCACCACCGGCCGCTGTCCCCCGTGGATGGTGAAATCGGAGTAGTAAGCCGTCTCCCAGTCGTTGTCCACCAGCACGTTGTTGTCCACCAGGCTCTGCCAATAATCGAGGTACTGGTCCGGCCCGAAGTGGCCGATCGTTGCCAGCAAGAAGGCCAGCCCGGGGGAAGACGTGGCGGGGTTCTCCACCACGAGCAGGTCCTTGAAGGCCGGTTGGGCCAGATCCTCGAGCGAGGTCGGCGGCTGCAGGCTGTGGTCTTGGAAATACCCCTTGTCGTAGTTCAGGCACACGTCTCCGTAGTCGATGGGGAAGACGCGGTGCTGTGGGTCCACCTCGAAACCCTTCCCAATGCTGGAAAGCATAGGGGAGTCGTAGGGCATGAACAGGTCTTCGCTCAGGGCGCGGCTCAAGAACGTGTTGTCCACGCCGTAAAGCACATCCGCCAGAGGGTTGTCCTTGGCCAGGATGGCTTTGTTCAGCATGGTGCCAGCATCGCCGGCCTTGTAGAAACGTACGTCGGCGAGGAAGACGGACTTGAACAAAGCCACCACGCTGCTGGAGGCCTCAAATGAGTCGTGGGTCATCACCGTCACCACCCGGGGCGGAAGCGGTGTGGGCCCCGGGGCGGACGTCTGGGTGGCAGGCTGCGTGGCTGACAGCGTGGTCGCCGCCGTCGGCTTGGCCGGGAGTCCGCCGCAAGCCGAAATGACTATGGCGGCCAGCATCGGGACCGCGAATCTTCTCATCTTCTTCTCTTCTCCTTGGCTACGATTGAACCTCGGTTGTGTGGATAACAACGCATACCAACACGCCGTCTTGTAGGGCGACGGAACCCGTCTCGGAAAGCAACACATTGCTCACGCCGCGCGTGCTTCCAAAGTTCAGACGCCCATCGGACAATGGATAGGCTAGATTCTGGGTGCTGATTCCGCTGACATCTCGGAGTAGGGGGATGAGCGAAACAACGTCCCCCGGGTGGCCCTCCACCATCCGCTCCTCGCCGGCCCTGATCAGGAAAGCCTCCTGGGGGCCATCCACGAGCCGGATCGAGGCGGTGGTCTGGGCGTAGCGATCGAGGAGCAGGAAGTTGGCCAGCGATTGATCCCATCGATCGCCCACGGCGCCCAGGATCAACAGGTCCTCGATGCCGCGGCTGATGGCCAACTGAATCGCCAGTTCCAGGTCGGTGGCATCCTTGTCGGTCGGATGGCGGATGACTTCTACGCCGCGGGATGCCAGGTCCTCCACGGTTTCGGGTGGCAGCGAATCAAAATCTCCCACCAGGATGTCGGGCGTCCAGCCGAATTCAAGGCAGTGTTTGGCGCCGCCGTCGGCAACGATGAGCACCGCGCCATCAGGAAACCAAGGCCGACCGAGGCGGGGAGATTGGAACGCCCCGTTGGCGAAAATCACCGCGGTTGACAAAGAAGGCCCCTCCTGGCTTCGGCTCTGGAGGGGCTGGTGCGCACGCTCATCCCTCCGCCGGCATTATCCGGATCAGGTTCGACGGGTCGAGGGTTCTCGCCCTCCTCTCAGCCCAGAGTCTCTGAGCTCCCCGTTGGATTGATGTCTCAACCAACTATAACGGATGCCGACGGCCGGGGTCAACTGGCCCCACCAATCGGCTGGCCCGCTGCCTGGTTCAGGCCTCGGGCTGAGCGCCGGCGGACAGAAATTCTTTCACCCGAGCGACCAGGTCGTCGGGGGCAAAGGGTTTCAAGATGTAAGCGATCGCCCCGGCATCCATCCCGGCCTGGACTTCGGCTTCCTGTCCCTTGGCCGACAGAAAAGCAACGGGGATATGGTCGGTGGCTTTGTTGGCCTTGATCTCGCGGCACACATCGTAGCCGGTCATGCGCGGCATGCGCACATCGAGGATGATCAGATCTGGGTGCTCGCTCAGCGCCAGCTCCAGGGCCTCTTCACCGTTGGTGGCTGCGGATACTTCATAGCCGTGATAGCGCAAAGTAAAAATGATCAGGTCGCGTATGTCGCGTTCGTCTTCAGCAATCAGGATCTTGGTCATCATCCCTTCCTGTCACGCAGCCGGCCCGGACGGTTCGTCTTCGGGCCCTACGGGAAGTGTAATTGTACACATGGTGCCTTTGCCAGGGGACCCCTCGCTTTCGACGGTAATTTCGCCCCCATGCATCTCGACCAGTTGGCGAACAATGGACAGGCCGAGGCCGGTTCCGGCGACGGACATGTTCAACGCCTGCTCGCCGCGGTAGAAACGCTCGAACACCTTGGGCAGGTCTTCGGGCAGGATGCCGATTCCGTTGTCTGAAATCGTAACCTCCAACTGTTGGCCGGTCTGACGAGCCTTGAGGTCAATATGGCCGCCAGCAGGCGTGTAGTTGAAGCTGTTCTCGACCAGGTTATTGATAATCTGTCGCAGCCTGTCCCGGTCAGCGAGCGCCGGCGGGAGCGATTTCGGAAGGTCCAGGTCGATCTCAATCGGTTTGCTTTCCGTACGCCCGCGGCGCAGGGCGGCGTCCCGCACCTCGCCGAGCATCACCCCCACATCGACCGACTCGAGGCTGAGGGCGACCCGTCCGGATTCAATGCGCGAGATGTCGAGCAGGTCGTTTACCAACCCCCCCAGGCGATCGATGTTGCCCTTGATGACCTGCAGGAAGCGTCGCTGTTCATCATTCACATCGCCTACGGCGCCCATCAAAAGCATTTCGACATAGCCCTTGACCGATGTCATCGGAGTCCGTAGCTCATGGCTGACCGTGGCCACAAATTCAGACTTCAGGCGGTCGACTTCGACCTCGCGCGTGATGTCACGGAAGATGGAGACCGTACCCAGGAACTCGTCGCCGAGGATGACCGGGGCCACGCTGACGGCCACGATGCGGTCGTCGTCCAACTCCAAGCGCTCGTCCAGCACGTCTTGCTGTGAGCTTTCCGGCGCCGGCTGCTGGCGCCAACCCTCCACCGTTTCGGCCCAGCGTTTGCCGGCGGGGCCGTAGACCCCGATGAAATCGATGGCCAGTCTGTCCACGGCCGCCGCGCGGTCCAATCGCAGGATCTGCTCGGCCGACGAGTTGAAGATCACCACCCGGTGCTCGGCATCGGTCACAATGACGCCGTCGGCAATGGACTCAAGGATGGCGCGTGACTTGCTGGCTTCGACCTGTTGCTCGCGCAAGAGCACGCCCAGCCTCTCGGCCTGGTCCCGGATCAGCCGGTAGAGCTCGGCGTTGTTGACGGCGGCGGCCACCTGGTGGCCGGCAGCTGCCAGAAGGCGCAGCTGGTCGTTGTCGAACGTGTAGGGCTGGGTGCTGAACAGGAGCATGGCGCCGATCGAGTCCTCGCTGACAAGCAGCGGCACGGCCAGGGCGCTGCGGTGTTCCTGCACAGGATCCCTGTAGCGAACCCAGCGCTCATCTTGGGGCAGATCTTCGATCAGAACCGGCTCGCACTTTTCGATCACCCATCCGGCCAACCCCTCCCCTTTCACATAGGGAGATGGCCGACCGCCGGGCGGGAGCGGTGTGTCGTTGCCGAATGCAGCCCGCAGGACGAGTTGATCGCTTTCGGGGGCCAGAAGCAGGATCACGCCCCGATCGGCGCCGACGACTTCGTTGACCAGGGCCAGAGCCCGGTTCAGGACGCGGTCGAGATCGAGGCTGCTGGCCAACTCGGCCGTAATCCGCAGCAAGGCTTCGGTGAGTTCGTGTTCGCGGGCCAGCTCTTCCGTCCGCTCGGTGACGCGCTGTTCGAGCTCTTGGCTCGAACGCTGGGCCTGTTCATACAGACGGGCGTTCTGAACCGTCAGAGCGGCCTGGCTGGCGAGGGAGGCGACGAAAGCGGCATCCGCCTCGTCAAAGCTGCTCGTCGTGGCATAGTTCTCGAGGGTGATCGTGCCGAGGACTCCCGTCTCGCTTGGAAGGGGTATGCCCATGGCGCTGGCAGGAACCAGCCCGCCTGTGGCATGATGGTAGCTCTCAAGGTGGTCGAGACTGTAGTTGAGATCGTTGCCGGGATCTACGCTGTCCCAGATCACCGGCTCACCTGCTGTGTAGACTTTGCCGGGCAGCCCTTCACCTGGCTGGAGGCGCAGGTCAAGCCAGATCCCCGGGTCGACATAGCCTGACTGGGCGACAATCCGCAGGCCGTGGATCTCTGGATCCCAAAGGCAGATCGTCACCGCTTGTGTGGCGGTCATCGACCGGCGCAAGCCGTCAGCCAAGTGGTTGAGGACTTGACCGGCGTCCAGTGAACCCACCGTCTGGCCGAACTCGAGCAGCAGTTGCCCCTCAGACAAGCGGGTTTCAACTCGTTCCAAGAGCTGAGCCCGGCTCAGATCCCGACCGATGGAGACCATCAGATCGCTCAAGAAGGACATATCTTCGTCACTGAATGTCGCAGCGCCGAACTCCCGCCGCACGAGGAGCACGATGGCAGCCGGGAGGTCGCCGATGGGGATGGCGACAGAGATTGCCGAGTGTGCTTCGAGGGCGCGAAGCAGAGGCGAAGCACCCCAATCCCGGTCGTCAGCAACGCGTTCGACCAAAACTGGCCGGCCGGTTTTTAGTGTGCTCCGCAGGGGGTTGAACTGGCTGAATAGAGGCTCGAGGTGGAGAGTCTCGGATACCTCCCCATCGATCAGCTGTAGGCGGAGGTCTCCGGCTTCTACGCCAGCGATCAGCACAATATCCGCCTCAAACTCGGTCCGACAGCCATTTGCGAGGGCATTTAGGATGCCCATCTCATCGTCCAGATTTCCCGCTGCGCGGGCAATGCGATCCACCGCAACAATGCGCTGAGCGTGAGCTGCCAAATCGGAAGCTGGGAGGTGGATCTCCGGTTCAAGTTCCGCAGCGGACCCGTCCGAAGTCTCCTGCGCCACCCGCTCGCTGCCGAGAGATGAGAGAGCCCGCTCAAGTGCCGAGCGCTCAGCGTAGAGGTCGTCGTAGAAGCTTGCGTCTTCGAGCACAGCGGCCATCTGCCCGGCGATGACGCTCAGCAGATCGTCGGGCGCGCCACCGACTGTGGAAGGGGTGGACCCAAGATCCCATCGCAACACCCCAATGGGTTCGCCCCGACGGTCGAGCAGGGGCAGCATGCCGAGTGCCTTCCCAGGCAGCCCAGTTGCTCGCCCGGCGGCTAAGGCTGGATCGAGCTGAGCCTGGACGTCTTCCCAGGAGATGTCCGCTCGGCCGGATGGTGCCGCGGGGGCAGTCGGTCCCCCTGCTCCGGCGATCGGGCGGAGTTCCTGGCTGTGGGGGATCAACCTGAAGACTTCCACCCGATGAGCATCGATGGCGCGGAGGAGGATTTGGGCCAGGTCTCCGATGATCGCCTCGACCGGCTGGTCCGGCCGGGCGCGTTGGGTAAGCCGGGAAACCTGCACCAGGGCATGTCCCTGCTGCGAGATGGCCCGGAGCTCGGTCTCCTGAGCCCGATGTCGCTCAATAGCGTCGATGGCCGCTGATACCTGGCTGGCTAATCCCTCGCCGAAGCGGAGGCTGGCATCATCGAAATGCCCTGGGACGCGGCTGTGGAGGTGGATAAGACCAGCGGGCTGGCCACCGTGATGGATCGGTATCACCATGGCACAAGCCAAATCAGGGTGCCCCTGGACCATGGTCGCATCCGGAGTCTCTGAAATCCAGGCCGAAGGGTCCTCGGCCAGTGAAAGAAGGGAATCCATTTCTGGTGCTGGGTGTTCAGGAGAATCGCCGATGATCAAGGCGTCATCAGGTTGATCGGGGTTGGCGAATCCGGGAAAGAGCACTGTCCAACTGCAGTTGGCGGCTGTGGCGCGGGCGGCTTCGGCGTGGACTGTGGGCATCAGTGACTGGAGATTGGTGAGGTTGTTGAGGGCTTGGCTGATACGCGTAAGCGCCGTAAGCTGGTCGACCCGCTGCCGCAGACTGGCGTCGGTCTGATCCGCCAGCCGGGCGCGTTGAAGCGCGCCGGCGACTTGGCTGGCGAACGCCGTCGCCAGATCGGTATCCGTCGTGCTCAATCCACTAGAATGGGCGAGCCCGATCAGGAGTTCACCCAACGCTTGCTGGCGCCAGACGATGGGGACAGCAACGAAGGCCGCCGAGTGGCGCTTGAAAATGATGTCCGCGTAGGCGGCCGGAGGATGGGGATCGAGGCCCCTGTCGTAGGTCACCGGTGACAGGCTGTGCACGGCTCTTGAGGCGGAGCGCGGTGCAGGGGCGGAAGAAGCTGCCAAGATCAACTCGTCGAGTTCAAGGCCGTGGGCGGAGGGACCGTGCGGCCGGAGGTCCGGCCCAGATTCATCGCTTAGAAGGATGACGGCAAAATCCGCGTCAAGGGTCGCCACCAGTTCATCGAGTGTGGCAATCAGGACTTCGTCTAATGTGCCGGCCGAGGCGGTGAGGCTGGACACCCGCCGCAGCGCATCCGCCTGTTCGGCACGGTGCTGCGATGTCTCCACCAACTGGGCATTTTCAATAAGGGCAGCACTCTGGGCCGCCAGGATCGATGCCAGGTTCACCGCATCCGGTGCCGGGCGGGGCTGCCCTTGAGGCCAGGCCGCCAGGAGTGCCCCCAACGGCATCCCGGATGACCGGACCGGGGCAATGATGACATGGCCCCATCCGGCCTGGCCAACGGCCGCGTCCAGGTTGAGGGCGCGCAAAAGATGATCTTGGAGCGGTTCGGCCGCACTCAGCGGCCCGCCTTCTTGGATCCATCGCTCGGCAGGGCCGCCCGCGGGCACCGGCAGGCGAAGCTTATCAGCGACGAAGTCCGATGTGAGCCCGATGAACGGGACCTGGCCGATCAGCGCCGATCGGGATGGGTCGTAGGTGAGATAGCCGGCGATTTCGACCTCGAGCATGCGAGCCACCGTGCCGGCAAGATGCTGGAAGAGTTCTTCGCCCCCGGGAGCTGCGGTCAGGGCGTGGGCCAACTGCGAAAGGCCGACGAGCTCGCGCCGGGTGCGCTGGTGGCTCTCATAGAGGCTGGCATTGTGCAGGGCGGCCGCGACTTGGGCGCCGATTAGCTCGAGCAGCATGCGGTGCCGTTGGTCGTAGATGTCTGGCTGAGAATGGGTGATTTCCAGGGTCCCGATGAAGGTGCTCCCGAACTGGAGGGGGACGCCCAAGTAGGCTTGAAACGGGAAGCGGGAGCGATCTATCTTGGGCTCGAGATCACGTGCCTGCTCGATATCGGGAAGGAAGAGCGTCTGCCGTTTGCGGGCGAGCCAGCCGGTAAGGCCCTCGTCGGTGTGATAGACCTCCGGCGCGTCGGCCCCTGGGAACTGGCTCCGTCGGTCGGAGGCTGCTCGGAAGGGAGCCAGGCTCTGGCTGATTTCATCCCACAGGTTGAGTTCAAGCATATCGATCGGCAGAAGTTCGGAAACCGAAGCCAGGATGGCATTCGCCGTCTCGGCCACCGTGCCGCGATCGCTGATGGCCTGGCTGAAGCGAAGCATGGAGTCGACGGTCAGCAGGTCGCCCAGGGGTCGGGCGTCGCGCTCTGGCGAGGCGGGCTCCAGTGGTGACAGGGTGATCACCAAACTCTGCTCGGAGGCGAAGGAAACACGATTGGAAACGGCGTCCACAGGTCGATCGGCGATCGAGAGCCGAGCGCGCCCTTCATCGGCAAAGAGTTCCAGGAAAAGGTCCTTCGGGCGCGCCGATCGGGCCATGTGATCCAGGTCCGGGGCTTCGCCATTCAGTTGAAACCAATCACGGCCGCGCGCGTTGACGTAGTCGACCCGGCCGCCTGGCCGGGCGATTATGACGGCGTTGTCAGAGGGCTCCAGGTCAATTGGAAGGGGCGGTGTGATCGGATCTTGCGGTCTGCGGCGGAGCCAGCGGGCTAGCGGGCGCACGGCCAGCCAGGCGGTGGCTGCGAGGGCAGCACCGCCCAGGAGCAGGGCCAGGCCCAGGAGGGCGGGAGGCAGGTTGAACATACGTCAAGGCGCGGACGAGGCCGGGTCCCTGCGGCGCGCCTTGGCTGCTTTCTCGGTGATTTCCCGGATGTCTGCGAAGTCGCCGTCTTCGGATGTCACCAGGCCGATAGACAGGTCCATCAGAGCCGCCTGCTGGCCCTGGCCATCCTGGCTGGGCACAAGGATGTGGCCTCGTTCGCGGTCGATGCTGGAGTAGTGGGATTGCACGCCTTCGGCGAATCGTTGGCGCACTTGCTCCTTGACCTCGCCGGCGCGATCAGCGCTCGTGATGATCAGGAAGTTGTCGCCTCCGACGTGCCCCACGAAATCGTTCTCCTGACCGGATTGATCGAGGATCTGGTTGATCATCATGGCTGTGAACCGGAGCACATCATCCCCGGCAACGAAACCATAGGCTTCCTTGAAGGTGTCGAAATGGTTGATGCGCAGGTCGAGCAGCGCCCAGCTATCGGAGCGGAGAATCTGGCGCAGTTGGTCCTCGATCAATTTTCCAGCCGGGAGGCCGGTTCGCGGATCGGTCAGGCTTTCCCGCTCCGCTCGGGACAAAGCGTTCTGAACCCTCAGGCGCAGCTCTTCGATATCGAACGGTTTGGTGACATAGTCGTCGGCGCCCAGCTCCAGTCCGGCGATGCGGTCGCTGCGCTCGTCCTTTTGGGTCAGGAAGATGATCGGAATGTGGCTTGTCCGCGTGGCCGTGCGCAGCGCCTTGCAGACCGCGTAGCCGTCTATATCGGGAAGGATGATATCCAACACGATCAGGCTGGGCAGCTTCTCCCGAGTAAGTGCCAGCGCATCCTCACCGCGGCCGGTCAGGTTGACCTCATAGCCCTGCCCGGTGAAGTAGATCCGCAGCATGTTGGAGATGTCAACGTCATCTTCGACGACCAGGATGCGACCCTTGTTCATGGGGTGTGAGCTTCTCCTTTGACGTGCCACAAATCTCGACTGCCCACTCGACTTGGTGAGCGTGGTCTTTCGGCGCCGTCGGAATTGTGAAATATTTCACAAGCCGCGACGGAATGCGGCGCTGCCCACCGGTGGGGCGATTGCACTGGATTCATATTACGTGAAAGGTTGAGGGCGGGCAACTGCCTCGTGTGTACTGTGCGGCCGGGAATCGTCGTCATCCGCACCTCGCGCGGCTATTTTAGCCCGCTTTCATCTCTTCCAGAATGCTGTAGAGTAGCTCGAGCAGAACGGCTTTGACCGATTCCTTGTCCGAAGCCACAGTCGGAAGCAGCTTGATGCTGGCGTCGAGCTTGAGAGCGATGCGCAGGTCGTCGATATCCCAGGCGTCTTCCATGTCCTGCTTGTTGGCGGCCACGACATAGGGTGTGGGCGCATAAGCTCGGAAAGTGTGCAGGATGCCGCGTGCTTCCCGGAATGTCTCGGGCCGGGCGCTGTCAACCACCACAATGAAGCCGAGCATGCCTTCGGAGAGGATCTCCCACATAAAGTCGAAGCGCTTTTGGCCGGGCGTGCCGAACAGGTAGAGCACCAGGTCTTCGTCGACCGTGATCCGACCGAAGTCCATCGCCACGGTAGTGGTTTCCTTGACCTTCTCGGCCTCAGAACTGATCTTGCGCTCGGTGGAGACGACATCGATCTCGCTCACCGTACGGATGAACTGGGTTTTGCCGGCGTTGAAGGGGCCTGTGACAACCATCTTGACGGTTTGCATGCGCTACCTCGCCTAGAGTGACCGGATTCGCGAGATCAGGCGATTGACCAGCGTCGTCTGCTCGCGAGCGTCGATGGGCTTGATTTTCTGCGCCTGAGGCGGCAGCGGCATGCCATCGGGACGGATCAGGTCCACCAGGCCGGCCTGCAGCAGGCCGTAGACGATGCGCCGGATCTCGACGTCGCTCATCTTGTTGGCCTTGGCGATCTGGCGGATGGAATTCTTGGGATTGATATAGGAGACCACCTTCCATTCGTCGACGTTGAGGTTGACATCGCGGATGTTGGCGCCGGGACGGTCCACGAAATTGAGCGCCATGTCGAGGTTGGGGATTTCCTCCTGCAACTGTTCCCACTCTCGGACGCGCCGAGACCCTTCGATAATGACATTCTCGAGGTCGACACGGATAATGATGCGGTCGTTGGGGGGAAGGACGTCGGCGTCAAAGCGGAAGAAGCCCTCGATCCAGGTGAAGAGCCGGTAGAGGATGTCCAGCACGTAGCTTCGAAGGCTGGACAGGATTTCCTGTTGGGTGAGGTAGCCAGCGTTAATCAACAGCAGTCCCAACTCTTTGTCGCTCTTCCCTCCGGCGTTGGCCTTGATCACCTGCGCCTGGCGTGTGGAGAGCTTACCCTCGCGCTTGAGGATTCCAACCAGGGTCCCATCTTCATTGCCAATTTGTGCGTAGATCAACTTGCCGTCGCGGAAGGAGACCCAGGCCGTTTCGGTCGGTCCCTCAACCGTCAGGGTACCGGTCTTGTGAGCCAGGTTGATGAGGTTCAGGAGCTGAGTGACTGTAAAGTCGCGCAGGTTCCCCTTAAGCGCCATGGGGCCTTTTCTCGCCAAACGGATTGGTTGCGGGATTATAACCCGCCGTCAAGAGCCGACGCAATTGCTCACCTTTGCAGTTAGATTACAGTTTTGCCCGGTTACCAGCGCGGGCAGCCAGGGGCAGGCACAAACCCAGAGATGCAAGTTGCACGCCGGGAAAGGTTTTCAGGGCCGCCACCCGCCCCCGAGCAGGTACACGTGTTGAACCGTGACGAAGGCAGAGGCGTCGATCGCCAAAATGGTCGACTCGGCGGAGGGGATAATCTTGCGGGGGACGGTGCACAGGATCACGCCGACCATCCCGCCGAGCCCTTGCCCCGGGAGTTCGGTGACTCCCCAGCCGCGCCCACGCAGGGCTTCTACCACGGCTTGGCCCTTTGTGGCGCTGATGACGCGTAGGACGCTGTGGCCACGCGCCATCCGGCCTTCCAGGGTGATTCCCAGGACCTGGCCGGTGGCATAGCCGGCGGCGAAGGCAACCAGGTTGACAGGTTGGGTCAGAGATTGCAGCACGCCTGCGATGGCGCTGATGAACAAGAAGGATTGGATGAACCCCAAGATCCAGGCCAGGCGGCGCTCACCTTGAACCGTTACCAGCGTGCGCACAGTAGAAAGAGTCTGGTCCAGGGCACGCAATCCGAAGATGACCCATGGGACGGCCGCGGCCGACAGCCCAAGCCAGCCCGTGGCCTGCGCTTGACTCATCCGGGGGAGAACAACCGAGAGCAGCATAACGAAAAGAGGGCTGACGGTCGAATGCATGGGGAATTGCCGGCCCTAGGCCCGCCAGAAGCCGCGATGAAGGGGGCGTACTTCCTGGACTGTGATGAAGGCGTTGGGGTCAATTTCATTGACCTGCTGCTGGACGCGCCGGATATCTCGTCGGCGGACGCTGCAGTTGATGACGGCCACCGTGCCGTCGCGGCCCCGTCCTGAAAGCTCCGTAGCGGCGTACCCGGCCTTTCGTATCGCCTCGGCGATGGCCGGACCGCGGCCCGAGCTGATGATTCTCAGGTGGCCATGGCCGATGGCCAGCATCTCCTCGATCAGCATTCCAACCACGTTGCCGGTAGCGAAACCGGCGGCGTAGCCGAAAACATTCCACAGGTTGCCCAAGTTGCTGAGAACAGTCGTGATTGCCACCACCCAAATGAGGGACTGGAAGAATCCCAAGAACCAGGCGAGAAGGCGCTGACCGCGGACAACAAACAGCACCCTGAGCGTGTCGAGCGACATGTCCGATACGCGCAGGAAAAAGATCAGAACCGGCATGAGGTAGGCCGGAAGAAGGCTTAGATCAAGCATGGGGGATTCTAGACTCTTTCGCCTTCGACGACCGGCTGGAGGTAGATCTGCTGTGTGTACTCCTTCAGCATGCGGCGCATGCTGAATTCGGGAGAAATGGTGCGGATCGACTCTCGGACCCGCCGCAGCCACTCCCCGGGCAGTCCGTCCGCTGATCGTTCCACATAGTAAAGCGGGATGATCTCGCTTTCCAGCACGCGGTAGAGATCATCAGCGTCAGCGGCGTCCTGAGCGTCCGGGTCTTCGTATTCTTCACCCTCGCCAATCGCCCATCCGTTGAGCCCGTTGTAGGCCTCCGGCCACCAGCCGTCCAGAATGGAAAAGTTGAGTGCGCCGTTCATGGCTGCCTTTTGGCCCGATGTGCCCGAGGCTTCGTTTGGGCGGCGGGGAGTGTTCAGCCAGACATCGACGCCTTGCAGCATGTAGCGGGCCAGGTTCATGTCGTAGTCTTCGAGGAAGACCAGGCGGCCGCCATTCTCGGCCCGCTTGACCTCTTGATACACAGCCTGAATCAATCGCTTCCCGGGTTCATCGGCCGGGTGGGCCTTGCCGGCGAATATGATCTGCACCGGCCGATCGGCATGGTTGACCAGAGCTAGCAACCGCTCCGGATCACTGAGCACCAGATCGGCGCGCTTGTACGTGGCGAAGCGGCGGGCGAATCCAATCGTCAGCGCGTAGGGGTCTAGCAAGACCCCGCTGGCAACAACTTGCACTGGATGGATGCGCCCTTCCAGCCAGTCTTGGCGCACTCGTTCGCGCGCGTAGGCGACCAACTTGCGCTTGAGATGGCGGCGGGCTTCCCACAGCTCGCGGTCGGGGATCTGTTCGATTTGGGCCCAAGTTTCGGGTAGATCGACCCGTTCTGCCCAGCCGTCCTCAAAATATCGATCGTACAACTGTCGCATCCGGCGAGCCAACCATGTTCCGGTGTGAACGCCGTTGGTTATATGACCTATGGGCACGTCTTCCAGATCGCGCCCCGGCCATAGAGGGGCCCACATTTCGCGCGCCACCTGGCCGTGCAGCCTGGATACGCCGTTGGCTCGCCCGGTGATGTGCAGGCCAAGTGTGGTCATGCCGAAAGTTTCGTCCCGGGCAGTGTTGCGCCAACCGAGTTGGAAGAAGGACTTTGGAGTCAGCCCCAGTTCGGCTGCCAGCTCGGAGAAGTACTTGTCGACCAATTCGTGAGGGAAGCGGTCGTGGCCGGCCGGAACAGGAGTGTGGGTGGTGAACGCCGTTTGGAGGCGAACCGCCGCTTTGGCTTCTTCAAAAGTACTCCCAGCCGATACACGCTCGCGAATGAGCTCCAGCAGCAGAAAGGCGGAATGGCCCTCATTCATATGCCAGGTGCTGGGATTGTAGCCAAGTGAGCGCAAAGCGCGCACGCCGCCGATACCCAGGACAATCTCCTGTGCCAGGCGCATTTCGAGATCGCTGGTGTACAGACGAGCCGTCAGGCGGCGGTCGTCGGGGTGGTTGTTCTCGACATTAGAGTCCAGCATGAATAGTGAGACACGTCCGACCTGGATCCGCCACAGGCGCGCATGAACAGTCCGGTTGGCGAGCTCGACGCTTACCAGAAGCGGGTCATTGTCTTGATCGACGACAGGAAGAACGGGCAGATCTGGAAATGACAGCTTGGTGTAGGTCGCTTCCTGCCAACCATCCTCCATAATGCGCTGCTTGAAGTATCCCTCGGTGTAGAGAAACCCTACAGCCACGAGCGGCAAGCCCAGGTCACTGGCTTCCTTAAGATGATCGCCGGAGAGAATTCCTAGGCCGCCGGCATAGAAGGGCAATGATTCATGCAGGCCAAACTCGGTGGAAAAGTATGCAATCGGCCGATTGACCTGGTCCGTATGATGTCGGCTGAACCAGGTTTCATCTCCGCCGGCCATGTAGTCGTCGAATGACTGAATGACCTGGTCGTAGACATCGAGGTAGTAGCGATCCTGGGTCACAGCTTCGTAGCGATCGCGCTCGACTTGACGGAGGAATTGAACCGGATTGTGCCCGGCGGATTCCCATTTCTGCGGGTCGATCAACTGGAAGAGCTTGCCCGCCCTGGGATGCCATGTCCACCATAGGTTGTAGGCGAGGTCGGACAGGCGCCGCAGACGGTAGGGAAGGTCGAAGTGGTTCGGCGGCTCTTTATGCAGGATGTTGTATGAGATCATGGGCAACCGTTTTTGCTCGGGGATCCGTAGGTGTGGGTAGGGGAACGTTGGCTATCTTACCACGCCCCGACGGGGGCACAACCCGGCATCGGAATCGAAAGACCGAACAGGCCAGGGTCCGTGAGGAAAGTCAGCGGCGGTGGGTATCACAGGTGGATATGAGATCAGTACTCAGAGCGTCACACCGGCAAACAAATCTCGTTCCTTGGTCCCCTTGGTAGCCGGCGGGTAGGCCCGCATGTAGAGTTCGCTTCGGTCGAACAAGCTCATCAAAGCTCCAACCAGATGGTTGCCACCGCCAGACGGTCCCTGTTGGCTGTGATGACAGGCGGCGGCTTCGGCTTTCACCGACTTGACCTGCCGGATATTGATCCGCGTGTGGACCGGAAAATCGTCCTTGGCCAACTCGGTCAGGTCAATATCGTCGTTTACACCAAAATGATGAGGGTCGCGACCCAAAAGCGGAAGTAGCCTGACGGCCAGCCGTAGCATGGTCCGTGGGAAGGTGTGGTAGTAGAGCTTCTGCGGCTGGAAGGGTTCCCCCAGATCGGGATAGCGCAGCGGATCGGAGGCAGCGTGAAACGCCTCCAGCGTCGCTTTATGGACCATGATGTGGTCGGGATGGTGGTACCCGCCCACAGGGTCGAATGTGATTAGGACCTGGGGACGGATCTGACGGATGTACTGCGTGATCTTGGCGACCACCTCGTCCAACGGCGCCGCCGCCAGGGCGCCCGGGTGCCGGTTGTCTTCGGAGCCGGGCATCCCGGAGTCCCTATAGCCGAGGTAATGCAGCTGCTTGATGCCCAGAATCTGCACAGCGCAAGCCAATTCGGCTTGGCGCAGCTGGCTGATTTCTTCGTAACCAACGAGGTCCTCCGGCTTGACCGTGCCAACTTCGCCCTGCGTGGCGCAAATGAGATGCACGTCAACACCACGCTCTGCGTAAAAGGCAAGCGTGCCCCCCGGACCGAAGCTCTCGTCATCGGGGTGGGCCAGCACAGCAAGCAGACGTTCTGAGGATTCGGGTGATCTTCCCACAGGTTAAGTGTGCTCCTTGGATAATCCGGTCACTCTTGTATCGTAGCGCTTGGAGGGAGCGGGATGGGGGAAAGTCCGGAGGGGCGGGCTCAAGAATCCGTCGGTGTGTGATCGAGTTCTTCTTCTGTTCGCGTCTGACCTTTCCCCTTGCCCTTGGCCAGATACTGGGCGTCATCTGCCCGACTCAGGATAGCTTCACCGTCGTCGCCCTCGTGCATCTGGCTGACGCCTGCGCAGAAGTCCAGCGCGCTAATGGGTTCCATTCTGCCACTGAAGGCATTCAATGCGCGGCGGAGCTTGTCGGTAGCGTTGGATGCTCCAACCAGGCTTGTCTCAGGCATCAAGATGGCGAATTCGTCGCCCCCGATCCGGGCCATCAGGTCGGTAGACCTGAGTATGGATCGCATAGCGACGGCGGCGCCTTTGAGCACCTCGTCGCCGAATAGGTGGCCGTGGCGGTCGTTGACCGCCTTAAACCCGTCCAGGTCGATGAAAACCAGACTCATGGGGCGGTGGTAGCGGTGGGCCCGTTCAACCTCGCGCTCGAGCTGATCCAGCAGAAACCGACGGTTGGCAAGCCCGGTAAGAGGGTCGGTGTTGGCCAGTGTCGCAAGCCGCTCGGCCTGGTCGTGCAGGCGGAGGATAGTTCGTTCAACCTGTCCAGAATACGAGTGCAGAATGGAAGCAGTCGAAAACGCGACGATAGCCAGCGTGACCAGAAAAAAGAAGCCACCGGCGACATCGAGAAAAGCCATCTGACTGCCGATCAGGAGCCGCGCGTACCACCAACCGGCGCCGCCTGTAACAAGTGACAGGCCTGCAAACAAGAAGGCGGCATAGCCGCCGATGGTGGCCCCGGCGATCAAGGTGGCGAGCACCAGCACCGGGCTGTAGAGGTAGACACCCTCGGGAAATATCAGCATGGTGGCAGCGCCGGTCAGGTACACCGATGCGGCCAGCACGTAACCGACGGCCAGGACCCAGCCGCGGCGGAGCAGGATGGCTGCCGCGATACCCGAAGGTGTAAGCAGCCCGACGACGATCATGTCGAGGCGAAGATCGTAGCTGGCGAGCTGGGGCGACGCCAGGTGGAGTGGAATACTTGTCACCAGCCAGGCGCCAAGCAACACGAAATAGCCCACCAGAACGCGGGTCGTTAGCCGGGCACGGTAGGCCCTTTGTTCAAATTCGAGTCGCGGTGCTAGCGCCGATCGGAGGCGGCGGAACATGATGCGGACGCGGTTCCCCTCTTAAGATTCAGTGAGCTGATCCTCGAGACCGGGAGTCCCCATGATATTGTAGCCCGCATCGACGAACAGGACCTCGCCGGTGACGGCGCTGGAGAGATCAGATGCGAGCCAAACTGCAGCACCTCCCACGTCCTCGAGTCCGATGTTTCGGCGCAAGGGAGCGAGATCGGCAAAGTGCCGGTACATACGTTTGAAGCCGCTGACGCCAGCGGCCGACAGCGTTCGGACGGGTCCGGCGGAGATGGCATTGACGCGTATGTTGAGCGGCCCCAAATCAGCTGCCAAATAGCGCGTCGTCGCCTCCAGCGCTGCCTTGGCCACACCCATCACGTTGTAGTTGGGGGACACTTTTTCCGAACCGTAGTAGGTCATAGTCATCATCGACCCGCCATCGTTCATGAGCGGAAGTGCGTGGCGCGCCAACGCGCAGAATGAATACACGCTGATGTCCATTGCCCGATGGAAGCCCGCCCGGCTGGTGTCCACGAAGCGTCCCATCAAATCGTCCCGCTCGGCGAAAGCGACCGCGTGCACCAGAATATCGATCTTTCCCAGTGCCTTCTTGGCCTTTTCGAAGACGTCCTTGATTTCATCGTCGCTGGTGACGTCACATTTCTCGATGAAGTCCGACCCGATGGACTCGGCCAGCGGCCGGACGCGCCGTTCGAGGGAATCTACGGCGTAGGAAAAGGCCAGCTTGGCTCCATGGTCGTGCATGGCCTTGGAAATTCCCCAGGCGATGGAATGGTCGTTGGCTACCCCGAATACCAGGGCGGTTTTGCCTTCGAGAAGTGTCATGCTCCGCTCTCTTTCTCTACTAGGTCTGTCAGGAATCCTGGGTTAACCCTGAACCGCCAAGGCTGGCTGAGCCAAGGCTCAGGCACATGGTTTAACCCCACTCGAGGCCCAATCGTCACGGCCCGATCGGGAATCTCAACCCCGGGGTTCAGATACAGTTCGGCCTCAGGGACGCACAGATCGTGGCCGTCCAGGTTCCCGTCGATGGCCAGGGACTGGCAAAGTTTTGCAGGGCCGTCGGTGAGCTGGGGGTCGGGGCGGTTCCGACGCTTGCGGATGGTCTCGAGGCCCTCGTCAGGCAGCATGCCGCGAACCAACACCGCCCCAGGCCGGCCATCGACCTCCGTGACCAGGTTCAGCATCCAATGCATTCCGTAGGTGAAATAGACGTAAGCGTGTCCTGGTTCGCCCCACATGGCTGAGTTGCGATCAGTATGTCCATGGCGGGCGTGGCTGGCCAAATCCTCTGGGCCGATATAGGCCTCCGCTTCCGTGATCCAACCGGACAATCGCGATCGGCCGGGTTCCAATCGGACCAGCTTCGTGCCAAGGATCTCGCGAGCGACTTCGACGGCACTCCGGGCGAAGTAGTCCCGGCTCAGGCGCGGCCTGTCAGCCTGGGTTGTTGGGTGCGGATGAGATCGACTGGACAAGGTGCTCTCAATCCCATTGGGTTGGTTTCGAGCTCCGGATTTCCGGCCGTACAGGGTGGCGCTCAGCGGACTGTCAGGGGTTGAAACCGATCATCCTCGGCGATCATGCGTTTCAAACCTTCTCGCAGGTCGAAGTGGGGCTGGTAGCCGAGCTTCTGGCGCGCCAGGCGGATATCTGCACACATGCGCGATGGGCCAGGGTCTTGATCTTCCTTGGGCATCCAGTCCGTCTTGACGTTCATCGTTTCCATCACCGCCTGAGCCAAGTCCTTGATGCTGGTCTCCTTGCCGCTGCCGATGTTGATCACCAGTCGATCTATGTCCGGAGCGGTAGCAGCCGCAACAAGGGCTTCAACAGCGTCGTTGATGAAGACGAAATCCCGTGTCTGCTCTCCTTGACCATGGATCACCAATGTGCCCCTCTGCGAGGCCTGACGCAGGAAATGCGGGATCACGGGGGGATGGGCGGCTGGCAGTGGTTGATGCGGCCCGAAGGCGTTGAACACCCGCAGCGACACGGTCTCGATACCCCACAGCGACCCTATCGTTCGGACGTAGTGTTCGGCAGCCAACTTCGACACGGCGTAGGGCGAATGGGGATCAGGAGGTGTGGATTCGGTGAGCGGCTGTGCCGCCTGGTCGCCGTAGACGGCGCCGGACGATGTCAGCACGACGCGTTTGACGCCCACGTCGCGCATGGCTTCCATCACACTGACGGTGCCGCCGACGTTGATAATGTTGTACTCACGCGGGTAAAGAACCGATTCGGGAACCGAGACCTTGGCCGCCAGGTGATAGACGCAGTCGACATCCTGGAGCAGTGTCCACAGCTTGGGCCGGTCGGTGACGTCGCCGCGCGTGAAAAGAACGTCCGGGCCGAGGCGGTCTTTGTCCCCGGCCGAGAGGTCGTCCATTCCCCTGACTTGGTGGCCTTCGCGGGCCAATCGATTGGCTAGGGCGGAGCCGAGGAAACCTGCGGCTCCGGTGACGAGGAAATTCATAGGTCCCTTATTTTCCGAGGCCTGCGGATTATAGCATAGGGCCCTCCTGTGCCTGAGCTCGTGCCGGCTCTGGTATCATGCCTGCATGTCCTTTTGGGACGAGGTCACGCACTTTATGCGGCGTGGGGCCCTGCTGATGGTCCTCATGGGGATCGTGACCGCTTCGGCGGTTCCGCTCCGCTCCACCGACTCCAGAGTCCGCCAATATACCCGCAACCTAGAATTCGATTTCGGTCAGTGGACGCTTGACGCTGTGCTGGGTGAGTTTGGTCAGACGAGCCTGGGTGCGTCTGTCTATCTGAGTGATGCTCGCCGCGCCCAGCTGGTGCGGGACTACCTGCATCTGGTGGATCAGATTCACGCGATCCAAACTGATCTAGAAGACATCTACGGCGACCCAAGCATCTCTGATCCCCAGGCGGCAGCCGGCCCCAAGCGGGCAGAACTAGCCGCGCTGCAGGCCAAGCGGGACAAGATCGAGCCTGTGGCCGAGTCGATTCTGCAGGAGCAGGTGGCGGTGATTTTGGACCAGATGGGGCTGGGTCAGATCGGATCTCCGTTCCCACCTGTGGCCTTTCACTTCTCCACCCTGCCCAAAGCGCTCATCGTCTCACCGCGCGACGAAATCCGGCAGGAGGTCAACATCGAGTTGGTCCCGGATGTCAGCCTGACGCAAGAGATCAATGTCGAAAACAACATTGAAACGGCCCTGGATGTTTCCGCGCTGGTGGTCCCAATCGGTGGCATAGGCACCTATCCGACCATGGTGCAGGACAGCACCAGCCTGAGTTGGGTGCTGGAGGTGGTAGCGCACGAATGGAGCCACAACTACCTGGACATCAGGCCCTTGGGGATCAACTATGACACCAATCAATCCCTGCGCACGATGAACGAGACGGCAGCTTCTTTGATGGGAAAAGAGGTCAGCCGCCTGGCTCTGGAGAAGTTCTATCCGGATTTGGTGCCGCCGCCGGCGCCGCCCCCAGCGGCCTCCCCAACTCCGCCTGCCCCGACTGAAGCCCCGGCCTTTGATTTTCAGAAGGAAATGCGCACCACCCGCGTTCACGTGGACGAGCTGCTGGCCCAAAGGAAGATCGACCAGGCCGAGGCGTACATGGAATCTCGGCGCCTGATCTTTTGGGACCATGGCTACCACATTCGAAAGCTCAACCAGGCCTACTTCGCGTTCTACGGTTCATACGCCGACCAGCCGGGTGGCGCGGCGGGCGATGATCCCGTAGGCGCCGCGGTGCGGGCCCTGTGGAAGCAATCACGCTCACCGGCAGCGTTCCTGCGTTCGATGGCATGGTTGACGAGCTACGATCAACTGCGGGTCAAGGTGGGTGGTGCGCCTACCAATCCGTGAGGATCCCGGCCAGGATCGCGCCTCTGGGCGCCAGGCTGTCCAAGTCGAGGCTTTCGACCAGCGTGTGAGCATCCCAACCGACCGGGCCCAGGCCGTCCAACACCGGCACGCCCAACGGTGCCACGAAGTTGGCATCTGAGCCGCCGCCGGTCCCGCCTTCGGTGAGCGCAATTCCAAGCTCGGAAGCGATCCCCTTCACCCGCTCGAAGGTTTTTCCCATCAGCTCCTTTCGCGCCATGGGTGGGCGGTTCCAGCCACCCTCGACGGCCAGATGGGCGCCGGCGGTGACCGGTTCAAGGCTGCGAAACGCAGCGTCGACCCAGGCTTGCTGTTCAGCCGTCATCACCCTGACGTCAATCGCCGCCTCGCATGCCTCCGGCACAACGTTGGCGGCCGTGCCCCCGGAAATGACGGTGGGCGTGACGGTGGCTCCCCTGCCTGGAGGCTGCCACGCGTCAATCGCCTGAATCTGGTGCGCCATCTCGACCACGGCGTTGATCCCCTTTTCGGGCTCGACGCCAGCGTGGGCTGGCCTTCCCCTAACTCGGAGACGAAAATCGCCGATCCCTTTGCGCCAGGTCTTGACCGACCCATCCGCCATTCCGGGTTCCAGGCACAGCGCCAGGTCATGTTGCGAAGCCAGGGACTCGATCAGGGGCCGCGAGGTACGGCTGCCGGTTTCTTCGTCGGAGGTGCACAGCAGAGAGATGCGCCGTTCGGGCAGTGCATCGACCTCGCCAAGCGCCTCGATGGCAGTCAGCGCAAGGGCCAGGCCGCCTTTCATGTCCATCACACCGGGTCCGTACAGCCGACGACCTTCAATTCGCCAGGGAAATCCCGCCAGCGTGCCGAGCGGATGGACCGTGTCAAGGTGGCACATCACGAGAATGCCCCCCGGTCCGTCGCCCCATCGCCCGACCCAGTGGTCCCCGGCAACCTCCTGCCGATGGCGCTCGACCTCGGCGCCGCGCTCGGCCATCAAGGCCGCCGCCAGCTCGCCCACCCGGTCAACACCCGCCTTGTCCCCGGAGGGGGATTCGATCTCGACCAGCGCCTGGAGCATTTCCAGCAAATGTGGGACCTGGAGCGAAAAGGCGTCGACCGTCAGAATAGGCATTCTTCGTGGGCCTCCAGTTGATTGTGAAGATTGTCACAAATCGGCCGGGCTGCCAGGATCACGGGCCGGGACACATGTCCGAGGGCTCGAATGTCGGATTGGCATACCCGAAGTAGAGCGGATCCAGAATGGTCTGGCTGTGTGCCGAGGCATACGAACTGGCGTCTCGGCAGGCGGTGGCGACATCGGCCCCGCTCTGGTGGGTTCGCCAAAGGCCGGCGCCCATCTCCGCGTAGCTGTGGCCCGTGGCGCCCTGGGGGTAGTCGGATTGAAGCTGATCGTAAGCTTTTTGGGCGAGGTCACTCTGGCCCGATTTCAAGTAAACGACGACCAGCCGGAATTGCGCGAACGCTGACAGGTTGGCGCGCTCGGTTTCTGGATCCATCCATTCCCGAAGGTTGTTGTCATGGATGACGCGCGTATAGAGCTGGACTGCGGTGGAGAAATCCCCTTGGGACGAGGCCTGCTGCGCGTCATTGAGGACATGGTTGCGGTACTGGGCTGGTAGCTCGACCTCGCTGCTCACAGCGAAGGTTTGCGCCGACGGGTCCCAGGTCCAGTACCGGGTGCGCTGGCGATAGGGACCGGCGCCGACGGATCCGACGGTCGTACCGGTGACGGCGATTCTCGGCAGCCCGCCCTGACTCCCTGGCTCGATCTGGATGTCGGGGTAGGGTAGGTCATCGCTCTGTCCCCGCAGCCGGACCTGGGCCTGCCCGTCAAGCCAGGTCAGAACCTGAATCTGGGTGAAACAGGTGCTGGCGCCGCAGCTGGGCAACCCAAAGAGCAAATCGTCCGCGCCATCTCCGTTGAGATCCTGGGCGCCCAGGAGTTCCGGAGCGCCGTGCTCCGGCGCTCCGCCCAAGCTGAACACCAGCTGGTAGCCGCTTCCGGTGCAGTTGAACACATACAACGGTCCGGGCGGCTGGACACGCTCCAAGTTGGGATCTATGAGGGCCACGGCCACGTCGAGCCAGCCGTCGTCATTCAGGTCCAGGCTGATGCTGCTGGGGCCGTCCATCGGGCCGAGATTCTTGTCCTGGATGATGCCGTCCAGCCCTTCAGCCGTACCGCCGGAGTTGAGATAGGCGGTCAGTTCTTGCGGGATCTTGGTCGTGTCCGTCAAGCTGGGAGTCGACAGACTGTTGCCAGGTGTGGGGCAGGCGACCGCCGGGCCCGTGCGGGGAGTCGCTGTGGGCGGGGATGGCGTGTTGGTGACGACGCTGGCCGCAGTGGCAGCGATGGAGGTGGAGGTGGCGAAGACCGGCCCTAGCAAATCGACCGGTGTGGCGGTGGGCGCTGGCAGGCTGAAGCGGCAGGCCAAGCCGACCACAATCAGTGCGATGGACAACCCGATCAAGCGAATACGTCCTGGCAACATCACTTCACTCTCCTCACCTGGGGCCACACGTGCTGCCAAGATTGCACGTCTCCGTGGCGCATTTTACGCTATCCTGAGATGCCGTATACTGGCCGGCAATGAGTTTCAGCTACCTGCCTGGCACCCCGGCTCAGCTTCAGGGGCCGTTATCGCGTTTCCTGCCTCCGCTGGAGGCGGGTGTAGTGTCAGGCATGCTGGCATCCCACGATCCCGATTCTGTGCTCGTTCTGGATCCTTTTGGCACCTCGCCTCACTTGGTGAAAGAGGCCGCTGAAGCGGGATTCGCTGTCCTGGTGGCTGTCAACAATCCCATCGTTCGCCATGCCCTAACCCAGCTGCTTCAACCGCCGGATCCGGCCGATCTGCAGGCGTCATTGGCCGCCCTGGCCCAGCTGCCCAAGAATGGATCGCGCCTGGAGGCCTTCCTGCTGGATCTCTACTCCACAACCTGCAACCAGTGTGGGCGGATCGTCACCGCAGACTACTTTGTCTGGGATGAAGAGCTTCACGAACCGTACCTCAAAGGGTACGCCTGCCCGCACTGCAGCCATGCTGGCGAAGAGCAAACAAGTGAGGACGATCGCCGCATGGCCAGATCCTATGAGCGGCGCGATCTCTCTTGGGCTCAGGCGTTGGAGAGCGTGGCGCCGGCCGGTGACCCAGATCGGCGCCACGCGGAGGCCGCTTTGGCTGTCTACCCTGGTCGGGCCCGCTACGCGCTGGTGACGCTCATCAACAAACTCTCCCAACTGCCAGCTGAAGATCGGTCGGCTTCTGCAATGAATTCACTGTTGATCGCGGCTTTCGATGCCTCCGACAGTATGTGGGCGTATCCGGAGGGCCGGGCGCGTCCCAAGCAGCTGACGGCATCGCCTCGTTTTCGTGAGACCAACGTATGGCGGGCGCTTGAGCGCGCAGTTACCGCGTGGGACGCTTCTCGGAATGTTGTTCCGCTGGCCGTCTGGCCGGACTCGGGGCTTCCGCGGCAGGGAGAAGTGGCCCTGTTCTCCGGGCCGGTCAAGACGCTGTCCGAGACCTTGCCTGCTGGACTGAGGGCCGTCGTGCTGACTTCCCCGCCTCGCCCCAACCAGGCGTTCTGGACCCTCTCGGCGCTCTGGGCGGGCTGGCTTTGGGGGCGGGATGCCGCTCAACCGATCAAAGCTGCCTTGCACCGCCGCCGCTATGATTGGGCCTGGCATGCCGGCGCCCTTCAGTTGGCCGCCCACAACCTCGTGGACGTGCTTCCACCGGAGACACCCTGGATTGGTGTTGTCCCCGAGGCCGAGCCGGGCTTCGTGGCAGCCGTGGTTTCCGGCTTTGATGCCTCCGAGCTGGGGTTGGAAGGTTGGGCCGTGCGCGCGGATGACGCGCAAGCTCAGCTCCGTTGGATGCGGCGCAAAATGCCTCCACGCAGCGGGCCGATGGATCTGACGCAAATGGCGGATGATGTCGTGGCGACTGCCCTGAGATCCCGTGGTGAGCCCACACCCTACCTCATCCTCCATGCAGCTGTAGGGGCGGATTGGGCCGGTCGGGGGGTCTTTCGCGCCTTGTGGGAGGCGGAAGGGGGTCAGCCGGTGGCCAGCCTTAACCTGGCTCTTGAAACCGCCCTTGGGAGCCGATCGCGCGTGGTGCGCCTGGATCAGCGGCAGGAGATCGAGACCGGGCTGTTTTGGCTCACCGATCCCGAGACCACCGAGCCCCCCTTGGCCGACAAGGTGGAACAGACGATCCTGGAATCGCTGCGCAGAGCGCCTGGGCGCGCTTTCCTCGATCTGGACCGTGAAGTGTGTGCCCGGCATCCAGATTTGGGGACGCCTGATCGTGGGTTGGTCCAAGCATGCCTGGAGTCATATGGCGTGCGCGATGAGGCTGGACTGTGGTCTCTCCGGTCGGAGGACGAATTCGAGTCCAGAGCCAGCGATGCACTGACAATCCGCAGCCAGCTGCAGGACATCGGCCAGAGGCTTAGTTACAAGGTCAATGGAGGCCCCCGTCAGACTTGGCGAAACGTGTCAGGGGAGACCGTCTTCACGTTTGTGATCTTGGAGACGGCAGCAGTGCAGGCCGCTCTGGCGGCCGCAGGCCAAGGCCTGACGCTGGTTATCCCCGGCGGCCGGGCGGCGCTCTTGGCGGAGAAGGCCCGCCGCGATCCTCGCCTGGCGGAGCGCTTGCGATCGGGCGTGCGAATTCTCAAGTACCGTCACATCCGCCGCCTGGCGGAGGAAACCACCCTGACCCGTGACAACCTGATCGAACGTATGGTGGTCGATCCCCCCGAGCACGAGGACCCCCAGCTGCCGCTGCTTTGAGTAGAGATGACTGAGACATACACCTCTGGTCCGAGGAGGGTGTTTGTCGATAGGCGTTTACGGCGGCGAGGTTGTCGTCGGCATCTCGCTGGGGATGGGGGTAGCCGTGGCGGATGGCGTGGCCGTGGAGGATGGCGTGGCTGTAGCCGGTACCGGAGTGTTGGATGGTGTCGGGGTAAATGACGGAGTAGCTGTCATGGTGGGCGTTGGCGTAGGGGTCGGAGTGGGAGTGGGCAGCTTGACGTTGAGGTGGATGCGAACCGTGGCGCTGCCCCCGCTCTTGCTGCGCACCGTCAGTGCCAACGTGATTGGACCATTGTCGATTCCCTTCATGTCCCATTCCAGCAGCTTGTCCGGCTTGTCGTGCTTGGACGTTCCCTTGCCGATGTCCGGATAGCTCTTCGGGTTGTTCCCTACGCCGTACTCGATGATCCAATCCTTGAAATCGCCGGTGGCCGAGGCGCGGCCGAAGATCTCCACCGGGCTGCTGCTGATCGTGCTGCCATCGGAGGGCGAGGTCAGCTCTACGATGGGGCGCGGGCTGTCTTTTGTGCAGGAGTCCTTGGGCACGAAGAAGACCGGCTTGTCCCCGTCGGTGAAGTCGTACTTCTTGGCCCAGGCTTTGCCGGCGTCGTCGTCCTCGATCCATTTCTTGGCCCACTTGTCTGAGACATTCAATCCCAGCTTTTGCACCGCAAAATCGGAACAATCCGGGGAGGCGAGCAGCTGCGAATAGCTGTCCACGTAGACTTGCTTCCAGAGGTCGTCCTCTTTGGGCAGCGGCGGCTGGTCGTGGGCGAAGAACTCCAGGCGCTGGTCGGGGCACCACTCTGAGGGCTCGGTGCCTGACACGGTGCAGATGGTCTTGTCAACGATGCCCGCTGGCCGGGTGAAGGGCGTCGGATTGCCGCCGGTGAGGTCCTGGATGGCGGCTTGCATCATCTTGTTCCAGATTGGCGCGGCGCCCGTCAAGCCAGAGGTGTGCACCATTGGGGTGTAGTCGGCGTTGCCCACCCAAACCCCTATGGCGATATCTGGCGTAAAGCCCAAGGTCCAATTGTCCCGAAAATCGTTGGTGGTGCCGGTCTTGGCCGCTACCGGGAATGGCAGATTGAGGTCGGAGTTGGGGCCAAAGGCAGGCGTCCTCGCCTGGTTGTCAGAAAGGATGGATGTGATCAGGAAAGCGTGCTCGGGGCTGATCACCTGCTCCCCCGGATCGGGCTGGTGCTCGTAGACTGTATTGCCTTCATGGTCGACGATCTTGGTGATGGACACCGGGGGCACACGCACGCCCTGATTGGCGAACACGCCGTAGGCCCCGGTCAGCTGCAGCAGGGTGACATCGCCGCCTCCTAAGGTCAGGGACAAGCCGTAATCGTCCCGTGTGAAGGTGGTGATTCCCATGCGCTTGGCGAAATTGACCAGGCCATCCTGCTGCGGGGTGTTGGGATCATCGTAGATGCCGACAAAGTTGAGAGTCTTGACGGCCGGAATGTTGTATGAGTTGGCCAATGCCATGCGAGCCGTCACCGGACCGTGGAAACGCTCGTCGTAGTTGACTGGCTTGTAGGGAGGGCGAGGGTCGTCCGGATTCCCCGAAGGGGGGAACTCCGATGGCACGTCCCAAATCAGCGTGGCCGGGGTCCAGCCCTTCTCGAAGGCAGCAGTGTAGGTTAGGGGTTTGATGGATGATCCTGGCTGCCGCGGCTGGACGGCCATGTTGATCTGCCCGCTGATGGCGGCGTTGCTGAAGTCGGCTGATCCGACCATGGCCAGGATTTCGCCGGTGGACGGATCGAGCGCCACCAGGGCGCCATCCGTTGCCCGCTTGTCCGCCAGGGCATCGATCTGATCCTTGACGATTTGCTGCGCTTGGTCCTGAAGCTGAGGGTCAAGGGTGGTGTAGACGGTGAAACCCGATCGGTAGATCGTCTGCGGATCGTACAGATCCTCCAGTTGGCTGCGGATGTAGTTGACCCAGTGTGGGTATCGGATCTGGACGAATGGCTGGTTAAATGCGTAGTTGGTCATCTCGGCAGCCGCAGCCCCGGCTTCCTCCGGAGTCACACAGATCGGCTCACGGCTGTTGCTGACGAAAATGCAGCCCTGCTCTTGGCTGACGGACAGCATCAGTGAAAGGACCTGCCGCTGGCGGTTGAGAGTCGCATCCCGGTTGGTGAAGATGTCGTACACCGAGGGCGCCTGCACCAGCCCGGCTAAGAAGGATGCCTGCGACAGGGTGAGTTTGTCGGCCGAGGTGTTGAAGTATGTCTCGGCCGCCGCCTCAACACCATAGGCCAGGTTGCCGTAGAAGTCCTGATTGAGGTAGAGCTCGAGGATCTCGTCTTTGGTGTAGCGTCGAGTAATCTCGGCGGCCAGGAGGATCTCGCGGATCTTGCGGATGGCCGTCCTTTGGGACCGCTCCTCGGGCGTGAAAAGCAAGTTACGTGCGATTTGCTGCGTGATGGTCGAAGCGCCGGAGACCTGGCTGCCCTCGGACAGGTTCTGGTAGATTGCCCGAGCGATGGCCCACGGATCGAAGCCTGGGTGGCTGTAGAAACCGGCGTCTTCCGTGGCGATCGTGGCCGCCACCATGTAGGGCGAAATGTTGTCCAGTTTGACATAAGTACGGCGACCGGCATTGGGGTCGAGGATCTCATACAGCAGATCCCCCTTCCGATCCAGGATGCGGGTGGTCTCAAACTGGGCCGCTTTGGATTGCAGGTCATCGACCGTTGGAAGGGTTGCAGCCACGGCGTAGTACTCATAAACACCGAAGGAAACCGCGGCGATGAGGATCGCTGTGAGGACGAACAGCCCCAGGATGCTCATGCGAATCGCGAGGCCGCCGCAGCCTGAAAGGCCGGTCAACCGGCCCTTTGGGCCATTGGCTTGGGGCGGGGGCATGTTGTATGCGGCGGGTGTGACCCTTGTCGCTCCGGTATCACGCTCGGAGACGCGCTGCGGCAGGGCTGACTCACCTGTACCAGGCGGGGGCGGGGTAGCACGGTGCGACTTGTGCGGGCCGGTCGAGTCAGAGTCCCGGGCAGATGAACCTTGTTCAGGAGGTGTTGGTTCTGGTGCTGGCTCGGAGATAGGCCCGGAATCAGACCCCGGTGACTGGGCATCGAGTTCGGCTTCATCGAGGGATTCGGCGAACCATCCGCCGGTGAGATCTGGCGACCCCGTGGGGTGGCGGAAAGGGGAGAGACGCTCTTCTTCGACCGGCTCTTCCGAGTCCGGCTTCAGGAGTCTGCGGAATCTCTGCGAAGGCTCCTCAGAGTCCGAAGGCGGTGTCTCCTGCCCCGAGTCCTCGGGGGTCTCGGGATCGTGTGTCTCGGTCATGGGCAGCGATTATAGCATGCGGCCGGATGTCAGGCGTCGGGCTTGCTCTGCACCATCATTGTCCAGTGACCGCTCATAACCACGTCGTCGTCCTGGTTCATCACCTGGACCTTGAGGGTCAGGCTCCCGCCGCCCATTCGGGGAAGGGGTTTGGTGGCTTCGATCTCGAGGCTGACGTGGATGGTATCGCCAATATGCACCGGTCGGCTGAATTTCCAGTCGGCAATGTCCCGCCAGAGCAGGACCGTGCCCTCCATGATCCCCGATCGAACGGCGAGGCCGGAAGCGATCGACAGCACGAGCAAGCCGTGAGCGACGCGCTGGCCGAACGCACCCTGGGCAGCGTAGACGGAGTCGGTGTGGATCGAGTTGTAGTCGCCGCTCAGGCCGGCGAAGCTCACGATATCGGCTTCGGTCACAGTGCGCGCAGCCGTCTCGAATTTCTGTCCCACGGCGAATTCTTCGAAGTACAGCCCCCGCCGGACCATGCCGTCGTCGACCATCACGTTTGCCTCCTGACAGGGCACCAAGCTGGCGACATTCTAGCATGCCTTTGACCTTTGACGGCCGGGTTCGTACAATGCCAGCATGCCTCCTCACCCTCCGGCTCTGGGCGGCTCCATGCCCATCATCCTGGCTGCCGATGCACGGTTTGGTCCCACGGACTACGTGGACGATCAAATCTGGGAATTGGTTGTGTCCACTGGAGATCCGCCGGGCCTGGCGGTACAGACCACCTACGGGCTGCGTGCGAGAAGCATGAGTCTCTTCCCTGGCTTTGTGCGTACTGGAACCAGCCTCACCGACCCGCGTGCCTTCGATGCAGCGCCGCATTTGGAGGCGGTGTTTCCTAACTATGCGCGGGCGACGCTGGCACCGTGGCCAGAGATCCAGGTTGTGGCGGAGTACTGGGTTCCGGATTCGCACGCGCTGGCAGGACGTTTTCAACTGGTCAACACCAGCGACCACGCGCAGTTCTTCGGATTCCGTTTGTATGCCCTGTTGCGACCAGATGAGGGATCACAGATCATGCGCGAGCGTGTCTTCCGAGGCGTCTCGGTTCTGAGCGGAGCATCGGGCGGCCTTTCGCCGGTCGTGTTCCTCTCCGGCGGGGCCGGCGTCGAAGCAGCGGCCCATCCCGGCCTCGGGCTTCGCATCAAGCTTGCGCCCGGTGAGACGCGCCAGTTGACCTGGGCGCACGCTGGCTTGAAAGACCCCCAGGACTCGTTCGATCTGGCGCGCTCGATGACAGAGCGAGCTTGGGACGCGGAGATTGCCCAGCTTGAGATGGTCGATGCGCATCTGGTAGATGTGGACTCAAGTGAATCTGATTGGGACCTGGCATTCCGGCAAGCTCAGATCACGGCGTTGAGATCGCTGGTAGGTCCTACACGTTATCTTCCGTACCCATCGCCGGTGGCCTCGCGCCGCCCCGACCAGGGCTTTTCGTCCAGTGGAGACGGCCGGGACTACCCGAGCCCCTGGGCCGGCCAATCGGCCGAGATGGCGTTGGCCGTGGTCCCATTGCTGGTACACGCCGCGCCTCAACTGGCGCAAGGCATACTTTGTGATTTTCTTCACAATCCGGCCCCAGACGGGAGTCTGGATGCGAGGCCCGCGTTGAGCGGCCAGAAATCGGGTGTCATCTGCCCGCCGGTGCTGGCCGGGCTGGCATTGGAAATCTATCGATCCACTGAGGATATGGACTTTCTCAAATCGACCCGGGCGGGGTGGGTTGAGGCCTTGCGAGCGTGGTTTTTGCCGGGCCACGACCGGGATGAGGATGGCTTTCCGGAGTGGGACAACACTCCGCATGCCATGGTCGATGACTCGCCCACCTTTGTGCGTTGGCATGCCTGGGCTCAGGGCTTGGATATCGGTCTGGCCGAGACTCCCGATCTGGGCTCGTATCTCGTGCGCGAGTGCCAGGCCCTGTTGGAGATCGGTTGCCTGCTCGATGAACACGAAGACGACGAATGGCTGGATGCCACGGCTGGCTTTCTTCGGGAACGATTGGATGCCGCCTGGTCGCAGGATCTGCACGCCTACCTACCCGTCGACCGAGACAAGCACGTCTCACCCGCCGGCGAAGAAATCGTGCGAAAGAGCGGGGCCTTCTCTCACAAGTTCAAGGGTCACTTCGAACAACCGGTCCGCCTGATCTTCTGCTTCTTCGGCCCCGAATCTGAAGCCAGGAAGCTCAAGCTTCGGATCCACGGACGCAGCCGGCGCGGACGAAGCCGGATTGAGCGGCTGAGCACACGCCAGGTTCAGTGGTTTTGGGACTTCGGGAGCATCACCACGGCCAAAACCTACGTCGAGATCACACAGGTCGAGGTGCTTGGCTTGAGCGACGAGTTTGAAACCGAGGTTCGGGTGGCGGATTACACTCGCCTGGAGGCGACGTCGATGCTGCCGCTGTGGGCAGGTGTTCCAAGCTCCGATCGGGCGGATGAGATGATCCAGCACTGGCTAACCAACCCGAAACGATTCTGGCGGCGCTTCGGCATTCCCCGATGCTCAGCAGACGATCCGGCCTACGAGCCTGATAGCCGTCTGGAGGCTTGTGGGGTGAGTCCGATTCAAAATGTCATGCTGGCCGAGGGGTTGCTTGGCTATGGCCGACGGGGAGAGGCCGCCGAAGTTTTCGAACGCCTGATGTCAGGCATATCCCTTTCGCTTTCCCGGGACAGGGCCTTTCGCTCTGTCTACCATCCGGACAAGCCGGGTGGTGCCGGGGATCGGGAGGAGATCCTGGGATGTGCTCCTCTTCATCTCTTCTTGGAACTGATTGGAGTAAGGTTGATCTCTCCCTCGAAGGTTCATATCGAAGGACGAAGTCCATTTGCTTCGCCCGTGCGGCTGCGTTGGCGGGGCGTGGAGATCACGCGGGAAGGCGATCGTACCCAGATCACTTTCCCCAACGGACAGCAGGTGTCGGCCCAAGGGGAGGCTCCGAGTATTATTGAGCAGATGAGGGCTTAGGGAGAGCCGCCATCTGATGCTATAATCCCGGCGCCCGCGACCAACGGTTGATGAATTGAACTCAGTCAGACCTGGCAGCGCGGCAGGCTGCCGTGTGACCAGCGGGGAGGGGAGCCCCCAAGGTCAAGCTGGAGCGGCTGAGCGCCCGGTGAATGCGCCGGCGAACGAGGGGATGTTCGACGTATGGATGAACTGGTTCAGATCGAACTCCTGGTCCTTGAGCTGCTGCTGATCGTGTCCGTGGTGGCGGTGGCCGTCCGCCATTTTCGGATTCCCTACACCGTGGCGCTGGTCCTGGCCGGCCTGGCCCTTTCCCTGCGTTCTCCGCTCGGCATCGAACTGACGCCCGATTTGATACTGTCGCTGTTCATACCGCCTCTGGTGTTCGAGGCGGCTTTTCACATCAACTTGACCAAGCTGCGCGAAAACCTGACTGCCATCATTTTGCTGGCGGTGCCGGGAGTAATCTTGACCATGCTCCTGGTGGGCGTCATCGTCTCTTGGGGCGTGGGCCTCCCCATCCAGCTGGCGTTGGTCTTCGGAGCGTTGATCGCTGCCACCGACCCCGTTTCGGTGGTGGCCATCTTTCGCAAGCTGGGCGCCCCACAGCGCCTGGAGGTCCTGCTCGAAGGTGAGAGTCTGTTCAACGATGGTACGGCGATCGTCATCTTCAACCTGGCGGTGGTCGCCTATCTTACGGGACATTTTGATCTGCTTCAGGGGACGGTGGATTTTGTAAGAGTGGCAGGAGGGGGGCTGCTGGCCGGATTGGCGCTGGGTTGGCTGGCGTCGCGGTTGATTGCCCAGATCGATGATCACCTGGTCGAAACCACGCTCACGACGGTGCTGGCCTTCGGTTCCTTTCTTGTGGCTGAGCAGATGCTTCACGTCAGCGGCGTGCTGGCCGTGGTGGCCGCCGGTTTGGTCAACGGCAACATCGGTCCACGAGGCATGTCACCCACGACCCGAATTGTGGTGCTGAACTTCTGGGAATACGTGGCTTTCCTGGCCAACTCGGCGGTCTTCCTGCTGATCGGACTGGACATCGAACTCCCGGCACTCCTGGCCGATTTGAGGCACATCCTTTGGGCCATCGGCGCCATTTTGGTGGCGCGGGCCATCACGATATACGGACTCTCCAGGCTGGGGCGAGGTGTGCCCGGCGCCTGGCGACACGTGATGTATTGGGGAGGACTGCGCGGCGCCATTTCCTTGGCGTTGGTCTTGAGTCTGTCACCGCAATTCGGAGCTTACAGGCAAACGTTGATCGTAATGACTTTTGGTGTGGTGCTCTTCACGCTGCTGGTGCAGGGTCTTACGATGAACGGCTTGATCAGACGGTTGGGGGTAATTTCTGTACCCGAACACCAGCGCGAATATGAGCGACGCCATGCCCGGGCACTGGCTGCTCAATCAAGCTACGATCATATGGATCGCATGCACCGCCAGGGGCTGATCTCAGGCCACACATGGGAGGTACTCCAGCCAACCCTTAAGCGCCGGGGCCAGGCCTTGAAGGAGGCCGTTCAGGAAGTGCTCCACAACGTGCCTCAGCTCGAGATCGAGGAAATGCAGACGGCTCGCCGCGAGCTCCTTCGATCTCAGCGGAGCACTTTGGCCAACCTGCGAAGGGACGGCGTGGTCTCCGAGGAAATCTACTCCGATCTGGTCACCGAAATCGATCTGGCCCTCGAGACCGGGGTGGACATGTGGGCCCGCTATCTGATCGCTTCGGAGCACAAGCCCAACATCACGCACCTGGTGAGTGCCGTTGTCCAGGATGAAGATGCTGAGTCGGTCAGCAATGCGCTGGCGATGCGCGGTATTCCTTCCACGCGCGTGCAGAGCAAGGGTGGGTTGCTCAACCAGACCAATCACGTGTTTCTGGTGGGGATTCCGGACGGCCACCTTGTAGAGGTCGTCGAGGCGATCGAAGATGCCACGACGGCCAGGGTGGAGTACCTCGAGCATCCAATGAGTGAGCTGGGGGCACCCATCGGAGGCTCAAGAGCCGTTGACATTCATGGTGCGACGGTGTTCGTTTTCGACGTCGACCGATACGAGGAAATCTAGCTGTGAAAATGATGATTGTGGTGCTGGCCGATGATGACGCCGAGGCTGTGCTGAAAGCTCTGCTCGAGGCGGAGTTCAGGGTGACAAGGTTGGCTTCCACCGGCGGGTTCTTCCGCAAGGGCAATACCACGCTCATGATTGGAACGGATGACGAACGCGTGGATCGGGCTCTGGAAGTGATCCGTCATACGACCCAGACACCGGGCGGAGAGGAAGGCCGCCGGGCCACGGTTTTCGTGCTGAACCTGGCGGATTTCAAGCAGGTTTAGATCTCCGCTCTCCTCAGCACGGCAGATTGTTGCTTTAGCCGGGCGCCGCCCGCGGGCGGCGCCCCTCGCGCTATTCTGCCAGGTGGCGGTAGTGTTGATCGTGGTAGACGAGCGGAGGGGCTTGGCGCAGGATCTTTGCCTCGGTGACCTGGCCCATGAAGACGTTGCTGGCTCCGCCCGAATGGATGGCTGTCACCCGACAGTCAACAAAGGCCAGCGCGCCCTCGGGTATCGGGCAGCCGCTGGGTGTCGTGATCACGGGCAGGGACTCGAATTGATCCTCGAGCTCCCCTTGACGTCCGGCAAAGCGATCGGCGATCTCGCGTTGATCCTCGGCCAGGATGGCGGCCGCGAAGATCTTTGAGTTCAGGATCATCGCGTGTGTGCGGCTTTCGGTATCAATGCACACCAGTACCAGAGGCGGCGCCAGAGCGACCGAGGTGAACGAACTGACGGTCATCCCGTGGCGTCGGTCTTCGAAGTGAGAAGTCACCAGCGCCACCCCTGACGTCCACGATCTCATCATTTCTCTCAAGTCTTCAGCTTGAAACATCATCCCGCGTCTTGTCCCTTTCCCTCCGACATCCAGGAACCAGGCTGGTTATCCCCGCCTCCTTGATCCCCGAAAACGATGTCCAATACGGCCGGGGCAAACCCCGTCAGGTCCGTCAAGCCGTCGGCAAAGCGGCGCCGCAGATCCTCGGGCCCAATCAAGAGCCCCGGCACTGGATTGAGCGTGTGCCCGCGGACGCTGAGATCTTCCATATTGCCATGATCGGATGTGAGCACGATCAGATCCCGCCGATCCGCCCAGGCGTCGAGCAGTCCGGCGAGCACGCTGTCAAAGGACTCCATCAACTGCACTGCCGCTTCGGCGTCCTGATGGTGGCCGGCGTAGTCGCTTGCCCAATAATCGAACCAACTCAGGTCATAAGAAGCTG
>Ga0315556_1000074_pt1 | contig 49429 bp, 49 predicted proteins | sample SalMarSW160310MG_FD_202112 | JGI IMG/M metagenome (GOLD analysis project Ga0315556, IMG submission 202112) | Salt marsh sediment microbial communities from the Plum Island Ecosystem LTER, Massachusetts, United States - Salt Marsh Sediment SW1603-10 ...
TGTCGGGGAAGTGCACATAGAAGGTCCCTTGGGCGATGCCGGCGCGCCGCGTGATCTCGGCGACCGACGCCCGTTCGTAGCCGAACTCCGCAACGGTTGCCTCGGCGGCCTCCAGTATCGCCCTCCTCGTGGCCCGTCCCCGTTTGGTCACAGGAAGGCTTGGAATCTCAAAAGAAGTTGAGACCTGACTCATCTCTCATATTCCCGCTGGCTCCACCATATCGAATCCGTTGGGAGCGTGTCGGAAAATCGGGGCGATTTCTGGGCGGGTTTCCCGCATCTTCAGTCTTCAGTCTTCAGTCAACAGCCAGAACGCTGCCTCGAAGAAGGCGAGACCGCGGGGCGACCTTCTCACCGAAGACTGCGAACCGAGAACCAGCTCGGGGAGCGAGCCTCACCTCACTCGTTCTTGTGCCGCCCACCGGAAGAACATGACCGCCAGCGTGCCCCAGATGATCGGGACCATCCCGAGCTTCATGGTGATGCCTGCCAGCTGCTGGTCCTCAAGAGCAGTGAGGCTCCCGACTCTCGGAGCGAGCTCGTAGGTCGAGTACAGCGGATAGCTGGCGAACGTGAGGAAGCTCGCGGGGACGATCGGCACGATCCCCGCGGACACAAACAGGTACACCATCTTGGCGGCGAACGAGTGCGTACGCTGTTCCTCGATTGGGTTGAGAATCGGCATCCACAGGATGATCCCGGACGCCAGCCATGACATGTCCATGGCGAACGATCCGAGCTGAGACGAACGCAGCGTGTCGACGCCAATCGGCGAGTGGGTGAGCACCAGCACGACATTGAAGATCACCCCCGACACGAGGAGATGCTGCGACAACCACTCATGCACCCGGGTGAGGTGGAGCCTGTCGAGTACTCGTCGGGCCATCCACTCGGGGGTTCCCAGCAACATCAACGGAGCGACAGCGAGGGTGTAGAGGACGTACTGGAGCATGTGGATACTGGCGAGATAGCCGGCGCCGAGCGTGCCTACGGGCCAATCCGACGAGGCCCAGAAGATGAACATGGCGGCAAGGAACGTCCAGATCACTTTGCGGTCTATCTCCCGGTGACGGCGAACAGCAATCAGGTAGGCGACTGTCGGCAACAGGACCGTGAGCCACACGCCGGGATAGGCGATCCAGTGCCAGGTCCACGGCTTGTTCAAAGCTGCGCACCAGAGCTTCATGGCTTGTCCATGATGAGCGGCAGGTCGTGCACCCACTGAGTCTGGCGCGTGCCATACGGGTACTCGGTGTAGGCAAGCCCGTCGGGCGCATAGGCGATCACCTGACTCGCGTGGCCCATCGAGTAGTCGGCGCCATCACCAATCTTGACGGCAACCGGCACACCGGCGGCGCGCTGTGCCGCCTCCACCTGGTCGACGGTGCCCGTGAGCCCGACGAACGTGGAGTTGAAGTTGTCGAGGAATGTTCTGATGACCTCTGGCGTGTCACGTTCAGGGTCGACCGTGACGAACACGACCACCGAGTTCCGTTCCACATCGGGGAGCCTGTCCATCACGGCGGCAAGCTGGGCGAGCTGCACGGGACAGATGTCGGGACAGAACGTGTACCCGAAGTACAGCAGTGTCAGTTTGCCTTCTGTCTCGGTCGTGAAATCGAACGGCTGCCCCTGCGTGTCGGTGAGGACGAACTCCGGTTTCGGTTCCGGCGGCTCCAACACCGTCCCATCGAAGATGGAGCCGATCGTCGTCGGGGTGCCTGTTGCCGTGCACGCGGCCGTCGTGCCCAGGAGAAGGACCACGAGACCGGCGAGAGAGAGCGCTTTCCGCACGATCCGTCATGGTAGGAAGGGCCGGAGGTATGCGGGAAACCGGGCTCCGAGCGGTTGGTGGGCGGGGTGCTTCCTCCCCGCCCACCGGTTGGGGACTACCAGAACACCCCGGCGGCGATTCGGGATCGGTGACGTAATCATCACTGAAGCGTTCGCTGCTCCTGGTACAGCAAGTCGAACGTCGACCACCAGGTGGGAGCCATCGCCCATGTCGAGGATCCGAGCAGGATCGAACTCCTGTCAACCGGACGTGTCGCCGAACGGCGCTATCCAGTTGTCGATACCCTCGCCAGTAGCACGGCGAACGGAATCTCTCCGTCGCCAGCCGACGATCTCAGACGGGGCGATCTTGCATGATCGCCAGTGGGTGTCCCTCTGAATCGCGGAAGAACGCCATCCGGAGTTCTGTGGATTCCGTACGGTTGATCACATGCGGTTGGCCGAGGAGTTCGACACCGGCCTCGGCGAGGCGTGCATACTCCTGTTCGATGTCATCCACCGCGAAGTAGAGCAACGGGTGGGAGGAGAACTCGGGCGACTCGGCCGCACCGAGGTAGAGGCGAACACCATTCACGTCGAAGAAGGCCATCTGTTGGGCCGGCACGTCAAACACGAAGGTGAGTCCGAGCGTATCCCGGTAGAACTCGACGGCCTTGTCGAAGTCGGTGACGGTGATGTGAATCTGCCCGATCGAGTTGATCATTGGTCCTCCTCGGTTCTCCTCCTGTCTAGCACGACGCTCCTAGCGAGTCGTCCGAGCTAGCGTGCCGCCCAGAGGAGCGAACGCACCTGCCGAACCGTGCCGCAGGCCGGCGCTCCCCGTCTTCCCTGGAGGTGACACCGATGACGAGCGACACGAACCCACGCGCAACGCTCGACCTGTGGGACTACCGACGCCGCGTCGCAGACATCTATGCGAGCGTACGCGAGATGGATCCGACCCACGGATGGGCGTTCTGGGTGTCTGCTCGCAACGATCTTTTCCGCAGCCACTCACAGAGCCCCCTGCCGGCAGAAGAACGGGAGTCCTTCGCCGGCCTGCACTACTGGTCGTACGATCCCCAACTTCGGGTGAGCGCCGCGGTTGAGCCGGCATCACCCACCGAGATCCTGCTCGCTCACAGCGGCGACGGCGCCACGCCGGCCAGGAGCTTCGGGAGGGCAACCTTCCGCCTCGGATCGGAGGAGCTGTCACTCGTCATGTACTGGCTCGAGGACTACGGCGGAGGCGTGTTCATTCCGTTCGGCGATGCGACGAACGGCACGGAGACCTACGGCGGTGGGCGGTACCTGATCGATTCGGCCAAGGGGGCCGACCTGGGCCATGAGGAAGGTCAGGTGACCCTCGACTTCAACTTCTCGTACCACCCGTCGTGCGTTCACGACACGCGCTGGTCCTGTCCCCTCCCCCCGAACGGGAACCGCCTTCCCATCCCGATCCGAGGCGGAGAACGGCTGGCACGGTAGCATGCGATCGTGGTTGATCAGGACAGAGTGGATCGTCTGGACAAGTTGCTGAGATCGGCGGCGCGCGCTCACCATGCCGAATTCGGCGGGCCCAACCCCGGCTGGCCCGAGTGGTACGCAGCGTTCATCCACCCCGAGATCGGTGCGATAGTCGGATTCGATCCCACGATCGAACAGGTGGCGGAGTGGCTCCGCCAGGCAGACGAGCTCCATCGAGCCGAAGCACCAGACGACCGCTGGCCCCCCTTCTACACCCGCTGGATCCTCGAGTCGCTCGAGGAGTAGGGACACCTGACCGGACGAGCCGGAATGCCATGGGCTACTTGCGCTCCTCGTCGCCACACATGCCCGCAGCCCGGCGCGGACCGGGCCTGATGGGGAGGTGGTCCTGCTCGCCGATCAGGACCGGACCCTCTGGGATCATGCGGCCATCGACGAAGCCGCGCCCATCGTCGATTACATCCCGCGGCGGCGGCGCCGGCCGGTTCGTTCCAAATCCGGGCCGCTATTGCCGTACTCCACGGCGTGGCACCGAGCTACGATGCCACCGATTGGTCGCAGATCGTTGAGCTGCACCGGGCACTGGAGCAATTGCAGCCGTCCATGGTTGTGCACGTCAATCGGGCGATTGCAGAAGCAGAGGTTCGTGGCCCCGTCGCCGCGTTGCAGCTACTCGAAGACCTCGAGTCCGACTGGCACTTCCTCTGGGCGGCACGAGCGGAGATGAACCGGCGGCTCGGCCGACTCGAGGAGTCACGCCGCGACCTCCATCGGGCGCTGTCGGCCGAGCTGAACGAGTCCGATCGGAAGCTCCTCGAACGTCGCCTCGCCGAGCCAACATCGACGAGCCGCTAGTGGCGTGACTGGTCTCCGCCCGATCAGCCGGCTTCGAGCCGCCGGAGGGTGTCGGAGAGGTCGATGTGGAGGGAATCGAGGAGCTGCCTCGCCGGATCCGGCCGCTCGAGACTGAGGATGGCTCGGAGGAGATGCCGCTCCTCGATCTGTGGTGAACCGTCGGCACGGGAAGCGACGACCGCTTGGTGGAGGGCATGTCGGGCGCCCGAGGTGAATGGAGGTCGTCTCCGTCCGGACATCGTTCGCGGGCGGTCAAGGGGAGCCGTCTCGATACCGACGGCCGAAAGCGCCGCCTTGTCGAGTTCGGTGAGTGCGGAACGCACGGTCTCGAGGTCGACGCCGAAGAGTTGGCACGTGAGCGACGATGCATCGGACAGGAGTCCCATTAGCAGGTGGTGGGTGCCGGTGCGGCGGTCACCGAGGCGTTGCGCTTCAGAACTCGCTGAGATCAGCACCACCGCCCGGATGTCTCTAGTGAGCTTCACCATCATGCCTCCTCGAGTACTTGGTGTGGATCGACTGCCGGGACACGCCGAGAGCGTCACCGATCTGTTCCCACGACCAACCGTGCTCCCTGGCAATCTGAACGTATGTGGCCTCCAACTGCTCGGCGAGGCGGTGCAACGCCACCACGGCCCGAAGTCCCACCTCAGGATCGTCCGACATCAGGTTTGATACCATAACGCGTGTCAATCTAGATTGACACGCTTCGAGTGTCAATCTAGACTGACAGACATCTGGCCGGTGGTTGCGGAAGGGGTCACGTACAATGGGTGAGTTCGTTTGGAGCACGAGATGGCCACCACGCAGGTCCGCTACATCGTCCGAGACGTGGGCGCAGCGATCGCCTTCTACACCGAACAACTGGGATTCGACCTGGTCATGCACCCCGCGCCGCCGTTCGCCATGTTGTCCCACGGGGACCTGCGGTTGGTGCTGAGTGCGCCCAACCCGTCGCCTGGTGGCGGGCAGTCACTGCCGGATGGCACCGCGCCCGAGCCGGGCGGCTGGAACCGATTCGGGCTGCAGGTCGACGATCTCACCGCCACGGTCGACCGGCTGCGCCACGCCGGGGCACGCTTCCGGGGCAATGTCATCACCGGGGTCGGTGTGCGACAAGCCATCGTCGAAGACCCTTCGGGCAACCCGGTCGAGTTGTTCGAGCCGATCGTCGACGACGCCAGGCTGCAATAGCCCCGGTCGGCTCACCGAACTGTTGAAGGTGCGGGAGTGCGGGACCTGTGCGATGCGGGTTGCCAGATGCCCGGAATGCGGCCAGCCCGTCGGGGCTACCGAGCTTGAACTGGCTGCCGGTCTCCGTGACCTGGAGCGACTGTCCTACGAACGATGCCCGGTCAGTGGCGATCGCGGCGTTGCGTTCGGATCGGCTGGCCCAGATCCTTCCTGATGATCACGTCCGAATGCCACGCCTGTTGGCGAAACGACATCGGGACATGACCCGGCTGCGGAAGAAGCACTGCACCCGGTTGCATGCGTTGTTGCTCGAACTCGAACCGGGCGGGATCAGCTCACAAATCACTGTTGCCAAGGCAAATCGGCTACTCGAGCGAGTGATTGTCGATCGGGAAGTGACCCGGCATCGGGTCCTCATCGCCGGTGAACTGGTCGATGACATTGCCCGACTCGACACGGCGCTGAAAGCATCGAAGAAACGGATCGGTGTCGCAGTCACCACATCGGGAACGACACTGACCGACATCGTCGGGATCGGTCCGGTCTGCGCAGCCATCATCATCGGGTTCACCGGTGACGTCACCCGATTCCCGACCAAAGGTCACTTCGCCACCTACAACGCCACCCCACCCGTCGAAGCATCCTCAGGCGACCGACCGCGGCATCTCCTCAACCCAAGAGGGAACCGAAAACTCAACCACGCCATCCACATCGCAGCCATATGGGCTGGGCCAGTACCCGACGGTCACGGTGGTTCGCTCGATGTGTCCTTCTATTCGGCGAAGATGAGGAAGAGGGCGACGAGCAGCCCTACCAAGGTCGAAAGGGCCACGGCGATTGACCGGTCGTGCTCGCGGATCAGGGCGACGATTCCGCTCACCAGGGCAGAGAGTCCGCCAACGACCGACACGAGGGCGGGTCCGGCCAGCCACCAGTTGCCGAAGATGGTACCGGTGACACCCCGATCCTGCCCTGAGGCGACCGCCAACACTTCGGCGACTTGACCCGCAACGAAAGCCGCGGCGGAACCTACCGCCCAACGACCGAAGCGCTGAGTCGGCCAGAAACGCATGTGGAAGTGGGGGTCACCGGTGGTCATCTATGACCTCCTTCACCCGCGTAATCTACTCCGACTCACCGGTGTTTCTCGGGGGCTTCAGGCCGTTGGACCTCCCCGTCGAGGGGGCAAGCGGGCGGACCGCAAAGCCAGTATCCGATCCTGACGTGGGTGGCCATGCGGGGTCTCTCACGTTTGCCGCATAAGGTAGATCACCTCTGCGGTGTCCGTGAGAAGTCCTCCAACTCATCGGGTCACAGCAGGACTTCGACAACGCTGCCAACTCCATCGGCTGGTTCGCGTGATCTGTGGTGCCGGCGGATTCGTGGTAGCCGACAGGTTGACGCTATAGTGAGATAGCCGGATCGGGGGCAACCCCGGACCGGATCTGAAGCGACCGAGAGGTCACTTCGGGTACTCGCTGGGAGACCAGCCCTCGGGTTGAAGTTCCAGCGGGTCGGAAACCCCGAGAGGGTAGACGTTTCGACCGATGCTCCCTCGGGGTTCTTCGCGTCCCGTCATCCAGCAACCGCAGCTTCACATCGCTGAGTCGCTCTCCGAGGACAGTGGTGCCCTCCACTTCGGCGAACCAAAGCCCCGAAGGTCGAGACGGTGGGTCGATATGCCGAGGTTCGTCGCCGACATGCTTGGCCGTCACATCGGTGCCCATGTGGCCGACCAGGATGATGTCCTTGTCTTCACCAGCCCTCGGGGCGCACCGCTCCGACACTCGAACTCCTATACCACGAGCTGGAAGCCAGCCGTCCGAGAAGCAGGTCTACCGGACGCACTTCGCATTCATGACTTGAGGCACACCGCCGCCAGCTTCATGATCTGTGCGGGTGCCCATCTAGAATTGGTCCGCCAGCAGCTAGGGCATTCGAGCGTTACCGTCACCCAGAGATATGCCCACCTCTATCCGTCGCAAGGGGAAGACCTCGCCGCCCGACTCGACACACGCAGACAGACGGTCAGCGAACGAGTCGTGGGGTTGTAGCGGGGTTGGTGGTTTGGAGCATTCCGTATCCCTCCGCCCAACATGCGAAGACCCCAGTGTCTTACTGGGGGTCTTGGTGGCTCCGGGGGTGAGACTCGAACTCACAACCTGCGGATTAACAGTCCGATGCTCTGCCAATTGAGCTACCCCGGAAGGGACTGCGATGCTACCACCGTACAATTGGGTGTCAGACAGAAGGAGCAGTCATGAGGTTTCGACTTGGTCTGCTGATCGGCCTCGCCGTCGGCTACGTGCTCGGCGCGAAAGCAGGCAAGGAACGCTACGACCAGATCGTCAACACCTTCAAGCGCTTGACCGACGTCGACAGCGTTCAGAAGGCCACCGACAAGGTCAAGAAGACCGTCGGCGAAGGAATGACCAACGCGTCCGAAGCAATCAGGAATACCGTCAAGACCTAATCGTCCTCGAGGAACCCTTCGAGCCGTTTTGATCTCGCAGGGTGACGCAACTTGGCGAGTGCCTTGGTTTCGAGCTGACGGATCCGTTCTCGCGTCACGTTGAAGTGACGGCCCACCTCTTCGAGGGTGCGCACCGTGCCGTCCTCGAGCCCGAACCGCATCACGATCACTTGGCGCTCGCGCTCATTCAACTCTTCGAGCGCGTGAGCGACATACTCCTGAAGGAGATTGAAGGCAGCAGCCCGAACCGGCACCTCCGCTTCAGGGTCCTGTACGAAATCGCCAAGCGTCGAATCCTCCTCCTCCCCAAGCGGCGTCTCCAACGAAACAGGATCCTGCGCGATCCTGCGAAGCTCCGACACACGATCGGGCTCCACCTCCAGCTCGGCGGCGATCTCCTTGATCGTCGGTTCCCTCCCAAGCTCCTGCAGCAGCCTGCGCTGGACACGCGACAGCTTGTTGATCGTCTCGACCATGTGCACCGGCACCCGGATCGTGCGGCCCTGGTCGGCCAGGGCCCTGGTCACCGACTGACGTATCCACCACGTCGCGTATGTCGAGAACTTGAATCCCTTGCGGTAGTCGAACTTCTCAACCGCACGCATCAGCCCCAAGTTGCCTTCCTGGATGAGATCCAGCAGCGGCATCCCCCGCCCGACGTACCGCTTGGCGATCGATACGACGAGACGGAGGTTCGCTTCGACGAGTCGCTGCTCAGCCGTGTTCCCCCGCCGCACATCGCGAGTCAGAATCGCTCGATCCTCCGCCGTGAGGGACGCAGACTCCGGTCCGAGCTGCTCGGAGGCGCGTTTCCCCGCCTCGATCAGCATGGCGAGCTCGACCTCTTGCTGCGGCGTGAGCAGCGCGATTCGGCCGATCTCGCGGAGGTACATCCGTACAGGGTCCGACACCGATGAGAGGTCATCGTCGGCGAGCTGGGTGTCGAGGACGTCTTCGCTGTCCTCCTCGATATGGAGGTCCAGTGACCGCAGGCCGTCTGCAACCTGATCGAACGACTCCGCCGGAGCTTTGATGTCCTCCAGCTCCTGCTGGATCTCCCCCACCGTGACGAACCCTCTCTGTCGGGCGCGCTTGGCGAGCACCTCGATCAGTGTCTGCAGCGAATCACTCATTCCAACTCACGCTTGCTCTCGTCCAACCGTACCCGCTCGGTAAGCAACATGGAACGGGTATCGGCATCGGCGCCGGCGAGCTTGTGACGAATCTCCGCGATCTCGGCATCCAGCATCGCCATCTTCAGACGACGAACGAGCAGCACAGGGTCTTCCAGAGGATGCTCGTCGACCACCAGCATGCGGATCAGTGTGCCAACCTCGTCCTCCCGCTCCCCGACGAGACCCGCCAGGTCGGGCCGTTGCCCCGGAGCGAGACCTTCGACTGCCCCCATCAGGACGTCGAACACCCGACGGTTCGTCTCCCCGACGACAAGGGAGGGAACGATGTCGAGCCCCTCGAGCCGCTCGTCGTTGATCGCGAGCAGACGCAGCAGCTGCTGCTCCGCCTTCTCGACCCCTGAGGGACGCTCGGGTGGCTTCTGGTCGGAACTGCGCTTCCCGGTCCCGGAGGAGCGCTCGACGGCGACGAGGATCGGCTCGAACTCCGAACCGACCGTCCTCGCCAGATATCGGGCATACTCCCGCCGGACGAGTGGATCCGGCTGGCGAGCGATAATCCCGGTTGACGCCCGGATGGCTCTGGCTCTGGCTTCGGGTTCTGACAGGTCGAACCGTCCGAGCTCGCGATCGAGCCTGAATTGGAGTAACGGCACCGACTGCTCGATCGCCGACCGAAGCCTCGACGCGTCCCCACCCTTGACGAGATCGGCAGGGTCCTTGCCCTCCGGCATGATCGCCACCCGCAGATCCAGCTCGAGGCGCACCGGAGTCTCGAGCGTGTCTCCTCGAATCGCAGCTCCGGCACCCGCCTCGTCGGCATCGAACGCAAGCACCACACGGTCGGAGAATCGCCGCAGGAGGTCGAAGTGCTCCTCTCCCAGGGCGGTTCCGCAGGTGGCCACCGCCTCTTCCATTCCGCTGAGGTGCATCCCGATCACGTCCGTATACCCCTCGACGACGACCGAGAACCCCGACCTGGCGATCTGTGCCTTGGCGAGGTTCAGCCCATACAGCAACCGAGCCTTCTGGTAGAGCCGGGTCTCGGGACTGTTCAGGTACTTGGGCCCTTCCCCGTCGAGAAGCCGCGCTCCAAACCCGACCGGATCGCCGCGCAGGTCGTAGATCGGAAACATGATGCGACCACGGAACCAGTCACGGAGCCCTCCACGGGGGTTGCGGGCGGCGAGACCGACCCCGATCATGACCTTCGCGGGAACCTTCTCGTCGCGGAAATGGGTGACCAGCTCGTCCCAGCCTCCGGGCGAGTAGCCAAGCTGGAACCGTTCGATCACTTCCCCGTCGTAGCCTCGACCCCGCAGGTACGCTCTCGCTCTTCCCGCGTCCGTCCCCGTTCGCAGTCGCTCGTTGTAGAAGTCAACGGCGAGGCGGACGGCATCGACCATCGCCTCCCGCTCCCCCCTCCGCTTCGCAGCTGCGGGGTCGCGTTGGAGCGTCACCCCGGCTCTCGATGCCAAGTACTCGACCGACTCGTTGAACCCGAGACCCTGGGTCATCTCGACGAACTTGAACACGTCACCGCCGACACCACAGCCGAAGCAATGGAAGAGGCCTTGAGAGACGTCGATCGACAGCGACGGGGTCTTCTCCTGGTGAAACGGGCAGATGGCCTTGTAGGTGCGTCCCGTCTTCTTGACGGTCGTCACCCCTTCCAGGAGCTCTACGATGTTCGTGGCAGCCCGGACGCGCTCGATGTCGGTTTGCTGGTAGGCCACGCAGCGAGTGTAGGCGACGGCGCCAACCGTGAGGAGGGGCCCTCCCTCACAACGGAACGGCCGCGGCCAGGTTCGTATACTCGCCGACATGCGCATCGCGTTCCTCAACCCTCAAGGCAACTTCGATCCGAACGACCGCTACTGGACCCAGCATCCGGACTTCGGAGGGCAGCTCGTCTACGTCAAACAAGTCGCCAACGCGCTCGTCGCGCAAGGACACCAGGTCGACATCCTGACACGACGCGTCGATGACGAACGCTGGTCGGGTTTCGAAGCGCCCCTGGACGGCTACCCGGACGGTGCGCGGATCGTCCGACTCGATGCCGGTCCCGACCCTCGCTTCCTCCGCAAGGAGGACCTGTGGCCGTTCCTCTGCTCAGAGTGGGTGCCCAACATCCTCGCCTTCTACGGAGACAGCCTGCCCGACGCGGTCACCGCCCACTACGGCGACGGGGGCATCAGCGCCGCGACCATGCGTGCACATACCGGGATTCCGTACACGTTCACCGGGCACTCACTCGGTGCGCAAAAGCGGGACGGCCTTGTCGCCCAGGCCGCGTCCATCGATGAGGATCGCTACCACTTCACCACCAGGATCGGAGCAGAACGCTCGACTCTGGAGAACGCCGGGGTGGTCATCACGTCCACCCGCCAGGAACGATTCCTCCAGTACGGACACGACGCCTACGCCGGAGCGATCGACCCGGACGACGACAGTCGGTTCGCTGTCGTACCGCCTGGAGTCGACCAGACGGTCTTCTTTCCCGAACCTGGCCCCGACGACAGCAAGATCGCCGAGCGCATCGACAGGCTGCTCCGAAGGGACCTCACTCCCGACCGAATCGACTTGCCGGCGGTCGTCGCATCGAGCCGGCTGGACGCAAAAAAGAACCACCGTGTCCTCGTCGACGCCTTCGGACGGAACCGACAGTTGAGAGCGTCGGCAAACCTCGTCATCATCACCGGCGCGCTCGACGACCCGCTCCATGATGATCACAGTGCCTCGGCGTCGGAACGCGAAGTCCTCGACGACCTCCGGGCCGGTATCGCCTCCTACGGGCTGGACGGTGCAGTCGCAGGGTTCGCGATCAGCGGGCAGCGGTTGCTCGCAGCCGGATACCGAACCTTCGCTGCTCGGCGCTCCGTCTTCGCCTTGACAGCCCTGTACGAGCCATTCGGGCTCGCTCCGCTCGAAGCCACTTCGACGGGCCTCCCGGCAGTCGTCACCAACAAGGGTGGTCCGACCGAGAGCTTCCAGGAGAGCGGGCGAGACTTCGGGGTGCTCGTCGACCCCTACGACGCCGACGACGTCGCGAGTGGCCTCCTTCGAGCGCTCGGCGATGAATGGCCGACGTTGGCTCGTGCCGGCAGGGAACGAGTACTCACCCACTACACGTGGGATCGCACCGCCGAGGGCTACCTGGCAGCAATCGAGAGGGCACTCGCCACCCGTTCGCGCCCAACCAAGCCGCTCCCATCGTGGTGCGCCTGATCAACCCTCAAGCCGGCGGAGGCGTTCGGCGTGTCGTTCCATGACCTCATCGGCTGAGCCCACGGCAACGAGCGGAAGGACAGCCGAACCGAACAGCGCTGCCGCGACCTGATAGCGAAGCAGGACGATGATGTAGACGCTGACCAACACGACGGCGATCGAGCGCACAACCCACGAGTCGTCCTCCAGCCGTGCGAGTGCCACGACCCCTCCAGCGCCGAACCCAAGGGTGAGGGCGGCAACAACATCGAAGGCGGCAAGCGGCACACCGATCATGAGACTCAGCATCATGGCGTAGAGCACCGCGTTCGGTGCCCGCGGGTGCCGAGACAGAAACGCCAATACCAGAAAGACCACGGGTACGAGCGCCAGCCCCACGGCGAGCGCTGCCGTCGGATTCTCCGTCGAGCCCTCGACACTCCCGGCCACGAACGCGTATACGATGAGCGAGTTGGCCACGATCATCACCAGCGTCGCCGCGCCTATCGCGATCCACTTGCGGCCGCGTTCTCCGACCTTCAGGGTCTAGCCCTTCACGGAGCCGGCAGTGAGGCCACGCACGAAGTACCGCTGCAATGAGAAGAACACGACCATCGGAAGCACCATGGAAATGAACGCCGCAGCCGGCAACAAGTGCTCAGCCTCGCCTCGGTTGCCCGCCAGGTTGGCCAGCGCGACAGTCAGCACCTGGGCCTTCGGGTCGAGCCCAAGGAACACCAACGCCACCAGGAAGTCGTTCCACACCCAGAGGAACTGGAAGATCGCGAATGAAGCAAGTACCGGCACCGAAAGCGGAACGATCAGGCGCCAGAAGATCGTAAAATCGTCCGCACCGTCGATCTTGGCCGACTCGATGATCGAAGACGGGAGCGACCCGATGTAGTTCCGCAAGAGATACACCGCGAGTGGCAGACCGAAGCCCGTGTGGGCCAGCCACACCGCCGGGAACGTGCCGACCAGGTCGAAGTTCGTATAGATGCGAAGAATGGGGATCAACGCCATCTGCAGCGGAACGACCATCAAACCCACCACCAAGGCGAACAGCACGTGCCGTCCAGGGAAGCTCATCCAGGCGAAGGCATAGGCGGCGAACGCTGCGATGGTGATCGGAATCACCACTGCTGGAATCGTCACTGCGAGGCTGTTCAAGAAGGCGTTTCCGAACCCGGACTGCCCGAGCACCGTCGAGTAGTTGGAGATCGTCCACTGCGCCTTGCCGAACAGGTGCGGGATGGCTGTCCACCAGCCACTCCCCCTGATTTCATCCCTCGTACGGAAGGAGCTGATCAACAGACCCAGCGTCGGGATGGTCCACATCAACGCGATGATCGTCACGGCCAACTTCGCGGGCCAACGCTCAACGAGGCGACCAAGGAACCCCTTCTCCGCGTGTTGGCTCAGCGCGGTGGTCATCGGATCGCCTCCTCTGCCTGGAATCTACGTATGTTGATGACGAGCACCGGGATCACTGCGATGAACAGGATGACGGCGAGGGCGGCGCCGGCGCCGAAGTTGAAGTTCTTGAAGAACTCGGTGACCATTCTCTCTGCGATGACCGACGTTCCGTCGCGACCACCGGTCATGACGTAGACGATGTCGAACAGCTTCCACACGGTGATCACAACCGTTGTCCACACGACGATCACCGTCGAAGTGACGGATGGAAGCACCACCCTCCAGAACAGCTGCAGCTCCGTGGCGCCATCGATTCGCGCAGCCTCGATGATCTCTGCCGGAACCGACTTGATGGCCGAAGAGAGAATGACCATCGCGAAGCCCACCTGGGTCCAGATGAGGATGACCATGAGGAACGCCGTGTTCCAAGGCTGGATCGACAACCAGTTGATCGGCGATCCGCCCAGCGCTGACACCAAGGCGTTGAGGATGCCGATCTGGTTGCCGAAGCCCTCAGGGCGGAAGCTGTACACGAAGCCCCACACGACGCTGGCGCCGACAAACGACACCGCCATCGGGAGAAAGATCAGCGACTTCGAGACCGACTCGGACCGCCGCCCCAGCTTGTCCGCGAGGGTGGCGAAACCGAGACCGATGGCGACAACAATGACGGGAACGATCACGACCCACAATATGCTGTTGCGGATCGAAACCAGCGTGTCGTGAGTCGTGAATACGTCGATGTAGTTCTGAAGCCCGACGAACTCTTTGCTGTTGCGGCTCATGAACGAGATGATCACCGTGTTGACCGCCGGGTACACCAGGTACACGGTCAGGATGACGGCCGCCGGCCCCGCGAAGATGAACGGGCGAATGCCGGCACGGAACCGCTCCGGAAGGACCCCCACGAATCGGTCCATTCCCCAGTAGAGCACCCAGACGCCGACGACCCCCACCACGATGGCAATGAACACCTGGAGGAGACGATTGGCGTTCTGGTTCCGCAGGTAGTTGAACGAGACCACCAGAACGACGACGGTAAAGACGGGGATGAGAAGCGAGGCGAGCAGGCGGATCAAATAGAGCAGCAGTGCGGGAGCTCGACCTTCGCCCACGGTGTCAGGTGGTCTGCCGCCCGGACGTTCCGGTTCCATCAGCGTTGGTGTAACCATACGAGACTTCCCTCGCTTCTCGCTCGCCTTCGAAGGAGACTAGCGCGGCGAAGGGGCGGCTGCATGCCGCCCCTTCGTCTACTAACTCGTTGACGTTATGACGAAGGCCAGCTGGCCTCGACCGTGTCGAGCACCTGCTGGGTTGGTGTGCCCTTCGACCAGTCGACCAAGCCGGTCCACCACGTCCCCTGTCCGACCTCAGGTGGCATCAAGTCCGACGCGTCGAACACAAAGGTGTTCGATGCCAACGCATCGGTGATGACCTTGGACAAGGTCTTGTTCGTGTCGGTCTCGTAGCAGTCAGATGACACGTTCTTGTTGCCTGGGAGTCGTTCGACACCCGCAACACCCGTACCACCGTACGGCGAGACACCGCCACCGCTCGGGGAGGCAAGTGTGCACTCCCAATCGGCGCTAACCCAGTCCTTCAGGATCTGTCCGATCTTCGGGTCGTTCTTGAAGATCATGACCGTATCGCCACCGCCCATCGCACCGGTGTTTCCGTCGACCGTTGGGAACGGGAAGAACTTCACGATGTCTTCTCCACCCGCAGGGAAGAAGTTCGTCACGAAGCTGCCCTGCTTGTGCATCAAGCATCCAGGCGGGGTGTCGAACATCGGAAGTGGCGCATCCTTGAAGCTGATCGACGCTACGTTCTCTGCTCCACCCAACACGAAGCCGGGTGCGAAGAACAGGTCGCCGAACGTGTTCAGCGCCGTAGCCACTGACGGATCGTTGAACGGGATCTCGTGGCGGAACCACTTCCCGTACATGTCGGCACCGTCCTGGCGAACGTAGATGTCCTCGACCCAGTCGGTGCCCGGCCATCCGGTTGCGTTGCCGCTCTCGAAGCCGAAGCACCACGGAGCGTAGCCGTCGTCGACCATCTTCTGGCTCAGGTCGAGCAATCCCTGCCAGGTGGTAGGAATCTCATAACCCTTGTCTTTGAAGACGGGCTCGACGTACCAGATCAGGCTCTTGTAGTTCGGGAACCACGGCAGACCATAGTGCTTGCCGTCGGCGCAAATACCCAGATCCATCCAGAACTTGCCGGAATCCGACTCGAGCTGTGCGATGTCGAACCCGAGATCCTCGAGCGACACCAGCTTGCCCTCATCCGCAAACTTGCAGATGGTGCCGGGCTGCGGGGTGAACGCCACTGCGGGCGGGTCTCCACCTTCGACCCTGATCTGAATCTGGTTCTCGAAGTCGTCAGAGCCCACATACGTGATATTGGTGCCCTTGTTCTCGTTGTAGACGTTGAGGAACCCGGTCATGGCGTCGCCCTCGGCGCCTGTCGGGGCACCAAACAACGTAAACTCGGTGCCCGACACGTCGACCATGCTGCCAGCGGTCGTTGTCGTACCACCGGCGGTCGTTGTCGCACCACCGGCGGTCGTTGTCGCTCCGCCACCGGCGGTCGTAGTCGTTGTGCCGGTTCCTCCGCAGGCCGCGGCAATCATGGCCATGATTGCGAGTACGGCCAACCATCGACCTTTTTTCATGAGTCTCATCCTTCCTTCGACTCCCGCGACCGCGAAGGTCGCCATCCGGATCATACTCCGACAATCCCGGATCGACTCATTTCGGTAGTGGGTCAGTTCCAGACTGACCCACTGCCTTCATTTCGGCGGCTATCGAAGACGAGCTTCGAGGTACGGGGTCAGCTGGTCGATCGATACACGATCCTGTCCCATCGTGTCGCGATCCCGTACGGTCACCGCCCGATCGCTCAACGAGTCGAAGTCGAACGTGATGGCGTACGGTGTGCCAATCTCGTCGTGGCGGCGGTACCGGCGACCGATCGACTGCGTCACGTCGAGTTCCAACATGAAGTCAGGACGGAGCATGGCGGCGAGCTTCTCCGCCTCAGTCACCAGTTCCGACTTTTTCGACAACGGCAGGACTGCGACTTCGTACGGCGCGAGTCGACGATCGAGCTTCAGAACCACTCGGGTCTCGCCGCGAACCTCCTCCTCGTGGTAGGCGTCGATCAAGAACGCGAACGTGGTCCGGGTGGCGCCGGCTGCCGGTTCGATGACATACGGGAAGAATCGGTCCCCCGACTCGTCGTCGAAGTAGCTGAGATCCTGGCCGCTCGCCTCCGTGTGCGAGCGGAGGTCGAAGTCCGTGCGGTTGGCAATACCCTCGAGTTCGTCCCAGCCCCACGGATACCGGTACTCGACGTCCGAGCACGATGCGGCGTAGTGAGCCAGCTCCTCTTTGTCGTGAGCCCGGAGGCGGAGATGCTCGGGCGTCATGCCCAGGTCCAGATACCACTTGTGCCGCTCATTGGTCCAGTACCGATACCACTCGTCGGCCTCTTCGGGACGGCAGAAGAACTCCATCTCCATCTGTTCGAACTCGCGGGTACGGAACACGAACTGGCCGGGCGTGATCTCGTTTCGGAACGACTTGCCGATCTGCGCGATGCCGAAAGGAAGCTTCAACCGCGAGGTACGCCGGACGTTCTCGTAGTTGATGAAGATGCCTTGGGCTGTCTCGGGACGGAGATAGACGAGGTCGGCGTCGTCTTCGACGGGGCCCATGAACGTCTTGAACATCAGGTTGAACTGCCTCGCCTCACCAAAAGTGCCCTTCTGACCGCAGGTCGGGCATACGTTCGGATCGTCCAGCTTGTCGAGTCGATATCTCGAGTGGCAGTTCGAACACTCGACCAGAGGGTCGGTGAAGGATGCCTCATGCCCTGATGCGGCCCACACCTGTCTCGCCTGGAGGATCGCCGAGTCGAGACCGACGACGTCCCCACGCAATTGCACCATCGATCGCCACCACTGTGCCTTCAGGTTGCGAAGCAACTGCACCCCCAGCGGCCCGTAGTCGTAGGCGGACCGCAGGCCCCCATAGATCTCCGACGACGGGAACACGAAGCCTCGCCGCTTTGCGAGATTGACGATGGTGTCGAGCGTTGCAGGCATGTGTGTCCTCTGGTGCGAGCTGCGAATGATAAATGGTCGTAAGTCGTCGGTTCTCGGTTTTCGGTAGGAGACTCGCCCTGCGCTCTCGCGTTCTCTGACGTCGCGCTCTTACCGATGACTGAAGACTGATGACTGCGAGCAGAGCTCGCTAGGCCGTTCCGAAGCGGCGGGTACGACGCTGATATTCGACGATCGCCGCCTCGAGCTGCTCTCTAGAGAAATCGGGCCACAACACGTCGGGGAACACGAGCTCTGCGTATGCGGCTTGCCAGAGGAGGAAGTTCGACAACCGCATCTCACCGGATGTGCGGATCACGAGGTCGACGTCCGGCATGTCCGGAACGTAGAGATAGCGGGTGAGCGCATCGACATCGATCTGTCCCGGGTCGAGTTCTCCGCTTGCGACGAGCCGGCCAAGCGCTTGAGCGGCGCCGGCTATCTCCATCCTCGACCCGTAGTTGAACGCGAACACGAGTCGCATGCCCGTGTTGTCCTTGGTCATCTCCTCGGTTTCTCGCATGCGCATTCGGTTGCGATCCGGGACACGGGGATCGTCCATGTCGCCCGCGAAGTAGATCCGAATGTTCTGGGCGTGGAGTTCTTCCCGTCTCCGGAGCAGGAGATCCTCGTTGAAAAACATGAGGAACTCGACCTCGTCGGCCGAGCGAGTCCAGTTCTCGGTCGAGAACGTGTAGGCGGTCAGCCACTCGACCCCCAACTTCCGAGCCGACTCGATCGTGTCGAACAAGGAAGCTTCGCCGGCGGCATGACCGGCCGTCCTCGGCAGATCGCGCATGTTCGCCCACCGTCCATTGCCGTCGAGGATGAGACCGACGTGCCGTGGAATCCTGGTCGCGTCCAGTTCAGTCATGCAGCACCGCCAGGCTCGACAGCTTGCGCTCGAGGTGATGCTCGAGGAACCGCCTCGTCACCCCGAGTGCCTCCCCCGACAGGCGAGGGTCGGACGGCGGCAGACTTGTGAGGTCACTTGTGGCGAGCGCGGATAGGTATGCGGTCAGTCCCGCAGTCAGGCGAATCGTTCCACTCGGACGACACGACGTGCAGACGGCGCCACCCTCCGACAGGCTGAAACGCAGCGGCACGCCTGAGCGACCACATGAGGCACAGCGGTCGAGGGCCGGCGCAAAACCGATCACGTCCGTGAGCTTCAACAGAAACGACGTCACCAGGTCTGCCCCTTCGCTTCCTTTGTCGAGCGCCTTGAGCCCACGTTGAAGTAGGAGGAACAGCCTGTGCGATGGTTCCTGCTCGCTCGCTACCGCGTCGACCACCTCGACCATCGTTCCTGCGGCGAGGACGCGATCCAGGTCCGACCGGAGCGACGGGAATGCCTCGATCACCGACACCTGGGTGATCGTGTCCAGATTGCGCCCTTCGTACAGGACGAGGTCGACGTGGGTGAATGGTTCGAGCCTGCCACCGAAGCGGCTCTTTGTCTTGCGAATCCCTTTGGCGACCGTGCGGAGTTTGCCGTGGTTCGGACTCAGGATCACCACAACCCGGTCTGCTTCCCCGAATGGGTAGCTGCGAAGGACGATGCCCTGGTCGTTGCGGAGGCCCATGAGCAGGATGGTACCGGGCTCGCTGCGCGAGCAGTTGTCAGTCATCAGTCTTCAGTCATCGGTAAGAACGCGACGTGAGAGAACGCGACAGCGCAGGGCGAGTCTCCTACCGAAAACTGAGAACCGACAACTGAGAACTGCGGCCGCCTTTGGCGGCTGCTCTCACTCAAAGCCCAGGCGGTCGAGGAGTTCGGGTTTGCGCTGCCAGTCCTTCTCCACCCGGACCCTGAGATCGAGGTAGACGCGCTGACCGAATAGCTTCTCGAGTTCTTCCCTCGCCCTGGTGCCGCAGTCACGCAGCATGACGCCGCCCTTGCCGATCACGATGGCCTTCTGGGAGGAACGCTCCACGATCAGCGCCGCGTCCACGTACACGGTGCCGTCCGGCCGCTGTTCGATGTCTCGCACGTCGACGGTGAGCGAATGTGGCAGTTCCTGCTCCAGTCGGGCCAGAAACGCCTCCCTGACCAGTTCTCTCGCGAGGAACGATTCCGGCTGATCGGTGACCATGTCTGCCGGGAAGTAGAGAGGTCCCTCGGGAAGGAGCGTGCCCAGTTGCTGCATGATCGTGTCGATCCCCCCTCCCGCGATCGCGCTCGTCGGGACGTATGCAGCGAAGTCCCACCCGGAGGCTTCCGCCAGCTGCTCAAGGACCTGAGCCCGTGACGCTATGTCGGTCTTGTTCACGACCACGATCACAGGGCTTCCTGCCTCTGCCAGGCGGGCTGCAATCAAGCGATCTCCAGGACCAATGGGGGCGGTCGCATCCACGAGAAACAGGACGCCATCGGCGTCGGAGAGCGTCCCGTACACCAAGCGGTTGAGCCGCTCCCCCAGCGCGTTTCTCGGCTTGTGCAATCCTGGAGTGTCGACGAACACGGCCTGGAACTCACCGGGAACGGTCACGACGCCTCGCACGGTGTTGCGAGTCGTCTGTGGGCGCGGCGAAGTGATCGCCACCTTCGTGCCCACCAGCGCGTTCACCAATGTCGACTTGCCGACGTTCGGTCGGCCGACCACGGCCACAAACCCCGATCTCATGAACGGGTGACTCTTATCTGTGTGACCCTGCGTCCTTGGACAACGGCCACTTCGAAGCGCACATCCCCAACTTCGAAGGTTTCGCCCACGTGGGGAACTCTGCCTGCCATGTCGAGCACGAGACCACTCACGGTATCCCACTCATCGTGCTCGAGCTCTACTCCGAGCGTCTCCCCGAGGTCTTCGACGGAGAACCGCCCATCCACGAGGTACCCCCCATCGTCGTGTTCGACGAGGAGTGGCTCCTCGGTGTCGTACTCGTCGATGATCTCTCCGACGAGCTCCTCCAAAAGGTCCTCGATGGTGACGAGGCCGGCGGTTCCCCCGAACTCGTCTACCACGATCGCCATGTGCTGCTGTCGAGACTGCATGTCGCGAAGGAGATCGGGGATGCGTTTGGTCTCCGGGACGAAGTAGACGGGCCGCATGATGGTCGTGACCGATACCGGCCCGATGTCCGAGACGCCGAGCAGGTCTTTGGCGTATATGAATCCGACGATGTCGTCCGGGCCTTCCCCGACGACCGGGATTCGGGAGAAGCCCTGACCGACGACGATGTCGAGCACGGCGTCGGTAGTCTCGTCGCGACTCACCGTCACCATGTCGAGACGGGGCACCATCACCTCTCTGACCAACGTGTCCGAGAACTCCAGAACGGAGGTGATGAGTCGCCGCTCCTCCACCTCCTCCTCATCCTCCTCAGGCTCGGGCTCGGGTTCCTCGATCAAGAGCTCACCTGCCCGCCGGCCGAACCGGGCAGCCGCAGAGAGCAATCCCGACAACCGATAGGCCTGGGTTCCCGGATGTGCCCTCCCGTAGGAACGAGGGAGCATGTCTCCCACCAGCAGGACGAGGATGGCGAGCCCCAGCAACGCGGCGGCCAGCCACCACCCTCGGAGGGCGGTCGTCAGTGCCCATGCCGCGGGGACGGCGGCGGCAACGAGGATCGCCGAGTGGACCATTCCGATCGACGACTGGAGCCTCGGCCGATCATCCAGAAGGCGTGCCACCGTGTCTGCACCATGCACCGAGTCTGCCCCGTCGCGAAGTGCGTCTGCCCGTGCAGTAGACATCAGAGAGGCCGCGCCCGAACGAAGGGCTCCTGCGAGCACCAGCACCACGAGCGATGCAGCCAGGCCGACGATCACCGGCTCTTCCTCCCAACCTGGGCGAGGAGTTGGCGCTCGCGAGCCTCCATCACCTCGGCGTCTTCATCGGTCAGGTGGTCGTACCCCAGCAGGTGAAGGAGTCCATGCACGACCATCAATGAGAGCTCGTCATCGAAGCGCACTCCCAGCTCCGTCGCCTGGCCGCGCACATACTCCGGCGCGATGACCACGTCCCCGAGACTCAGAGGAGGATCTCCTGGGTTCGGTTCGGGATAGCGTCCGGGTGTGAGCTGGACGAGTGGGAACGCCAGCACGTCGGTTGGTCCGGTCCTTTCCATGAAACGTTCGTTGTACTCGGTCATCTGGTCGAGTCCCACGAACATCACCGTCACATCGACACGGTCCGGTAGGCCTTCGCGTTCGAGGGCATTGATCACGAGCCGCCGGAGCGGCTCGGCGTCAAGCGGATCGTCCTGCTCGTCGGCAAGGAAGACGTTCACGACGGAAGCCTAGGCCCGGACTGCTGCGGAGTCCCCGGGAACCCCGGGTATGGGATCCGCTGGTGGTAGTGCCCGACCAGCGAATCGATGAACGCCCTCTTCACCTTGGTCAATTCGCCCAGGGTGAGATCGCTCTCACTGAGCTGCCCGTCGTCCTCTTTCTCCCCGACGACCTGCAGGACGAGTTCTTCGATGCGCTCCGGCGTTGGCTCTTCGTCGGCGAACACGGCCCTCGACGCGCTTTCGACCGCATCGGCCATCATCAAGATCGCCATCTCTTTGGACAGCGGTTTGTGGCCCACATGGCGATAGTCATCGGCGTTGACGTTCTCTGTGCCGTACTGCTCACCCGCCTTGTGGAAGAAGTAGCGCATGATCCCGTCCCCATGGTGGGACACGATGCCTTCGGCGACCGCGGTGGGTATCCGGTACTTCTTCGCCAGGTCGACCCCCTTGGCCACGTGATTGCGAATCAGCTCCGCCGACTCCTCTGGTGGGAGCAGGTCGTGCGGATTGGGGATGCCGAACTGGTTCTCGATGAACAGGGTGGGGTTCTCCGTCTTGCCGAGGTCGTGGTAGTAGGCGGCCGCCCTGGCGAGCAGGTTGTCCGCGCCGATGGCCCTGGCAGCCCTGTCCGCGAGCGTTCCGACCATCAGTGAGTGGTTGAAGGTGCCGCGCGCCTCCTCCTCCATCATCTGTAGTGCCGGGTGGTTCCGGTCCGTGAGATCGAGCAGACGCAGCGTCGTCGTGACGTCGAACATGATCTCGAGGAACGAGACGGCGGCGACGCCGATCAGACCTGAGAGGAACAGGCCGTTGGCGAACCCGTACACGCCCGCGGGAATGGCGGTCTTCGCCCCATAGAAGAACCAGGCGATCCCGGCCGACATCGGGAACATGACGAGCGACGTGTACACGATCGCCTTGCGAAGGTCGCCCCGCGCCGAGATCGCGGAAACGAACGGGATCGGGACCATCGTGGAGAGCAGGGCAAACAGGGTCAGGCCGGGGTCTTTGGTCGCGAGGCCCGTCAGTGCTCCGACTGCCATCGCCGTCACCACACCGATCCGGGCGTCGAAGAGGATCGCCGCCATGAACCCGAACATCGCAGCGGGCAACAGGAATCCCACGGCAGGCTGGTCCGCAGGCACCAGCAACGCGGTCCCCCGCGCGACCAGCGCCGCCAAGACAATCAGCAATCCGAACAGCAGCACTCGACGCGTGTGTGCCCAGAACTGGGCACGGAACCGGGCGAGGTAGAAGATGAGCATGCCGACGACGAGAAACACGACAAGCAGGAGGGCAGCCCGTTCAGGCGCGGTCGGGTGGAGGAGTCCAAGCTCGTTGATCGCATCCAACTGCACCTGTGTCACCAGCGAGCCGGCCCCGACGATCAGCTGACCCTGTTGGAAGTCCTCTGTGATGGCATCGACCGCGTCCATCGCATCCTGCTTCTGCCGGTTCGTCTCATCCGTGTTCTCCTCGTAGTTGATCTGCATCATGGCCGAGACAATGTCACCGGCGGCCGTGCCGGCATCGGCGTCGTGCTCCCCATCGAGAGAGACCGTCGGCGGAACGAACCGGAGACTCTGCTGCGCCTCGGCCAGCTGGGCGGTGGTGGAGATGCCTTGAGAGAGGAGCAGATCGGCCCTCGCCAGCCCAGCGTCGCGAATCTCGCTCAGATAGGGGACCTTTCCCGTCGCGTTGCGCATCACGTCACCGGTGGCGATCTGGACGAGGAACTCTGCAGTCGTCTGCTGGAGATTGGGAAAGGCCTCTTCGAGAAGCCCGATCTGGGTTTCTTGCGCCGTGAGCTGCGGTGCAAAGCCGATGGCCTCAACCTCGAGTGTCTGGCCCTTCTTCGCGGTGAGGGATTGAGGATCGTTCTTGGTCGACAGCGCGAAGTGCTGCGAAACGGTCGACTCGTCGACGTCTACGACCACGGTCCCGATCACGACGTTCATCGCCGCATACACACCCAACTCGTCGGTGACCGTCGTCTGAGTCACCCCGTCGCCTCCGGTGACGTTCACCTTCACGCCCGCCGCCGGAGCGTCGCCCGCCTCATCGTCGAACACACCGTCACCGTTGGCGTCCAAGAACAACAGCCCGGTCACTTCCGTGACGGCCGGAGCTTCAGTCGTCGATGTCGTCTGGCTGGTCGAGGTATCAGACGTGGCGGCGGTGGTGCTGGTCGTGCTGCTCGACGGCAGGGTGATTTCCGTGGTGGTGGTTGCAGTCGACTGGTCAGGAAGGAACACGTTCGAGGCGACGGTGTCGAATACCGAGCTGATGCCGTTTCGAATCTCATCGGTCCGACCAGGGATCGGTGAGTAGACCGGAACCACCTGGGCGGCCGCTTCGGCCTTCTTTGCGTCAGTCGCCACCTGATCGGTGACTGTGACGAATCGGTCGGCGGTGAAGCTCTGCGGGGATGGTTCACCAACCGCGACCGTCACCGTCGCGGTCTGCTGGGCGATCATCAACGCGCCCCACGTCAACGCGACCGTCGCGAAGACAATGCCGAGGCGGATCGCGAGCTTGCGGTCGACGAACCTACTCATGGGCTTCTTCGAAGCGCTGGTATGCGTCGACGATCGCTGCGACGATTCGGTGACGCACGACGTCTCTGGACGTCAGTTCCGCGAATGCGACCCCAGGAATACCCCGGAGTACCTGACGGGCGATCCGGAGTCCCGAGCCCCTGTCGGTCGGAAGATCGACCTGGGTGATGTCGCCCGTGATGATCATCTTGGAATTGAAGCCGAGCCGGGTCAGAAACATCTTCATTTGCTCCGGCGAGGTGTTTTGAGCCTCGTCCAGGATGACACAGGCATCGTTCAGCGTCCGGCCGCGCATGTAGGCGAGCGGAGCGATCTCGATGGTTCCCCGTTCCATCAGTTTGCCCGTCTCTTCCGGACCGAGCATCTCGTACAAGGCGTCGTAGAGAGGACGTAGATATGGATCGATCTTGGCGGCGAGATCACCGGGAAGGAACCCGAGTCGTTCGCCCGCTTCCACCGCGGGACGGGTGAGCAGGATCCGGCTGACGGCGCCGTTTCTGAGGAGTTCGATCGCTGCGGCCATCGCCAGGTATGTCTTGCCGGTCCCGGCGGGCCCGACCGAGAACACCATCGTGTTGTCACGAATCGCCGAGATGTACCGGCTCTGGCCGGCCGTCTTGGCTCGGACGACCTTCCCTCGGCCCACCGGAACGCCCTCGGTCAGTACGCCGGAGGGGCTCGGAACGTCCTCCTCGACCATCTCGATGACTCGCTTCACCCGATCACCGTCCAGCGACTGTCCCTCCTGCACGAGGATCAGCAGCTCATCGAGCACGGTCTTCACCTCGGCGGCTCGTTCCCCGCTGATCATGAACTCGTTCCCGCGCGCGACCAGACGGACGTCCGGGTATGCCTGCTCGAGGGCGCGTAGATGTACATCCCTCTCCCCCACCAGTTCGAGCATCAGGTGATTGGAGGGAACGCGCAACCGCTCATCGGGAACAGTGACCAAGGAATCCTCAATCGAGAGGCATAGGGCCGGAAGTATAGGGTGCTGAGGGAACTTCGTCCCCCGGTCATCGGCTATCAGTCATCGGTTGTCGGTGGGAACGCCGCGCCAGACGACACGAGACCGAAGCGCGAGCCTCTTACCGATAACCGACAACCGGCAACCGAAGGCCGCAGAGCCTAGAGGCCAGACGTTCTGTTCCAGCCGCCCATCAGGTGGAAGTGGAGATGAAACACCGTTTGCCCCGCCCCGGGCCCGACGTTGGTCACGAGTCGCCAACCGTCGTCGAGTCCTCGGTCACGAGCGATCCCCTGGGCGACGCCGATGATCTCGGCGATGAGATCGCCACGTTCGGGGGTCAGATCGGCTGCCGAGTCTGCAACGTGCTCCTTCGGGACGATCAGCACGTGCGTCGGTGCTGCAGGATTGATGTCCTCAAAAGCGAGTACTCGCCCCGTCTCGGCCACCACAGTCGACGGAATGGACCCTTCGACGATCTTGCAGAACAGGCAGTTGTCCAACCCGGCCTCCTTTGGCCGAAAGGCTACCAACCAACGAGCGTTCCGCCGACCCTGGAAGACACGCCGACCTCGCGAACCTGCCCCACCGAGCCGGCCGTGTTGAATCGCACCGTGGCGTAGGAGTCCGTGTGCCCCACGAGGCCGGCCGGCGTGACCTTTTCGACAAGCACCGACACCTTTGATCCCACGAGCGAGTCGAGCCAGAAGCGTCTGAGCGAGTTGCCAAGCTCCCGCACGATCTTTGAGCGTTCCCTGCGCACCTCGTGCGCAACCTGGTTCGGGTATCCAGCGGCGGGTGTCCCCTGTCGAGCCGAGAAACGGAAGACGTGAAGTTTCTCGAACCCGACCAGCTTGATCACGTTGAGTGTCTGTGTGAACGCGTCGTCATTTTCCCCTGGGAAACCGACCATGACATCGGTCGTGATCGCGAGTCCAGGGACTGTTGCCCTTGCAGCCTCCACAACCTCGATGAAGTTGTCGAGAGTCCCCGGACGGCGCATACGACCCCACGTCTCCTCGCTTCCGGTCTGAAGCGGCAGATGGAGATGACGGCAGACCTTCGGGTTGGAGGCCATCTGCTCGAGCAGGGCCACGTCGACATACGATGCTTCGATCGAAGACAGGCGAATGCGAGCGAGCCCCCTGATCCAGGAGAGCGCCTGAATCAAGCCGGCCAGGTTGTCTTCAGTGCCACGGCCGTAGGTACCCAAGTGCACACCGCTCAGGATGAGTTCGGTCGCGCCGGAGTCGACCAAGCGCCTGGCGTGGACGAGCACCTCATCGAGCGGCCGACTGTCGAGGGCTCCCCTGGTCGCCGGCACGATGCAGAACGTACATTGCTCGTCGCACCCGGTCTGGACTCGTAGGTTGCGACGGGGACCTTCGAATTCGAATGAAACCGTGGTACCGCCGACCTGCTCGGCGACACCCCCGGGAAGGGTCTCCTTCATCGGCAGCACGGCATCCACGCCTGCCATGGCGCGCACTTCGGCCTCGTGTGCAACTGCGTAGCAGCCGGTCACAACGACTGTCGACCCGGGGTGGTCTTTGACGGAGCGGCGGATGAGCTTGCGTGAAGCTGACGAGGCCTCCGCCGTCACGGTGCACGTGTTGACCACGACGATCTCGGGGTTGTCGTTGTCGACGGCAATGCCTCGATCGGCGAGAGCGATGAGAATCTCATCGCTCTCGGCTTGATTCAATCGACAGCCGAGTGTCCTGAGCGCGACGGTAGGCACGAACGAGAGCGTATCGCGTTCGGGGACCGACTATTGATCCGAGGGCACAAGTCCGAGGTCGGAGAGGACGCTTTCCACGTCGTCTTCCGACTCGAGCAAACCGGCGAGGATGCGAAGGTCACTCCTCCGAAGGGTGAGCACCTTCCCGTTGAAGTCCTGACGCATCAGTTGGATCGCACGAAGAAAGCGCTCAATGACCTGGCCGCTTTCCGAGTGCTCGACCTTCTCGAGGTCGATCGTGATCCCACCGCTCTGCCACGACGGTGCCGCGACACGGCCCGCCTCCGGCAGAAGTTGCTCGACCGGCACGCCATACACCGACGCCAGCCGGTGCATGCGCGGGAGCGACAGGGCGCGCTCACCCCGCTCGTATGCGCCAAGGACTGAAGCCTTGAACTCGTACGCCGAGAGTTCCTCGACGTCCTGTAGCGAAACCCGCTTCTGGCGCCGAATCGCGCGCAGGCGTCTGCCCACGGCTTGGTTATAGCTCGCCTCCGTCATCAGCCAACTCCCTCTTGAGTGGAACCACGCCGCACCACTCACAGTGACACTCTACCGGTTGATTTACCGGTTGTCACCCCTCTGCGTGGTGTTTCTTTTGAGCAGGGCTGCTCCAACGATGGCCGCCGTCTCAACGCGAAGGATCCTCCTTCCGGGACGTACCGGTGTTCCGATCCGTGCTTCGAACGTGAGCCCCCTCGGGGCCGACAACCAGGGTCGTGTCCGTCTCGATGGGCATGGCCGGCACTCCGGTCCGGGTCGGCAATCAGGTCCCTTCAACGAGGAACCTGTCGGTCGATCGAAGTGGAACAACGGCCACAGTGAGCTTCGCGACCGGGCAGGTACGACTCGGTGCCTCGAACGACGGCTACGTCTCCCGGGACTCCGGTCGTCCTTGACCGTCCGTGTAGGAGACGGCCGCGCCGTCGTTCAGTCGCTGAGCGACCTCCCATGCCACGATGGACACCAGGAGGAGAGGGACATGTCCCATCAGAGGAATCGTCGCTTCGACTTGACCGAATCTCCGCGAAGCTCGGCATAGTCGCGCAGCGTGCGCTCCTCCTCCTTGGACAGCTTGGTGGGAACCACGACCTTCGCGATGACATCGAGGTTGCCCCTGCCCCGGCGACCAAGGCGACCGACTCCTCTTCCGACGATCGGGAAGCGCTGCCCGGGCTGGGTGCCCGCGGGAATGCTCAATGAGGTCGCATCTCCCTCGATGAGCGGGATGGCGACCTCGGACCCAAGGGCAGCTTGAGCAATGTCGAGTTCCAACTCGAACAACAGATCGTCCCCGTCACGCACAAACCGCTCGTCCGGCAGCACTCTGATCTCCACGTATAGATCACCTGGCCTGCCGCCGTAAGGGGCAGCCTCTCCCTGCCCGGCGAGGCGAAGGCGGGTTCCCGTGGAGACGCCCTGCGGTATCTGCACCGTGGCGCTGCGGTCTTGACGCACGACGCAGGTTCCGCTGCACATCGAGCATGGCTTCGAGATGAGCTTGCCCGAGCCATGGCAGGCATCGCAGGTCGTGAGCGTCATCATCGAACCGAACATCGACCGCCGTGCGACCTGCATGGTTCCCGTCCCGTTGCACCGGCCACACGTCTCGACAACCGCCCCTTTCTCCGCACCTGTCCCCTCGCACTGCGGGCAGGTCGCTAGCGCTCGGAACGTCAGATCTCTCGTTGTCCCAAACGCGGCTTCGGCCAGCTCGACCCGGCTCTCGACGGCGATATCCCGCCCCCTCGCGGGTCCCTGTTGTCCGCCGAACCCGAACATCCCGCCGGTGCCGAACACGGATCTGAGCAGGTCGTCGAGCCCCCCCATGAGCAGGTCACCCAGGTCGACCGTCTCTCCCCGATCGTAGGAACGCCGACGAGTGGGGTCCGACAGCACCTCGTAGGCTTCCGCCACATCCCGGAATCGTGCTTCTGCGGTCGGATCGCCGGGGTTGGCGTCGGGATGTGTCTCGCGGGCCAGGCGCCGGAACGCTCGCTTGACCTCTTCTTGGGTCGCGTCCTGGGCAACACCCAGAATCGAGTAGTAGTCCTTACGCATGACGGCGCCCGGTCACAACGATCCCAGGCTCTCCTCCAGAGTCTCCACGACCTCTTCAACGGCCGAGATCGTACGACGGTAGTCCATGCGCATCGGTCCGATGACCCCGACGCTTCCCTCACCGCCCTCTCCGAGCTTGAACTGGGTGGAGACCACGGCGAGGTTGAGGCCGTCTCCCATTTCCAGTTCGTTGCCGATCCGAATACCCATTCCCTCCGGCCGGCCTGTAAGGATCGACAGAACCATCGCGTCGCGTTCGAGCAACTCCAGGATGGACCTGATAGCGGCAAGATCCTCCCAGACATTCGTCATTTGCGCCGTTCCAGAGACGAATACCTCTCGGGATCCTCGTTCGATGCGACCGACGGCGTCGACCACCTCGTGAACCAGCCCGGAGACGGAGGTCTGTGTGTTTGAAGAAGAAGTCGAGGATCCCGCGAGGATCTCGTCCACCGTCGCCGTGTCGAACATCTCCGCGAGTACTCGCTCCGCTTCCGCCACATCGCCCGGATCGACCGGTCGCTGGAGACGCACCAACTCCTGGGTCACGCGGCCCCTGTTGAATATCACGACTAGCAGGAGTACCTGCGATGCAAGCGGTACGAGGTGCACTCCCCTGACCCGCTCCAGTGCGACGCCAGGACCGACCATGACCGCCGGATAGTGCGTGATGTCGCTCAGCAACTCTGTCGTCGACTTGAGGAGACTGGACAAGCCCTGATGGAACGACGAGAAGAACGTCTGAATGCGGGCCCGCGTGGGTGAACGCAGACGTGCGGGCACGCAGTGATCCACGTAGTAGCGGTACGCGCTGCCTGTCGGGATACGGCCCGAGGATGTGTGCGGTTGCGCAACCAGACCGTCGAGTTCGAGCGCGGCCAGATCGTTGCGTACGGTCGCCGACGACACGTCGAGGTGCGAGGCCTCCAACACGGTCCTCGATGACACGGGCTCGCCCGTCCGAATGTACTCCTCGACGAGCGTCCGCAGGATTTGTGCCTTGCGCTCGCTGAGCATGCCACAAGGCTAGCAGTCTCACCCCGCGAGTGCTAAGACCGCCCGGCTGACCTCGTCGGTCAGCAGGGGGCGAAGCACCATGATCCGATCGCCGTACCTGGCGATCACCCCCGCCTCGGCGAGGCGTCTGCCCCACGATGAGCCAAGGAGAGCGTCGCCGCCGCGTCCCGCGACGACCCCCCCGGTCCGCCTGAGGCCGAGGACGAGCCGCTCCTGTTCACTCTCCCACGAGTCGAGACGTTCCGTTCCCTGAATCGGGCTTTCGTCACGCTCCACCCGCTCCAAATACGCATCGATCCGTCGGACGTTGCGGGTTCGGACTCCCTTCCTGTGCCCGTGTGCCCCGGCTCCAAACCCCATGTACTCCCCCTGCGCCCAAGTGATCAGGTTGTAGGTACACTCCCTACCCGGTCGTGCGTAGTTCGAGACCTCGTACCGTTCGAGGCTCCCGACCAGATCTTCCACGGCCTCGTACTCCGCCGCCTGGAGATCTTCGTCCGGAGCGGGGGCACCCGCCGAAACCGCACGACTCAACGGGGTTCCACGCTCGACGGTGAGTGCGTATGCCGATAGGTGGTCGGATTCGAGTTCGATCGCCGTCCGCACGGTGTGGATCCACCCTTCCAGCGTCTCTCCAGGCGTCCCGAAGATCAGATCGATGTTCACCGAGAAGCCCGCTTCGATTGCCCCGACCACCGCATCGACGGCCTGGGCGGGCGTATGGAGGCGACCGAGCAAGGCAAGGGTCTTCTGGTCGAAAGACTGGACACCGAACGATACCCGTGTGAAGCCGGCCTCACGCAGTTCCGCAGCAAGTCGCGGGCTCCAATCCTCTGGATTGGCCTCCAGGGAGATCTCTGCAGCACCGGCCAGTCCGAAACGGGAGTCGATCGCTTCGATGATCCGACGCAGTCGCGAGGCGGGCATCCTGCTGGGAGTGCCGCCGCCGAACGCAACGGCGTCGAGAGGTCGCCACGAGGTCGAGCGAGCGACTTCGGCCACCACCGCCTCGGTGTAGCGGTCGACGAGGTGCCCCTTGCCTGCAACGACGTTGAAGTCGCAGTACGGGCACACGCGGGCACAGAAAGGGACGTGGACGTAGGCGGCTGTCTGATTGGCAGCCGCGTCGACGGATCTACTGGTCATCGAGTCCCTGCGCCGAGATCTCGGGGGAACCTGCGCCCGATGGCCAGGGACCGCATCCATCACAGCAGTTCCGCATCACGGTGCAACCTACCACCGGCGGCAGAAACGAAGATACGCGCTCTCGGGCGATGGGTTGGGCATGCAGTCGGGCCCCTGGCGCCTCTGGGAGGAGCTCGAGAACCTCGTGAACCGGGCCATCTGGTCCGTCTCGTAGGGAAGTACCGCCTCCGGGCACGGCGCGCGAATGGGGCTCGACGGCGTCTCGGGAGCGACATCGATGCGACGGGGCACGGCGTTCACACGACCGAGACGGTGCCGTCGAATCGTTTGTCGATCGGGCCGTCGTACTCGACCATCACGCGTCCTGCGGACTGCAGGTTCGCCGAGGATGATCCGACCATGAACTCCACGATGCCCGGCGCGATCACGTACTGTCCGCCCACGTCGTAGTAGCCAAGCTGTCCGAGGGGAATCTCGAACCGAACACTCCTCGACGAACCTGGCTCCACACTCACCCGGGCGAAGGCCTTGAGTTCGAGGACCGGACGTGTCACGCCCGTCCCTCGGTTCGCGACGTAGACCTGGACGACCTCGTCTCCCGCGACGCTGCCCTCGTTCGCCACCGAGGCAGTAACGACACCGACGCCGTCGATGGAATCGTTCGGGGGTTCGACGCGTGCATCGAACACCCTGATTGTGGAGTAGCTGAGGCCGTGGCCAAACGGGTACAGCGGCGAGGCAGGACCATCCACGTAGTCGCCCATCCATTGGGACCTCCCACCTGACACTTTGTGCCCGTAGTACACCGGAAGCTGGCCGGCGGAACGGGGGAACGTGATCGGGAGTTTGCCGCCCGGATTGAACGTGCCATCGAGCGTGTCGACGATCGCCTGTGCGCCCGCTTGTCCTGGAAGCCAGGCGAGGAGGACCGCCGCTGACCGCTCATGGAGTGCCACGCTGCCGCAGGGACGCCCGACGACGAGGACGGTGACTACCGGCGTGCCGGTGCCGAGCACGAGCCGAGCCAGCTCCTCCTGCACGCCGGGCAGGTCGAGTGACGAACGATCACGACCCTCCCCGCTTGTGCATGAATCTGTGGAACCGGCCCTGTCCCCAACGACAAGCACCACCACATCGGCCCACGCAGCGAGTGCTGCTGCTTCGGGGAACCCGCTCCTGTCGGCGTCGTTCACCCCGCAGCCGCGGGCGTACCGCACCGATTCCCCGAGGCGTGAACGGAGAGCCTCGAGGAGCGACGGCGTCTCGACCTCGGGTTCCGACAGCTCGAAGTCGGTGGGAATGGGGATGTGGAACACGTTGTTGCCTGCATGTGCCTCGCGCAGCGATTCGACATGGGCGGGGTACGCATAGTCGCCGTAGAGATGTCGGGCGGCATCGGCGTTCGGACCGATCACGGCGACCTTGCCTGGAGGCGACGTCAGCGGCAGGACCCCATCGTTGCGGAGCAGGACCATGCTCTTGCGAGCGACGTCGAGCGCGAGTCTGTGTTGAGCGCCCGTGTCGACATGACTGGGGGCGGCTCCCTCGTCGACGTACGGGTCCTCGAACAGCCCCAGCGCGAACTTCTGCCAGAGCATACGCCGGACCGCGTCATCGATCAGTTCGATGTCCACACGACCGCCATGCAGTGCGTCCAGCAGGGGGTGTCCGAACGCGTCGGTCGAAGGGAGTTCGACATCGATGCCCGCAGTCAACGCAAGCGCTGCGGCATCGCGCTTGTCGCGTGCGATCCCGTGATAACTGTGGAGTTGGGCGATTGAGAAGTAGTCGGAGACGATGGTTCCTGCGAATCCCCACTCCATCCTCACACGCCCGTTCAGCAGCTCCCTGTTCGCGGCGCCCGGGACGCCGTCGAGCTCGTTGTAGGCGTTCATGACAGAGTGGACACCGTAGTGGCGCACGGCGGCCTCGAATGGATGCAGGTACACCTCCCGCAACTCACGATCTGCGACATGGGCGGGAGCCCAGTTCATTCCTCCCTCCGATGCCCCGTACCCGACGAAGTGCTTCGCCGTCGCGACCACGCCGTCCTTGAGGTCGACTCCCTGCAAGCCCTGGATGAACGCTCCTCCCATCCGGGCGACGAGGTAGGGATCTTCCCCGTACGTCTCCTCCGTCCTGCCCCATCGCGGGTCTCTCGCCACATCCAAGACAGGGGACAGTCCCTGATGGGACCCCATGTGCCGCATCTGATCGCGAATCGAGTCCGCGATCGCACGATTGAGCTCGGGTTCGAAGCTGGATGCAACGCCGATCGCCTGAGGAAACACCGTCGAGTCTCGCCCCATGAGACCGGAGCAGATCTCCTCGTGAACGATCGCGGGAATGCCGAGTCGGGTCTCTTCCATGAGCTGGCGCTGGATTTGGTTGGCGACGTGGGCAGCCTCGTGGGCTCGGTAGCCACTCGCCCCGGCAATGCGAGTGACTTGGCCAATACCGAAGGGACACATCTCGCGTACTCGACCATCGGCGAGGTCGTCGCCGGTAAGAAACTGAAACACCCAAGCCGACCCGAGTTGGGCAAGCTTCTCGTCGATTGTCATCCGGTCGAGGAGGTCCTCCACGCGACGTTCCACGGGAAGGGCGGCATCGCGGTACACGGGGGTCGATGAGATGGGAGTGAGTTCTGATGTCATCCTTTGATCGCTCCTGCTGAGAGTCCCTTGACGATCTGACGCTCGGCGATCACATAAAACACCAGTGCAGGGATCATCGCGAGTGTTGTGAACGCAAGCACCCGAGCGGTGTCCGTCGTGTACTGCGTCGAGTAGTTGGTCACTCCGACAGGGAGCGTCCACTTGGTCGGATCCGTGAGCACGATAACGGGGAGCAGGAAGGCGTTCCAGCTCGTCACAAGAGTGAGAACTGCGATCGTACTCATCGCCGGCCGCGACAGCGGGAGCAGGATCGACCGGTAGAAACGAAACGTACCGGCCCCGTCGAGGATCGCCGCCTCTTCGAGCTCCCTGGGAATCGACATGAAGAACGGTCGGAGGATCACGATCGACAGTGGTAACGCGAATGCCGCCTGTGGCAGCGCGACCCCCCACACGGTGCTGAGCAGTCCAAGCTGACGAACGACGATGAACAACGGCAGGATGGCAACTGCGACCGGGAACAAGAGACCGAGAACGAAGACGAGATAGATGGCCTCTCGGCCCTTGAACCTGAAACGAGAGATGGCAAACGCAGCAAGCGAGGCTACGGGAAGAACGAAGGCAATGGTGATCAACGCGATGAGCGTGCTGTTCCACACCTGCTGCCAAAACGACCCGGACCGCAGTACATCGGCGTAGTTGACGAATACCCACGGGTTGGGCAGGTCGATGGGCTTGCTCGCGAGTTGAGCGGTGTCCCGAAAGCCGCTCAGTGCGCCGTAGACGACCGGGATGACGATCACGCCCAGGACGGCGAACGCGGAGAGGTAGAGGAACCCTCGGGTAACGGCCCTTCTGGCGCGGTGGACGCTGCCTTCGTCCCTCCTCTGGCTCGTAGCCGTACCGATCATGTCACTGCCCCAACGCCGTCAGAGAGCCCTCGATGTCCCTTCGCAGTACCCAGCGTTGGTACGCGAGCGCGACCAGCAAGGACAAGCCAAACACGATCACCGACACGGCGTTCGCGTACCCAAACTGCGTGCGCCGGAATCCCCAGTCGATCATGTACGTTGCCATGGTGTTCGATGCGTTGACGGGGCCGCCTCCGGTGAGGACATACACGAGGTCGAACAACTGGAGCGATCCGATCATCGACAGGAATGCCGAGACACGCACAGTCGGGCCTAGGAGCGGAAACGTGACGTACCGGAACGTCTGCCACCACGAGGCACCATCGATGGCAGCGGCCTCCTCGAGTTCGTCCGGGATGTGCTGGAGACCGGCGAGCATGAGGATCATGTGGAGCCCAAAGTACTTCCACGACACGACGGCGAAGACGCTGTAGAGCACGATCTTCGGATTCGCGAGCCATAGCACGTCGGTTTCGTGTCCGGTGAGTCCTGAGAGAGCCGCATTGAGGAGACCATTCGGCCTCATCAGCTGACGCCAGACGACGGCCGTGACGACCTCACTGAGCACATACGGCGCAAAGAAGAAAAGCCGCAACATTGCCCGACCCCGGATCCGCTGGTCGAGGAGGAGTGCGAGGAACAGCGCGAACGGCAACTGGACCAGGAGCGAGAGGACGAGGATGATTGCGTTGTGTTCGAGCGCCCCACGGAACACCGGGTCTCCGAACGCATCCTTGAAGTTCTCGACTCCGATGAACTTGGTGAGCGGCTCGAGGCCGTTCCAGTCGTACAAGCTGAAGTGGACGCCCTGGACGATCGGGAACAGCACGAACGCGAGGTACAGCAAAAGCGCGGGCGCAAGGAGCACGAAGATCCCTATCCGCTTGCGTCGCCGCCGCGCGGCTTCCACTCCCCGAGTCCGCCGCGCGCCTACCTGCGTCATCGCCATCGCATCATCCCCCGACTCTACGTACGTCCGAACCGATGGCGGCGGCATATCGCTCGCCCGCCATCGGTCCAAACGCTCACGTCATCGGACGATGTCTACTCGTTCGCCCATGCCTGATCGACTGCGTCGACAACGTCCTGCGGCGTCCCGGTTCCTGCGAACAATGCCTGGATCGAATCGTTGACCGCTGCCCCGACGGAGGGCGGGTACGCCTGGTCCAGATAGAGCTGCACGTAGGGGGCCTCTCCGCGGGCCGTGATCACGGCCGCCAGGTTCGGATCGGTGATCGCGTCCTCTGCGCCGATCGTCACCGGCAAGCGCGATCCGGTCGCAGCGAGTTCACGCGCGACGGGCACGCTCGTCAGGTAGCACAGGAAGTCGACCGCCTCAGGTGGTGCATCCTTGCCGACTGCATAGCCGTTCCCACCGCCAAATGCGTCCATGGGATCACCTGCTCCGCCTTCGACCGCTGGGAACGGGAACCAGCCCAGCTCACCGGTCGCGGCGAGATCGGGGCCGTTGGCGCTCTGGGTACCCGGCGCCCAATGGCCCATCAGATGAAAAGCGGCCTCGCTGTTCGCGATTGCAGCGGCCTGTCCGTCCGGTCCGTCCCATCCGGCAGCGAGGAACCCCTTCTGGAACGGATCCATGGCGATCAGATCCTGGAGCATCTCGCCCGCCTTGAGGAAGGCAGGATCGTCGAAGTTGTGATTGATCGCCGCCTGCTGCATGACTTCAGCCCCGCCGATACGAAGCGCAAGCTCGGCATACCAGAACATCGCCGGCCACTTGTCTCCCGCGCCGAGGGCGATGGGCGTGATACCCGCGTCCTCCAGCTTCTGCACGTCGTCGAGCAACTCGGTCCACGTCGTCGGTGGCGCCTCGATGCCGGCTTGTGCGAACAGCGTCTTGTTGTACCAGAACCCAACGATGCCGAGGTCCCATGGGAAACCGTAGAGCTTCCCGTCGACTTGCATCATCGTCAGAGCGCCTGGCTCCAATTGGTCGATGCACTCCTGGGCAAGTGAGGTGATATCTTGAACGAGACCGGCGTCCACCTGCTCACGAAGCACTCCGCCGCCCCACGACTGGAAGATGTCCGGAACGTCCCCCGCCTGCAGATTCGTCTGCAGTGCCGTCTTGAAGGCCTCGTTCTCCTGCACGTTGATACTGATCGTCACGTTGGGATGCTCGGCCATGTAGTCGTCGGCAGCCTGCTGCCAGAGCGACAGCCCCGGATCGTTGTTCTCGATATGCCACCAGTTGACCGTGACGGGCTCCATCGATTCGGTTGTCGTGGTGGTCGCGACCGAACCGGCGGTGGTCGTCGTGGCCGCAGTAGTGCCCACCGTCGTGCCCTCAGTGGTATCAGAGCTGGTGCCGCCACAGCCGGCCGCGACGACCGCCAAGACCGTCAACACCAACATGAGCTTGCTGAGTCCTCTCCTCATGAGTTTGCCCTCCTCCCGTCGCCTCACGCGACGATCTCTTCCTTCCGATTCCCTGTGCACGCAAACGTGCACGTCGTACTACTCACGCACCTGCCTCTCGCCGTAGCGCTCGACACGATCCCCGCAAGACCAGCTCCGTAGGCAGCGTCACGTGTCGAGGCTCCGAGTTCGGGTCCTCGATGACTCTGATGAGCATGCGCGTCGCCTCGTAGCCCATGTCCTGGATCGACTGGTCGACCGTCGTCAGGGGCGGATCAGCGAGCGCAGACTCGGGGATGTTGTCGAATCCGATCACCGAAAGGTCGCCCGGTACGTTGATACCGAGCTGTGCGGCGACCTGCATGGTTCGGATCGCAGAGAGGTCATTCGCTGCGAATATCGCAGTCGGGGGGTCGGCCAGTTCGAAGAGCTCACAGATCGGCTCGCGCACGGTGTCGGGGTCGTACCGCCCAACCCGTATCAGATCCGGATCCACCGGAATACCCGCCCGTTCGAGGGCGATGCGGTATCCCCGCTCCCGGAGTTCTGCCGAACGCAGGTCGGGGCGACCGGCGAGATGCCCGATCCGACGATGACCGAGGCCGATCAGGTGCTCGGTGGCCGCCACCGCCCCGGCCAGATTGTCCGATACCACGGTGGGCAGGCTGGACGCCCCGACGTGTGGATCGACGGCGACGACCGGGATCGAGGACGAGACCTCGAGCTTTGCAGGCGTGACCAGCACCGTTCCGTCGGTGAGCGTTCCGCTGAGCCTCGATAGGTGACGCTGCTCCCATCCCGCGCTCTCGGGCCCGGGGTGATTTCCGGCGTAGACGATGAGCTCATAGCCAGATCCTCGCAGCGCGCGTGCAGCTCCCTTGAGTAGTTCGGCGCTGAATGGTTCGATCTCGGCGACGCTGAACCCGACGACGTTTGTCCGTCGTGCTCGGAGACTCCGTGCAACCAGGCTCGATTCGTAGCCGAGGCGCTCGACGGCCTCGCGGACCCTCGCGTGGGTCTGGGGGGCAACGCCATTCATGTTGTGCATTACCCGGGACACGGTCGCGATCGAGACGCCCGCCTCGGCCGCGACATCGGCGATCGTCATCCGTCCGTCGTGCACGGCCGCCCCTCTTGTAAACGTTTCCTGTAAACGTTTACAATTCTGCCAGATCGACCGCCGATTGTCCAGTGGTCATCGCGAAGCTCGACGGAATCCTCGGAGGGCGCCCGCCTCGGCGTTGTGGGCTCACCACGGGCGTGCCCACGTCCAGAATGCCCCTAGTCTTCGTCGAGTCGCAGCGCCGAGATGAAGGCCTCGGGAGGGACCTCTACACGCCCAACCATCTTCATGCGCTTCTTCCCTTCCTTCTGACGCTCCAGCAGCTTGCGCTTTCGAGTCACGTCGCCGCCGTAGCACTTGGCGATGACATCCTTGCGACGAGCCTTCACCGTCTCGCGAGCGATGACCCGGCTCCCGATCGCCGCCTGGATCGGCACGTCGAACAGCTGCCGGGGAATCAGGGTTCGAAGTCGTTCGACCATCTTGCGACCGTACTGGTACCCCCTGTCCTTGTGCACGATTGCCGAAAACGCATCGACCTGCTGCTCGTTGAGGAGGATGTCGACCTTGACGAGGGCGGACGTGCGATGGCCGGCCGGCTCATAGTCGAGGGAGGCGTAGCCACGGGTCCGCGACTTGAGTGCGTCGAAGAAGTCGAACACCACCTCGGCGAGCGGAATCTCATAGGTGAGTTCGACACGCTCGGGAGTCAGGTAGTGCATGTGGTCCATCGTTCCCCGCCGACTCTGCGCGAGGTCCATGACGGTTCCCACGTACTCGGTTGGAACGACGATCAGTGCCTTGATCACCGGCTCATCCAGGTGGTCGATCATCGCTGCGTCCGGCAGATCGGCCGGCGATCGGATCTCGAATGTCGATCCATCGGTGAGGCTCACCCTGTAGGCGACAGACGGGGAGGTTGCGACGAGATCGAGGTCGTACTCGCGCTCGAGTCGTTCTCGCACGATTTCCATGTGGAGCAATCCGAGGAACCCGCAACGGAACCCGAACCCCAGCGCCCGAGACGTCTCCGGTTCAAAAACCAGTGCGGCGTCATTCAGCTTGAGCTTGTCGAGCGCCTCTCGCAGGTTCTCGAAGTCCTCACCATCCGAGGGAAACATGCCCGAGAACACCATTGGCTTCGGTTCCGCGTAGCCCGGCAGCGGAGTGACCCGCTGATCGTGCGAGACCGTGTCACCAACCTTGATCCTGCCGATGTCCTTCACGCCGGTGATCAAGTAGCCGACCTCGCCTGCGCTGAGCATCTCTACGGAACGCGCCGTGGGGGTCAGCACACCGACGTCGGCGGCAGAGTGTCGCTCACGGGTGGCGCTGAAGGTGAGTTCATCTCCCCGGCGGAGCTCCCCGTCGACCACCCTCACATAGCACACGACACCTTGGTAGGAGTCGTAGTAGGAGTCGAACACCAGGGCGCGGAGAGCGCCATCCGGATCGCCGGCCGGTGGAGGGATCTCCTCGACGATCCGCTGGAGCAGCAGATCGATCCCGGCTCCCGTCTTGGCGGACACGTGCACGATGCGGTCGGGATCGACCCCGAGCAACGCGACAATCTCATCGGACACCCGGCCAGGGTCGGCAGCTGGAAGGTCGATCTTGTTGATCACCGGGATGATCTCCAGTCCGGCGTCGATTGCCAGGTAGGCGTTGGCCAGCGTCTGCGCCTGCACACCTTGGGCGGCATCCACGAGCAGGATCGCACCCTCGCACGCGGCGAGCGACCTCGACACTTCGTAGTTGAAGTCCACGTGTCCTGGTGTGTCGATCAGATTGAGTGTGTAGGTCGTGCCGTCCGTGTGCTCGTAGGCGAGCCGGACCGCTTGCGCCTTGATAGTGATACCCCGTTCACGTTCCAGTTCCATCGAATCGAGCACCTGGTCACGCATGTCGCGCGCGGAGATGGCCCCCGTTCTCTCGAGGAATCGGTCGGCGAGGGTCGACTTGCCATGGTCGATGTGCGCGATGATGGAGAAGTTGCGAATCAGAGCATCGCATTGTACCTGCCCGGGTTCCGCTGCTAGGCTCCCTCGCTCGGCGGACCCCCCGATCCTCGAATGCGAGATGCAGGCATGGCCAACATCAAGTCCCAGATGAAGCGCAACCGTCAGAACGAGAAGCTTCGCACCGCCAACAAGGCGAAACGCTCCGAGCTGAAGACCCGCGCGAAGCAGGCGATCGAAGCTTCGGAATCCGGTGATGCGGCGGCAACCGAGACGGCGTTCCGCGAAGCCCAAAAGCGCATCGACATGGCGGCGTCGAAAGGCCTGATCCACAAGAACACCGCCGCGCGCAAGAAGTCCCGACTCGCCAAACGACTCTCCGAGTAGCTCGCTTCCTGCCCCAGATCCCCCATCCCGGACTCGGCGTGCCCGAAGACTCCTAGGCGCTTCTCGGACCCCCGTACCAACGGCACAACGCGACCGTCAACCGCTCCAAGGTCAGTTGCTGCATTTCTGGTGGGCTCGTCTTCATGATCCGATCGGCCCGTGCCAGCGCGTCGAGGGCTTTGGCGAGCGACGAGTCGGAGACCCTGGACCGGTTCTCCCACGCCTTCCTCACCGGGTACCCCGACTGGCCGAGCCACTCGCCGAGCGTCTCCATGTTGGGAGCCGACACGGCCATTGCCCTCCTGCGAAGGTCACCCTCGAGGAACGCGAGGAGTTGGAGTGGGTGTCCGTGGACCATGAAGTCCGAAAGGCGACGCAACGCCTGCCCGACATCTCCTGCAAACACCGCGTCTCCATAGAGCCAGATCGGCTCGTCGGGGCGGTTGGCGAATCTCAGATCCACGTCGTCGATGGTCACCTCTTTCGACCCTTCGAGCTGATCCAATGCGCTCGCGAGGGACGCAACATCCGACCCGAACTTCCTGAGAAGTGCGGCGACGGCATCGGGTTTCACTCGGAGGCCACGCCGGCGCATCTCGGAGAAGAGCCAGTCGCCGGCGTCCTGCTCACGCAGCTTCTTGACCTTGACGACCTCACCGACCGCTTTCACGTACTTCGCCAGAGCGCTCGGCAAGCTTCCCGCACTCACGAACACCACGGCAACCGCCACGGGGTCGATCTTCTCGAGCAGCTCCAGGATGACATCTGCCTCCGCCTTCTGAAGCAGCTGGGCGTCGACGACTTCGATGCCCAGCCTGTCACCGAACAACGAGCCCGACTGCAGGGCCGGGACGACAGGCTCGACACCGCTGCGTAGGACGCCTCCTTCTCCCACCTCGTCCGCACCACGAGGAGGCACGTCGATACGGACCGTTTCGGTGACCTCGGACTGTTCGAAGAGCCTGGCAGCGCGTTCGAGCATGGTCGCTCGCTCTCCAGGGCCGGCGCCCGACGGACCCTCAACCGCCATGACCGCCTTCACGCGACCTCCCTCCCGAACAGCCTCACCAAGTCGCACGCCTCCTCCGGGTCGTGGACGCGAATCATGTCGGCTCTATACTCGAGCGCCATCGTCACATAGGCCAGGACTCGGGACAACTCGCGTTTGCGGGGAATCGGTACGAGCACAGGGTGACCGAGTCTTCGGATGGCGGCGATATGCCTGATGACACGAAGCTGCTGACGCGTGTACTCCTCGTAGTCACTCTGGTAGTTGATGGCGATCCCGGGATCGAGGATGAGCTTCGTGAGGCCACGTTCGGCCAACGAGTTCACGAGCGGTGCAAATCGCTCCGCAACCTGTGACGCCTTGTCCTCCACGAACTCGAGGTCACCAACGGTGAGCGGCGTCTCGCCTTCCACATACGTGACGACGACCGGTACGTCTTCCGCAGCCACTACGCCCACCATCTCGGAGTTGCGCATCCCGCCTGTGTCGTTGATGATCGCTGCTCCTGCGTCGAGGGCACGGTGAGCCACCTCGGGCTTCCAGGTGTCGATGGACACCGCGAACCCGTCACCCGCGAGCAGCTCGATCGCCGGCAGGAGCCGGGAGAGCTCCACCTCGACGGGCAGTTCCTCGGCCAGGTAGTGCGACGATTGCCCTCCGATATCGATCACGTGAACACCATGGTCCCGGTACCGGCGGGCCAGCTCGAGGGCCGACGCCGGCGAATCCACAACCGTCCGCCGGTTGTTCGACTCCGGCGACATGTTGATGACACCCATCACATAGGTGCGATCGCCTGTGAAGTCGAACCGCACGCCCCCTGCATCGAACCTGAACGCGCTCACGGCTCGGAGAGTAGCCAGGCTCGCTTCGCTCGCCCTCCTCAGTCATCAGTCATCAGTCATCAGTCATCACTCATCAGCAAGAGCGCGCCGTGGAACGACGCGAGGCCGCAGGGCCGAGCGTTGGGGGGAAAGTGCCGCAGCGGCGCAGCCGCTGGGGTAGGGGGCCGTAAGCCAGCAACGTTGCTGAGAACCGCCCCCTCCGTCCTCGGCTTCGCCGAGTCCACCTCCCCCAACACTCGCTTCGCTCGCGAGGGGAGGAAACGGGCTCGTACACCGAGCGAAGCTCGGCTCCTACGGGCCGACGAGCAGCGACCCGTCCATCTCGTTGACTCCTTCGTCGAGACGGACCGGAACCGAGTCCGTTCCGGTCTCTCCTGGCTCGATCCTCCCGATCGACACGGGAATAGTCGACTTGTTCAGGGACACGTCCACGGTCCCCCGCCATGGATAAGGAGAGTTGTTGGTCACGAGGATGGTCAACGCGAGTCGCTCGTCGACGACCGTTCCCACCCTCATGGCGACCGAGAGACCCCCACACAGCCCCTGACGGTCACCCGCCTGGCCCGTCGCCGAACTGGTGACAACGGCGCTGCCATCCGATGCGATGAACACCGTGAACGGCGCCTCCACGCCTTCCGAACAGGTCAGCACATGGGTGAGTCCCCTCAGTGACGACACGAGTATCGGGATGAGGAAGATCCCGACGATCAGCACGATCGCAATCCTCGGCTTGAACGTGGACGGCACCGGCGCAGTGTACGACCGGCTCTTCCATTCCCCGAGCTTTCCATGTCTCATGGCTACCATCCGGGCCGTGACCGATCGCCGCGCTCGCTCCCTCCTCACCGGAATCGGTCTCGTGATCCTCGCCCTGATCGCCCTCATCATGTATGAACGGAGCGTCGAGCCGATCGAGGTCGTCGGAACCCTGCTGTTCCTCCCCGTCTTCCTTGGGTTGATGTTCTGGGGGTTCCCCGGGGGCGTCATCCTCGGGTTGGCGGCCGCAGTTGGCTATGCGGTGCTGCGCTACCCCGCGATAGATGCCATCGGCGCCGGCCGGTTCATCGGCCTCGTGCTTGGTCGAGGTGCCGGATACCTCGCGTTTGGCGGTGTCGGAGGCTGGGCGGCGAGTCAGCTTCGAGCGTCGATGGAGAAACTCGACCTCTACGACCAGATCGACGACGCCACCGGCATGCTCAACATCCGAGCGATCCTCCAAGCCATCGACATGGAGCAGAGCCGGTCGAAGCGCTACCGAACCATGTTCTCGGTTTCGCTGGTCGAGATGCCCGGGGCGGCGTTCGAGTCGGTCAAACGGCGCAGGCGTGCAACCGTTCTGAAAGAACTCGGTCGGAACCTATCCGACGGGATTCGCGCGGCGGACAGGGCGGGTCACGGGATCGAGTCCGATCGACACCTCCTGATCATTGCCCTCCCCGAGACGGGGAGAGAGGGAGCCAGCGTCTTCTCGGCGACACTCGTGCGAAAGCTCGAAGAGTGGATGACGAACCACGGTTTCCGACCGGTGGAACTCGCCAGCTCATCGGTCACATTCCCCGAGGAGGACCTCGAACAGCTCAAGACGAGGCTCAGAGCGATCGGCAGCTAGCCCCCAAACGAGACCACGATGTCCCCTTCTTCATCGGTGCGACGCACCCGCATGCCCGCAGCTTCCATGCCGGCGATGATCGACTCCGACGGATGCCCGAACGTGTTGGGGCCGACGCTGACGATCGCCTCACGCGCGCCGGTCGCGACGAGCCACGACAGATCCGAGGTATTCGCACCCTGGTGGGGAACCTTCAACACATCGGTGCGCAAGGTTCCGAGTTCCCGTTGAGCGATCATCTCCGCGTCACCGGGGAACAGCATCGCCGTACCCATCGCATCGATGCGAAGTACGAGCGACTGATCGTTGGGTGATGCGTAGCGTCGAAGCGGACCAAGCACTTCAACGGTGAACACCCCGAGCCGGAAGCGATCGCCTGCGATGGGAACGAGGACCGGAATCCGCCGCGCGTCAGCAGCGCCGAGCAGGGCCTCCGCTGCCGGACCACCCCCGCGGTATCCGGGCTCCCACAGCGTCCCCACCGGCAAGTGCTCGATCACCGACACCAGACCGGTCGCGTGATCATCGTGGGGATGCGAGAGCACCATGACATCGATGCGGTCGATCCCGTACTCGTCCAGCTTGCGAAGAATCACCACGGGATCGGGCCCACCATCGATCAGAATCGTCTCTCCGCTCGGCCCTACGATCAACTCCGCGTCCCCCTGCCCAACGTCGAGAAACACAGCCGCGGGGGGCTCGAGCCGGTGTCCGTTGACCGACACGAGGAGCGCGAAGGCCGCCCCGATCACAATCAGTGGACGCAGACGTCGGTAGCTGAGGAGCATCCCCCCAACGATCACCAGGATCGCCGCCAGGGGTCCAAGCTGTGGCCAGCCGGAAGCAATCTCGGCGATCATGAGCACCCCCTTCGCTGCGACAGCCCCGACCTGGGTGAGCACCCCGACCCCTGAGAGGACACCTATGCCACCGGCAGCGGTCGAAACCACGACAAGCGGTGCGGCCGCCAGGTTCGCCAGCGGAGACAACAGCGGAATCGCTCCGAAGTGCGCGAGCAGAACCGGCGCAACTGCGATCTGTGCAGCGACAGTCGCTCCCAGCGGAGCACCGATCCACCTCGGGAGCCTGCCCCCGAAGATGTCGGCACCCGCCATGACACCCATCGTCGCCGCCACCGAAAGCTGGAAACCTACATCGCCGCTCAACTCGCCGGACACCAGAAGCAACCCGGCCATCGACGTGCCGAGAGCGACCCACGGGGTGAGCGCCACTCCGATTGCCCGCGCGACCAGCAGAAGTCCGGCCATTCCGGCCGCACGCAACACGGACGGCTCCCACCTGGTGACCACGATGAAGATGGCGAGACCTACGAGTCCGACGATCGCCCGGCGACGGGGCCCAAAGGCGAACGGGCCGACAATCACCCACCAGAGGATCAAGAACAAGGCAACGTTCGATCCCGAAACCGCAACGAAGTGTGAGAGACCGGACCTCCGCAACTGGTCGGCCGACACGGCCGGCAACTCTCTGACATCACCGATCAGGAATCCGGACAACAGCGCCCTCTCTGCGCCACCGCCGACAAGTCCCGCATGGATGCGAGCCCTGACTGCATTGCCCGCGATGAAGAGCAGACCGGACGATGGGGCGACATAGATGATTCTCGCTCTCCGAATCACTCCGGCGTACGGATCCCCACGAGCCATCCCTGGTCGGCCGACAGCGACCCCCCTCACGACGACCACGTCGCGGGCGGCGATATCCACCTCGTCTCGCAACGAAACGAGCACCGGCGGTCCCGGCCACTCGACCCACACCCCTTGCTGTTTGGCGTGCGTCGGTTCCATCAGGAACCACAACCCCGACGCTCCCTCTCTAACGTCGTCGAGTGCGATTCCCGCAAGTTCGACGGGTCCAGCCTCGATCGCCGTCTCCAACACCCCAGCCTCTCTCGCAGACGAGAGCATCCCTGAAATGGCCGCCGCCGCCATCAACCCGGCGAGGGCTACGGCCCACCGCCGGCGGGTCAACAGGATCACTGCGATGCCGGCGACGACAGCGCCCAGAATCGCCCACGGACCGACCGCCCTCGCGATGGCAACGACCACCCACACGAGAGCACCACCGGCGAGCGCCCACCGGCCCGCAACCCCAGGGGGTCTGATCACGGAACGGCAACCGCGTCTCGGAGTGCAGCGAGCTTCGACTCACCGATCCCGGGGACGTCGAGAAGGTCTTCTACCTTGTCAAATGGTCCGTGTGCTTCGCGGTAGTCGAGAATCCGCTGCGCCAGCACCGGCCCCACACCCGGCAGCGCCTCGAGGCCCTTGACATCAACCTGGTTGATCGCCACCTTCCCCGAAGGCGCTTCCACCGACGCCGCCGAAAGAATCTGGATGTGTTGACCGTCGGACACCGACGCGGCGAGGTTGACTGAGCCGAGCACGGCGTCGGGAAGCGCCCCACCGGCAGCCACGATCACATCGGCCACCCTCGCTGGGGAGGGCACCTGGACCAGCCCGGGCCGCGCCACGGCACCCGATACGTGGACGGTCAGCGTCTGGGTCTCTGCCCTCACCTCGGTCACGAGCGCCGGGGGCGGCGCGGACGTCGGCCGGGAGCGTCCGAACCAAAGCCCAGCGGCGCCCGCGAGCACGAGCGCGCCGATAGCGACGGAGATTGCGAGTCGGTTCAAGGGACCCGACTCTTGTATCACCTCCGCCGATGCGGGTGAAGTAGGTTGGTGCCCGACCAAGGAGTGCCATGCAGCGATATCGCGTCGAACCGGGCATTGTCGACCTCACACAGATCGACCCCGCCGACCACTCAGCTTTCGAAGGGGGCAAGAAGGAGGGACGGCGTGAGGCGAAACGGCTCAACGCCCGCCTCGAGGGGCTGCAGGAACTGCTTTACGCAGAGGGAGCCCACCGGCTGCTGATCGTGCTCCAGGCGATCGACACCGGCGGCAAGGACGGAACGATTCGCCACGTGTTCGACGGTACAAATCCGCAGGGTGTGAGGGTCGCCTCTTTCAAGCAGCCGACCCACGAGGAACTCGCTCACGACTACCTATGGCGCGTGCACCCCCACACACCCGGCAACGGTGAGATCGCCATCTTCAATCGCTCTCACTACGAGGATGTTCTGGTCGTCAGGGTGCACAATCTCGTACCGGAAGCAGTGTGGAGCAGGCGCTACGACCAAATCAACGAGTTCGAGCGCTTGCTCGCAGACGAGGGCACCACCATCCGCAAGTTCTTCCTGCACATCTCGAAGGAAGAGCAGCGGGATCGGCTCCAGGCGCGGCTCGACGATCCGACGAAACACTGGAAGTTCGCTCGCAGTGACTTGGCGGAGCGCGAACTGTGGGACTCGTACCAGCGAGCCTTTGAAGCCGTGCTCTCCAAGACGTCGACCCCGTGGGCACCGTGGTACGTCGTCCCTGCCGAACACAAGTGGTACCGCAACCTCGCCATCAGCTCGATCTTGGTGGACACTCTAGAGGGGCTCCAGATGCGGTACCCCGACTCGGAAGACGACCTCGACAATGTCGTAATCATCTGATGAGCCCTGTGAATCGTATCTGCGTTCCGTACTTCATCGGCGAGCCGCTGGCGGGTTTCGTGATCCCCGATCCCCACGTGACCGTACAACCCCCACTCCCCTCGGGATCTCCCCAAGAACGCATGGGTGTGCTCTACCGGGCTTTGGCCGATCTCGTGGCCGCGACCGATCGGCCTGTCATCTACGCGGGCGACTGCCTGTCGTCGATCGGGGTTCTCGCGGGACTCCAACGTCGTGGAGGAGATCCCTCGGTTCTCTGGTTCGACGCTCATGGAGACTTCCATACATGGGAGACGACACCCTCGAGGTTCCTCGGAGGTATGCCCCTGGCGATGCTGGTCGGTCGTGGCGAGCAGTCGATCATGGTTGGTGCCGGCGCCGCACCGATCGATGAGGCACGTGCCATCCTCGTCGACGGGCGAGATCTCGATGCCACCGAATCCGTCGCTGCGTCGAAGGTACGACACGTCACGCTGAGCACGCTCGAGGCGGCGATACCTGACGAAGGGAATCTCTACGTGCATCTGGACGTAGACGTTGTCGATCCGAACGAGATGCCCGCCGTGAACTACCCGTCGCCCGGCGGACCGTCACTCGCAGAGGTCGCATCGTCGTTGGCGCTGCTCCGGTCGACCGGAAGGGTGGTGGCGTTCTCACTGTCCTCGTGGAACCCGGCGCTGCCGGATGCCGACAGGGCAGGGGCGGCCACCGAGGTGCTGGTCACGTCGATCTCGTAGCCCGGCAACCCCTTGGCCTGCCTGACCAAGAAGATCACCAGCGCCAGAACCACGACGATCGCCGCCACGAGCTGATTGGCCCTGAACCCGAACACGTACGTTGCCTGGTCGGTCCTGATGAACTCCAGGAGGAACCGGCCGGTGCCATAGAACACCAAGTAGCCCAGGATCATGTTGCCCCGTGCGATCTTGAACCGCTTCTCGACGAGCAGCAGGACGGGGATCACGACGAGAAGATTCCACAGCGACTCGTAGAGGAACGCCGGGTGGAAGGTGGCATAGTCGACATACTGCGCCGGTCGGAACTGAGGAGCGATCTGAACCGCCCATGGGAGATTCGACGGTGTGCCGAACAGCTCCTGATTCATGTAGTTGCCCCATCGCCCAATCGCCTGAGCGGCAGGAAGGCCGATGGCCGCTGCGTCGGCGTACGCTGCGAAGTTCCACCACCGGCCCTTGCCGGGCGCCCTACGAACGAGCATGAGCCCGAGTCCGACGATCGCGCCGGCCGTCAAGCCTCCGAAGAAGGCGAGTCCACCTCTCCATACAGCGAACACGTGCCAGAGCCCACCAGCGGTCACCTCGCTCCATCGAGGAATCACGTAGGCCGCTCTTGCGCCGAGCAACCCTGCGACCACCGCCCAGATCGACACGCTCTCCGCGAGCGCCGGATCGCCACCGAATCTGGCAAACCGGCGCATCGTGATCCAGATGGCCACGAGGACGCCGATGCCGATGAACAGACCGTAGTAGTGGATCGTCAACGGGCCGATCGATAGCGTGTTGGCTGATGGGGACGGAATCGAGGCGAGCATCGAAAGGACACTAACGCCGCCCTGGAGCAAGGGAGAAGCCGGACCGGTTCTGCGATTCGCTCAGGAGACCACGATGTTGACGAGCTTCGGCGGCCTCGCGATGACCTTGCGGATCGTGCCGTCCGACGTCCACTTGGCGACCCGCTCCGACGCGAGCGCAACTGCCTCCGCTTCAGCGGCGGAGATGTCGGCCG
>Ga0315556_1000075_pt1 | contig 49298 bp, 87 predicted proteins | sample SalMarSW160310MG_FD_202112 | JGI IMG/M metagenome (GOLD analysis project Ga0315556, IMG submission 202112) | Salt marsh sediment microbial communities from the Plum Island Ecosystem LTER, Massachusetts, United States - Salt Marsh Sediment SW1603-10 ...
CATATATTATCATCGAGAAATTCTCTGATTATCAGAAATGAAGAAATTAAACTAAGCCAGATAAAAATTATTATTGTCATGTTTTTTCCTTTCTTTCATGTAATTTTGCAATAACCTTCATTGCTGAATTTAGAGCAGTTGATTTTACTTTGCTTGCTTGATTTGCAAGTCTTAATTGTCTGCGTATCTTTCGGATATAACGGTCCTTTTTGTTCATTTTAGTTTTCCTTAAAGCTTAAAAAAATTCCGAATAGCTTTTTTCCTACGATCAAGGTATATAGAAATATCTGATATCTCCAATGAATCAAGGATATCTTCTATTGATATTTCAATAACCTTATTATTTAGGTCTTCTGTTACATATAACTTATCTTTTACTCGATGGTCTTTTATTATTCTAAGTTCCTTCATTCGTTTGTCCCTTCTTTATGTGTTAGGTACAAAATCTTTACATTGATTTTTTTTCATAGCTGGCATTCTTGGATCATAGAGAGTACAAACTATGCAATATTTTCCTAAAATATTTCTAAAGAAGTCTTCCAGAGGTAGCATTTGATTTTCTCTATTATAAACAAAGAAAAGACATTTGAAACATAATGATTTTTTAACTTCCTTCATTTAGTCCTCCTTCAACATCTCAAATCTAACATCACAATCAGCGTAGTCTGTGTCTGGTTCCCAGAAATGATAAAAACAATCACACTCTGGATCTTGGCTGTTACAGCGGATTTCAAGACCGTCGAGAACACGTCCGACAAACTCTTGATCTGAACCAGAGATTTCATAAACATCCTGATAATGCAATGAATCGTATGTACAAATCCGCTTGCAACCTTTCCATAGGTCTATCTCTGCACTATAGATTATCTTTCCGGATTCGATTTTGTAACTATCACGTTCCGGATCTTCCCAGGAACAGCGCAAATTCAAAACTTTCGAGACTTGCTCTGGTTCTGGCAAAGTCAAACACGGATAAGTGCTCCAAATTCTGACATAGTTGAAACAGCTTAGATTCAATGTCTGCCATGATAATTCCGGAAATACTTTGCTTAGTATGTTTTCAATTTCAATTAAAGCTATTGCTGGGATTTGGTTTGGACATTTCATTTATTTACTCTCCTTTAGCGTTCAGAAAAGCCTTTTGTTATCGCTTGCACAATAGCTTCTCCAATGTAATCTGCGTTTGCGTTTAATTCTTTTGCATAATCTCGGTTTTTGATAGCTTGCAGCACAAGTCCGTCAATAAGATGTTTGTATTTTTCAACTGCTTTTTTTACTTCGAGATATGCTACAGAGTCTTCTAAACCCCATGCATTTTTTTTGCGGAATAAACTATATGATGATGGATCTTTGATTATATCTTTAACTGATATTTGAATCATATGAATATCTTCTGCTGTAAGAGCACTATTTAATAACTTTTCAGCAGCTGCATAAGCCATGTTAGACAATACTCGTTCTTTATGATTGTCGTTTCCGGAACCTCTAAGAGTTTCTTTGATGTATTCTATACAGAGTTCTTTTTTTTCTTCTTCTGATACATAATCATCAATGTTTATTTCAATTGTTTGGTTCATTTATTTACCCTCCTTTAAAGTTTGTCAAATTGATTTTGTAAACAATTTAATTCGTAAGTTAAAACTTCAATTACGCTATGCCGCAATTGCCGAACAAACCTTACATCATCAGTAAGTGTTGCTCTGACAGAACCATTACCGTATACAATTTCGATCCAGCAATCTTGACAATTGCCGCTGTTTGAGTTGAAATAACTAGTATTTAACTCTTTAAGCTGATCTGTAAGTTTTACGATGTTAGTTCTTAATTTTTCAATTTCTTTAAATCTTTCTTCTGTCATGATTTTAGTTCTCCTTCTGATCAACACGAAAACCACATGGGCATATAGATTGAATATTATATACCAATCCACCACATCCAGGACATGTACCATAAGCCATTTCAATAGAATCAACATCAGTTTCTTCAACAACCCCATGAGCCGGTTCGTTATCGATTATCTCAAAGTTAACATCAAGCACGTTATAACAAGCATCAAAAAATTCATCAAGTGATGAACTGGATGCTATTTCTCGTGTATAAGCCATCATTTGATATTTGATTATTTTTGCAATTTGAGTTAACTTTTCGCGTTCAACCCCATCGGTGAGATTTGCAAGCTGAATCAATTCTGGAGTTTGTTTGTGTTCTGGATATGATGCGTCGAAAAAATTTTCTACCGTATCATAATCATGTCGGTTTTCTATCTGTTCTTCGAGGTTTTTTTCAAGATCCTTAAACTCTTGTTTGTTAATTTTAATTGTCATTTGTTTCTCCCTTATCTTGATTTTTTCCAACCCTTATTTTTCATGGGATGTTTTGTTGATTTTCCGGTCTTTCGAGTCAAGACCGGATTATATTTTGCAGTCGATACACCTACAAACAATAACCTTTCCATGTAGTCAGCTTGCTTGTCAGCGAAAAACTGTTTTATGTTTCTAAATACTACGCCCTGTCCGCGATCATAACGATTAAAATTCAACCAGAACCCATCGGAAATTATAGACCATATGTCGTACATTATTCCTTTCCTTTCTCTGCTCTTTTATTCCATTTCTTAGCCATTCTATCGCTTACAATCCAGGTTTTTGATCCTCTGTTTATTTCAAAAATTATACAATCATCCTTGTGCATTATAAAATAATCACCATCCCAAAATTCCGGTTTAACCCCACAAAACGGGCATGATTTAATTTGTTTGATTTTAACTGACATTTTTTATTCTCCTTTGTTGTATCAGATTCCTGAGATATAATCTTGTTGATTATGTTCTCAGCTGCGTTATGTCCATTATCTCTATTGTAGAGACGCGTATCTAATTCGGTCTCTTTGCTTAGATCAATTTTCATAACTCTGCCCTTTACATAATCGAAATATGTCTGACCAGAATCTAACATCGATTGTGCTTCTTTTGTAGACATATCACCCGAGATAAAATGAATAAACCCCATTCCCTGTACTTTGGCATTATTATATAACGCCGATAAAATTTTTGCTTTGCTAATTCCTTTTATGTTCATGTTTATTTTCCTTTCTTACTCATTGAGATTTATTTCAACCAATAGTTCTTCTATAACCATTTTAGGCAGTTTTATTTCCCGTTCGTATAATCGTCCACAATTATCACATATCCATAAATCCCTATGGCCATAAATACCATTTTCAAGAGTTAGTATTTGTGCTGAATGAAACCAATCTCCACCACATGAACAATGGTGGAGATTCATTACTGAATTTTTCTCAAACCGTAAATTTGCTTTGTCGTTATTTGACATATTTTGCTCTCCTTACCCTTAACCCTGGGTGCTAGGTAATCTTCTCCAGTATAATACTTTTTGCCCAATCCAATCATAGCTATGTTCCTTTGAGAAAAACAAAGAATGATATGGAAACAAGCGACGTGCTCTTCTTATTTCTTGAATATGATAAAGCTTTACTTCTACAACTTCATGTAGCGGAGGTAATTCTTTATTCACATGTATCCATTTATTGCGCGAGTGCTTCTTCATACGCCTCTCTTGCTTCGGATTCGTTGTCAAAATAATCAATATACTCATCAAAATTATTGCCACTGGTTTTTGTATCGCTTAGTTTGATAGGTACTTGATTTATATACGCTTTTGTTTTACCAGAATCAAAAAATTGTGTTATTACTTGCCATGCCATAATTTTACTCTCCTTATTTCTCGAAACCTCATCAGTGATGGCAACACCATCAGAATAGCAGAGAGAAACTTTACTCTGCTATTTTCGGTTTGGTTAGTTAGCTGCAAATCTAAAATGATTTTAAATCTCGTTTTTTGCAGTTTTCTTGTTTGAAAGTACGCAAGATGATGTTATTGTCTTGGCAGTAACTCCAAAGTGCAGGTTTGGCATCAATTGGAATCTCTTCTTCTTGTTTCAGTAATACCAATGCCATATCTTTGTAATGATCTCCATACCCGTATTGGTATGCCATTTTGTATTCTCTTTCTGATTTCATGCCAAAATTGACAGTCACAACACCGGCAAAATACGAATTCCCGTTGGCCTTGTCAAACCATTCTTTTACGTTAACATCGATGGTTTTGATTTTTGGTTTTTTACTCATTTGTTTTGTTCCTTTATATTTGTTATCATGTTGTTTTCCTAACCATTCAACATAACAATCTTCACAAACTGTTTCATTTTCGTTTTCTCTGTAATATGAATCTTTTGTTTCTTCGTGACATTGTTCACATTTCATATATTATCTCCTTGTTATTCGTTTTAGCCACTAAACCCCATAAAGAGTCTAGTAATTTTGTATAATAAAACCTTCGCTTCCAGGTATTGGAATTACAATTGTATGATTGTTCAGATCACCCATGGTTTCGATGTCGGTATAGTTTTGCTGCAGTTCTTCAAGATTGTTGTATTCAGTGTACGTACAACACAACGCAATAACATCGAGAGTTATTTCTTCTTCTGCCTCAAACTCGTCGAGATAATCAAAAAGTGCTCTCAACCCATCGGGAGAGAAATTTTCCAACCTGTCGTAGTCTGAAAATGCTTTTACAAATTCAATATAATTTACATCTTGTTTCATTTTGTTTTACTCCTTATTTGGTTATATTTCATACCCGTATCTAACGAGTAAGATTGCTTTTTCAATATCTGATAAATCTATACCATTAACAGAACTATACATTAACATATTTTTTGCTGCATTCTTCACCCGCATTGATTTCCAGTTATTGTTCACATCTGTCATGGATACATTGTATTTGTTTAAGACATCAGATATTGTCATGTTTTATTTACTCCTAAACCTTGAATTTATTTTGCCTTCCGGCTAAAGCCGGTCGGGGAGTTGAACCCCGGGACCGTTCCGGCTATTTTTAATTGTTCGCAATAAGATCCGTTGTCTGTTGCTGCATATCGCATACATCCGATTCAAGTAACTCTACGGTGTTTTTCAACAACTTTACTGCATGTATTGCTGCGTTGAGTCTGTCTTGTAGTTGTTGTAGTTTGGTTTGATCGTTTTTGGTCATTTCAAATCTCCTGTTTTGTATGTCCAGATTGAATGTAGTATATTGTCAATTACAACAATCCCTTTGAATGTCTTTAGTTTGACCATTTTTTGCAACTTCACCAACTCTATAGCCATATTGCTATGCGGTATATATATAGCTGAAGAAGAAAATTCTATTTTTCCACCAACAACAAAGACTACAGAAAGAATATCCTTCTTAACTTGGCTGGTGTCTTTTAGATTATTGAGTGTTATGGTCATTTTGTTGCCTCCTCGAGTGGTTTTCTTACATAAACAGGCGCGTCAATATAGTCGTACAGTAATTTAGGTACCAATAAACCGTTTTTTACGCCTTCAAACTCTACCCAATAGAAAGTCTTAGGTGTTTTTAATTTTCTATACTCAAGGCATACCTTTTTATTGCTATACTCTTGAATACTTATTCCTTTTAGTTTTGGTGTATGAGTTTTCAAGTACCTCTCCCATGTATTTAATAATCCATTGATATTTGATAGCCTTGTAAGTATCTTGTTTAATTTTGCTTTGTTCATAGTTGATATGGTTGGTCTGCTCATTCTATCCCCTTTCGTGCGTTATATGCACTTGTTGTGATGATTTGAAATTGCTCACTTGATATGATATAGTTGTGAGCTGCAATTATTGCACACTGTTTTAAGTTATAGTAGTTTACAGTGTGTTTTTTCCTGGTCGCTGATTTAATGCATATTGCATACGACAGCAACAACGATTCAATACAAAACTCTTTGGGTTTGGTTAGAAACAATTCTCTTTGTTGTTGAGTCATTTCACTTTATCTCCGACATTATTAAGATTTTATAAGTATCGTTCTCAAATAACCATGCATGATTCCCACCGAGAGTAACAGTATATACACCATCAGGAATGTTTTTATAATACTCTGGACTTATGCATAACGGAGGATCTCGAAATTTGTTCTCGTCATAAAAATCTCTGCGGATTATTTCTGAAACTAGCATTGCAAATGATCTAAAAGACTTTGTTTTTTTATGATCAAGAATTTTTATATCAGCTGCTTCTCTCTGCATTTCAAAAAGTTTATATGTACTTGCTGGAAATAAACCTGCACTTGAATCGTCATGCAGTAGAGCAAATTCATTTTTTGCTGTTTTGTTTGGTTGATAGTCTTTGTATTTGTAGTCTCCTAGTGGTAGTATTACTGCAATCAGTTGTTTTCCGTTTGTTGCTATAGCATGAGGAATATTGTTGATTTCTTGTACGTTAACATATCGAAAACAGTCTCTGTTAGGATCTTTACTTTTGAATGTTTGTAAAGCTTCATAGGCTTGTTTGGTTATTTTTATCATTCTGTTGCCTCCGTTGACGAAAACAATACACCCTGTTTGTAGTATTTTATTGCTAAGGGTAATATTATATCTGACCCGAATCTGTTTTCCATAGCGCTTGTAATGTTTTCGATTGTTACATTTGCGTTTGTAATGTTTTTAAGCTTCAAGATTCTTTGTATGTGCTGTAATGGTGTCATTGCACAAAATTGTTTTTGTGTCATTTTGTTACCTCCGATACGATATCAAATTTGCTCTTGATTCGTTTTACTATTTGTTTTATTTCACTTAGGTTTTTAGCGGCATACATGGAATTAGAAGCTTTTCCAGTAAACCAATACATCCAACCGCCGTTTAAAGGATTTTTACCATACGAAAAAGCGGCTTGTTTGTTATTGTATATGTACACCAGATTAAATTGTTTGTCTAACAGTTGGTGTTTTTTCACAATCAGGTTATTGCTCATTTCGTTACCTCGTGTACAAAAATCGGATCAAATGATATTACTTTGATTGTGCCGTTTGCGATTTGCTTGTTCAGTTGCTCTGTTGTACATTTCAGAAACATGTTTCTGTACTTTGCGGTTGTTTTTGAGCAATTGTGTATGTCCCGGTTTAGAAATATCCGACCTACACTATCAACCATGCATACAATTGAATCATACGACTGTAAGTATGTACAACCTGTTGTACCATCAAACAAGATTTGATGGTTTGCTACGGGTTTTTGTGTTTTGTTGTTCAACATAATAGCACGCCCGGTGACGTTAATTGTTATCGGACAACGATTCTTTAGATTTTTCCTAAATCTTTCAGGTGTGTTACACTCTGGTTTTTCTAGTCCTGGTCTCCATATACCAGGTTGATTTGCATTTCTCATAGTTACTCCCTCGAGAGATTTTATTCTCTCTTTGTTTTATTTTACTTCTATAATTTATCATATCTGCAACCAGGAGTCAAGAAAATAAGCAACTTTTTTTACTTATTTTTTGCCGACTTTGTTTTTTGCCTATTAACTATAGAAGAAAACGTGAAAATTTTGTCTTTTTTTGAGCTAATTTGTTGTATTATAAGCAATTAGATGAATATTTTTAGTTGTTTTTAATGATTTACGGTGTATTTGCTGGAATTGTTAGTTTTTGTGGTTGTAATTTGAAGTTTTTTGTTTTTAGTTTGCTGATTTTGGTATGGTTCTTGCATCATTATGGTTTTGCTTGAACCAAAATAAGCAACTGGCAAAATGATTTAATTACTTATGCCATAGGGAGTTAGCTGATTTTGGGTATGTTTGTTTTTAGTTAGCGAGGAAGAATTATGCATAATTGTATTTTGCTAACTTGTTATGGCATAAGAAGTTACGTGAAATTATGCATAATTATGGGGGGTGTCTTTACTAACCTTACTTGAACTGAAGAAAACTAAGATATTCTTTTTTTATATATAATATATATATATTATAGTATATCTCTACCTAGAGGGGGGGGGGGGGAGAATTTCCTTTTTCTTTAAGTTAAGGTTAGTTAAGACGTATGGCATAATTATGCATAATTTTAGCTAACTCTTTATGGCATAAGGAGTTACAAAAATGTAATTATGCATAATTGTAGCTTGATAACTAAAAATAAATTAACCCAAAGTCACCTAATTGCTTATGGTATAATGAGTTACGAGTTTTAAGCAGTTGCTTATTTTGATTAACGCGAAACCATAATTGAAATGATCTGGTTTAGGCTGGTTTGCACTGGTATGAGCTTCTGTCCTAGAGGTTACGCAAATATGCTCTACAACATAGCATAGATCCCCGTAGTGCGATTTTATATCCTGTTTGGTATAATCTTACGTTTGTGTACTCTAGTTCTCTCACGGGCTTTGGTTGTGCACTGTACGCTATTGTTATGATTTATCACAACAACGTATGATTTATCATACACCCGAGAGGATCAATGTATTGCAAAGTACACTGAACTAATTCTACTACACGTTTGTTAAGTTGTTTTGGTTTGCCTGGCCTTTTCAACCCCATGGTTGACGTTGTGTCATTGTGTCATTTTGACCCATACCCGGTATGGAAATCGATCGCGGCCCTGTGGTAAACCCCCCACGCCCATGCTCGAGCAAAATTTGAAAAAATAAGCAACTTTTAACTCAACTCAATCTTGACTTCAGCTTTGGTTTATAGTATACTTTCCAGTAAGGTAAATCAAAGGAGTATCAATTATGAACTTATCGATTTTAAAACGCAAAGATCTACCGTTTAATCGTAGAGTCTTTAGATTTTTTTCTGAACAAATCTATAAACTTCCTGAAGGATCTAAAATGCCTTTTGGTTTAGCATTGCTTAAAGGTTTGTTGTTTAGACAGTTTAAATTGTTTTTCTTATCGTACGTGCTAAAAACCAAAGGTGATACATTTGCTGATACTATTGGTGTTTGGTATGATTTTTCGACAGACTCGTATTGGTTTTTAGATCATAACATCAAAGGTAAAATCTTTCGTGAACATATTGCAAAATTATATGAAGAAGATAAGAACAAAGAGCGACAAATATGAAGTCTGATCAAAATCAACTAATAAACCAACAAATCCAAACCTTACGAGATAAACTCAAAACAACTTTAGGTACCCGAACCGAAGTCTACACTCGTATTGTAGGCTATTATCGGTCAATCAAAAACTGGAACCCTGGCCAGCGCGAACAATTGAAATCCAGAGTTCCATATAAACTTCCAGAAGGAGCCCAAAAATGAAAATTAAAATCAAACAAATATTAGATCTTTATTGCAAAGTAACTTGCAAAGGTATATGTAAATTTAATAAAGCATGCTTTGGTCGTATAAACTTCAAAATAGCTCTCGAAGATTACAAAAAAATTGCAAAAACCACACCAGAGCTGCCTGTATCAGTTTATGGAACATCTTGTATAGCTTGGGATAATGTTTCTGGTAAATACAACTTAGCTTACTGTTCTCAATGCTCTGTTCGACAATCTTGTATTTATCACTCGCATCCTGAACTTTGTAAACTTAAAATCATGTCCAAATGACCCGTAATCAAGTCGCTGATCTGTTGTGGTCAAACGCGCTTTTGCAACAGCCATTGTGCCTGCAAGAAGCCGCGATCAAATCATAGATCAGATCAGCGTATGATTACGGTCAAAACACCAAATATTAAAGGAACTTGAAAATGAAAATTAAACCTCCAACAGATGCTACAGAGAATGAATATTGGCCTATTCCAATATGTATGTGGTGCGGAGAAGAATGCAATGTTACTGAAGTAGTCGATATTGGTATGGGCGAATACGAACTGTGGTGTTATTGCCCGAAATGTGAAGTAGATACTTTTCATTCTGCTGAAGGAGATCAAAAATGAACGTTGGAGCTTATGTCAATACAATCAAACAAGAAAATCGCATAGGTAGGTTTACATTAACCTCGCAACTATTACAAGCTTTAACTATACAAGAGCTAAACTGCCTTTTTGCTGATGTTTTTATACGTCGTACAGATGATTCTTTTATTTATTCTGAAGAAATACAATATCTTGCATATTCAAAAGATTTTGAACCTGTTGCAGAAGGTGTTACGATTCCAGTTTATGTTGCTGAAATATGCCGTACAGGAAAAGGAATTTTGTTTAGAACCTGGATCAAACAATAAAATTTACTGCTTAAATAATAAACCAAACCAAACCAAACCAAAATAAAATAAATTATTTTTTACTTTTTGCTTGACTTCTTTTTTGCACTACTGTATACTTTATTATAACAATGTATACTAAATCATACACTAACAGAACATATAAACTCTTGAAAGATTCGATCTTGGTTGAAATCTACTCGACACCGGTCAAACATGGCAGCTTAATTCTGCCGACACAGAGAAAAACCCAACAAGCTAGAGTCTTTCAAGTTAGTTCTGATCTCGCGGATGAGATTTTCCCCGGAGACAATTTGATTTTTAATCCGTTCAAAGGTACTGAGATAGATCAGAAATATCTGCTCTTACGCAAAGGAGATATCCTTGCTCGAATTAACAGATAAGTTTGAACAACAATTAACTGATCTTACTGAAGAAGCTCTATTCAAGTTACATAACCGGATCAATTCCGACGACGAAAAAACATCGCTAGCAGCAATCAATTCTGTGCTTGCCATTACCATACCATCAAAGAAAAACCAACCATCAACTCCGCCTATGTCGATCAACATTGACCTTGGCAAACTAGCAAATGGTTTGCAAAAAATGAAACAAGTCGGAGGTCAAGATGATCTCTAGACTAGCTTATTCGCCTCATCCACAAGCTCCGTTGTTTGCACAAAACGACTTTGGTTTGCTTATTGATCAGACTATAGCTGAGATTTCATCACCGAACTTGTCTACTTCTAACGAAAACCTTCGACAACTTTTGCGTCAAGCTGGATTTGTTAATTTATGGTTTTTGCTGAAATACATTGCTGGTCATGCCGGTCCATTTGATCTGCTAAACGAAGATCTGCATTTGGATATGTGTAATTTTAGACAAACTCAAATGGTTCCTGGCCGTAAAGCTGCTGGGTTTACGTCTCGAAAATTCTTTAAAACTACTATATTCACTGAAGGTGGTGGGATTTATACGTTGCTGCGTAATCCTGATGCTTGTGTAGATTTGTTTTCGTGTGTTGATACTAGGAGTACTGACTTTTTTCGGACTATACAAAAATTCTTTGACTCAAACGAACTTGTAGCTTGGTTATATCCGGAATACGTACCTGTTAAAGGCCAAGAACGCTGGAACAATACTGAAATGGTTCTGCCTAACCGTACTAAACATCTTACCGAACCGTCCCTACGTGGTCATGGTGTGGGTTGTTCGACTCAAGGTATACATAGTACTGATATACTTGTAGACGATGCTATCGGTGACTCACAGTTGAATTCGGAACGTGATTCAAACGCCGATATGGAGCGGATTCGGAAGTGGTTAATCTCGAACATCAACAACGAGACGCTTTTAAAAAATCCAGATATGTCTACGGTGTTTTATACCGCAACTCGATACGGTATAAACGATGCTCATAGTTTTATTTTTGAAGACATCGCAGCAACATACGGGCATTGGGACAATTTAAACTACGAAGTCTCCGGAGATCCGCTAGGTTGGCATGTGTATAACCGATCTATTGTTGAAAACGGTGTGTTGATTTTTCCGGAAGCAATGAGCCAAGAAAAAATCGACAAAATGAAAGAAGAAGATCCCTGGACGTATTACACACAATACGAAAACAACCCAGCACAGTCTGGTTTAAACGAACTAAACGACTACACTGTCAAAGAATGCACTTTAGCTTTCGATACTACCTGGATAATTGAGTTCAGGTTTAATCATGAACTTTATACTGTTCCGTTAAACGAATGTGATGTTGTTATTGCTTGTGATCCTGGTGCCACTATTGGACGGCAGACTTCAAAAACTTCAAAATCTGCTGTTGTTGTTCTTGCTCGGGATTGGAGAAATAACATATATGTTGTAAGACTTAAACAAGGCTATAAGAAACCTTCCGAGGTATTTGATTGGACATATGGATTTGTAAAACTCTTCCATACAACCTTCAGATGCTCTGTTTTAGAAACTCAGGGTGCTTTTAAGTTACTAGAATCAGTCTGGAAAGACTACTGGAAGGTTAAAGTTGAAGCAGCTAGAGCTGCCGGAGAAACGTATTATACATTGAAACTCCGGGGCCAGTCTAAAACCGGAGACAAAAAAGCCATGATCCGAAATACATTGGAACCTATTCTAAAACAAGGCAGCTTGTATGCTGAAAAGTCAATTCATTCTGAAGTTGCCAAAGCGATTTTGTCGTTTCCGTTTGGGACTCTGGATGTTCTTGATGCAATATGTTTAGGTATCAGATCGTCGATAAAACCATTGTCAGTTCAGCAAAAGCAGCAAAAACGCAGAACTGATGATAGATTCTATAACGAGACTAGAAACGCTGCGGGATATTAACAAACAAGGAGTGCTTTTTTGAATACTGATATTATAAAAACCGAAGAAATCAAACAAGAACTCGCTAGTTATTTGAGTTCTGAAATTGAAACATCTTATAGTGAACTTGCAGGGATTCGAGAAAAATGGGATATCTGGCGGCGTCAACGTGAAGCCGAAGTACAATCTGCTTCAAAAAACTTCCCTTGGAAAGGAGCTAGCAATGTTACTGCTCCGTTGGCTTCTACCGCCACGAAAAAAATCTTTGCTGCAATGAAAGCAGCGTTTGAGCCTAAGAAACCGTTTTTTCATGTCGGATGGTTTGATTTAAAATCTAAACCTCAAGCTGAAGTACTGGAAAAATATTTAAACATTATTACTGAAAGTAAATTTCATATCGATTTGCGCAAAATAAATAATGAAATATTCTACGAGCTAGTAAGCCTAGGCATTCAATTCGTTCATGTTCCATGGTTAATCGATACACATTTATATAAACGTAAAGATCCTGAATCTGGTTTAGTCGAAACCGTTGAAGTTACTCGGAAAGATTCTCCGGTTGTAATTCCTATTCCTCCGGAAGATGTTTTTTATCGTGGTTATACTACTTCAATTCAACGAACTCCCTGGATTGGCATCCGAAATCGAATCACAAAACAAGAGCTTTTACAACGTGAGCATCTCGGTCAATATGACGATGTTCAGAATGTTTTGGATAATCCAACAAAATCTATTCCGGATAATCTGCAAAAACAAGACACTCGTGCTGGTATAACTGCTGAACTCGAAGATCATTATGAGATTTTTGAGATCTATATGTTCTGGGATGTAGACGATGATGGTGTAATGGAAGATGTAAAAATCTGGTATGAACCGAAAAGTCAAACGATTTTACGTGCTGAATATAACTCGCTTGGTATACGTCCGATAAGTTGTTTTCGATATATTCCGTATACCAAAAAAGAAACATCCGGAATCGGTATTGGTAAAATGGTCGAAAAGATGCAAGAAACAACCGATGCGTTATTGAACATGGGGATTAACTCTACGCATATTTCGAGTTTACAACTCTTTATTACTCCTGAAGACACTGGTCTTGGACCTATCGAAGAAATTTATCCGTTGAAGCAAATTACTGTACCGAATCCCCGAGATTTTATACCGATCACTTTTCCTAACACTTTGTTACCAAACTTGCAAATGATTGGAGCAATTCAACAATGGGTTGATCGTGATACTGGTGCGACAAATGCTATGTCAGGATCTCCGGACAACATGGCTAAAACTAGAGCCACTGCATCAGGGACTATGTTTTTAGCTCAACAAGGCGATAAGATGTTTAATGCAATCATTGAAGGAGTCGAAGAAACTTTTGCTGAAGTCGGGAGTTTTATATTTTTTCAGTTAGCTTTGAACAAAAACCGGGTTGATTTGAAACAACTTTCTGAAGAAGAACAAAGGATTTTAAAAGAAGTCTTGGATCTTCCGGCAAACCAATTGCCGTTAAGATTTAGCTTTTCGATTACAACTTCTGAAGCTGATCAAACCGAAGAAGCAAAACGACAGAAGTTGTTAACAATGACTCAATTATACACAGTTTATGGTCAACAAACAATGCAGTTGCTAATGCAATATCTGCAAGTAATGACGCAATATCAAAATCAAGAAGCCACACAATTGGCTCTTGGAAAGATTCACGAATATACAGCGAATTTTCTAAACGGTTCTTCTAAAATGATGACCGAAGTTTTAGAAGAATTCGGTAAACCTACTGATGGTTTTTTACCAAACATGAAAGACATCGCTGCTATGGTAGAAGCTATCAATGTTCAAAGGGAGCAAAAATATGGAGGAATTAGACAACAGCAAAATGGAAGTTCTGTACAGCAAGTACAAGGAAATTCCCCACCAGGAGATAGCCAAGGTGCTGGAAATATGGACGGATCCGGATCTGAGACAAGCGGTGGTTAATCAGATAACGGCTAAACGCGAAATGTATATTAAAAAGTTATTGACTGAAACAAACACGAACCTAATGTTGCATAATCAAGGTGCAATTGCGGGTTTGGATAATTTGTTATTTAGTTTTAACAGAATTCACAACGAGTATAAAAGATTAACTAATATGGAGGTTAACGAATGAGTGATTTAAACATTGCTGCTCCATCCGAAGATGAATGGAACGACAAAATAGAGTTTGTCCCGGATACTCCGGAACCAGACGACGCAGTGACAAAAGAAGATTTGCTGAAACAAGTTGAAACAGCTACAGCACAGGCTCAACTTCTACAAGAACAAAATACAACATTGCTTCAGCAAGCTGACTCAACTAAAATCATAGCTACTGGATTAAAAGATCTTCAAGCTTCTTTAGCTAAACCGGCTCCAAAAGCTCCGGAAGAACCTGAATTTGATTCTGAAGCATTGCAGAGTGAGTTTTTTGAGAAACCGATTTCTGCGTCAACTAAACTGATAGACAAAATCGCTGGTGATAAGTTTAAAACATTGCAAACTAATATGATTGGAATTCATTTGAACTCTTCAAAAGCATCAGTTGCTAATGAAATTGCTATGACAAAATATGCTGCTGAAGTCGAAGAGTTGATTCAATCAACTCCTGCGGATGCGTTGCTGGGATTTGCTAATCCATACAAACAAGCTTGTGATTTGGTTGCTGCAAGACATCTGGCTGAGATTTTAGAAGAAGCAAAGAAAACTTCGGAGCCAACAAAAACTACCGTCGATCCGCCGTTTACTGAAACTAGTTCTGTAACTGCTGCGTCACCTGGAGTTAAAACAAAAAAAATACGAATGACTCCACAATTGGAAAAAGAAAGAAAACATTGCCAAAACATTGGGATTGATTTTAATGAATATTATAGGAGAAAATACAATGGCTAAAAAAATATCTGAAACACCAGAACTGACTGATGTTAAACCCGCGAAGGTAGATAAAACCTTTGCAGTTACTCAAACTACACCGTTATTTGAGATACTTACCGCAGACAAAGAAGGAAAACTTCTTGTGTTTGATTATGATAATTTCCGAACTCTTTCCGAAGATGTTTGGAAAGATTTGTCCGCGCAGAATGTGAAATCATACATGATCACACAAAGCGCAGTGAAAAAGTCAGGGGAGAGTTTGGATAACCCCCCGATTGAGATGTTCAAAATAGACCCTGAACGTGCAACTGCAACAGCACAAATTAAAGTTGAAGGCCGCGATCCGAAGTTTCACTATGCTTATAGACGACCAGACGAACTGGCTCAAGTTCAAGCAGAAGGTGGAGTAGTCGTTAAAGACAAAGATATCGTTGCGTTTAACAAACAAGGTTCGACTCCGATTGTCGGTTTGCTAGGTAAACCCGAGCTGGTTTTGATTAAAACACCAGTAGAGATTTACGAAAACAACCGACGCAGATGCGAAGACGAATCTCGTAGATTAGATGGGAATGTTATTCCTGATGCTGAAGAAGCAATAAAACAACAGGGTTTTCAAACAGTAGGAGGAAATTAAATTATGGCGAATATAAATAACCCAAATGGGTTTACATTTAATTCGATGTTGTCCGGGCAGCCGACGATAAAAACTGGAGTTCTAGCTGATAGTCAAACAATTGCTAAAGGTGATGCATTGGTTATTGCCTCTGGTCAGTTAGGAATAGGACTTTCAAACAGTCCGGCACTCTATGGTGTTGCTGCTGAAGCGAAGGTAACTGATGGTGCGGTTGCTGATATTTTGTTTTATCCGGCAACCAAAGATACATTGTTTGAAGCGCAGTGCTCCGGTACATTCGCGGCATCAATGATTGGTGCGGATGTTGATATTGAAGGTGCAACTGGTGTAATGCAGGTTAACGAAAATGCTACAACCGAACAGGTTTTTCATATTGTTGACTACGTTCGGACAGATGAAAATGCTATAGGTGCTAATACAAGAGTGATCGGATTTTTTACTCGGTCTCAGTATATACCTACTAGTACAGTAATATAAGGAGAAATAAACTATGGCTATAGGAACAACAGCGACATTTCCAAAAGAATTGGATAAGTCGATAGATAAGATTTTTTTTGACAACTACACGGAAGCTCCAACAGAGTATGACAAGATTGCAAAAATCGTTCCGTCATTTTCTGGGTCGTCTATAAAAGAAAGTGAGCTTTCCGGAATAGGTCCAATGAGAGACCTTACAGAAGGTGACAGGATTCAATACGAGTCTTTGGTTGAAGGGAACGAGAAAGAACGTTTTGCAACAGAATTTGGGTTGGGATTTCAAATTACTCAAGTAATGTACGAAGACGACGACCGGCATGGAAACATCAGAGTTGCTAGTAAAGAACTTTCGGCTTCTGCTGCGTATAAGCGCGAGACAAAGTTTTTTGATCTGTTTAACAACGGTTTTGCAACTCATGTTGCCTGGGACGGAAATTATATTTTTGTAGCTGCTGGCAGGACAACACTCAAGGGCGGGTATACGAACAACAATCGGCCTGCTGTGGATGTGGCACTTTCCGAAACTGCGATTAACGCAATGATTGAGTACTTCAAAACAACTAAAGGTTCTTCAGGTAGGCCTATTGTAATCAATTTAAACATGCTGGTTGTACCAACTGAGTTAAGCTCTTTAGCTTGGCAACTACACGAAAACAAAATGTCTCCCGGAACTATGGATAACGATTTGAATACCTTGAAACGCGACGGAACTTGGTCTGTACACGAATCACGACATTTGACTTCTGCTACTGCATTTTTCGGTTTATCAGGAGATCATGATATGCGGTTTGTCTGGAAAAGAAATATCACTTTAGGAAGCTCTGATGATTTTGAAACAGGTAACAGACTTTACAAAGCAACCGGAAGATTTTCTACGTTCTGTAACAATCCGATCGGTTGCTGGGGAACAACTGGGGCATAAAGGAGGAAGATATGTCTGATTCTCATGCCGCCAGAAATGACGGTGACAAGATTTATATTGGTCCTGCGGGATCATACATAGCATCCGATGGAGATGATCTGATTTTCTACGATGCTACTAATGCTGCTGAAAAGACACTTTCAGAAACACTTACTACTGCAATTGCTTCTCCGGTTGTTATTGATCTTGCTGATGATGCTGGTCCGGGGTTGTCTGTTACAAATCCAGATGTTACTGGCGATACTAATGCTGTTGAGATTGTTCCTTCGGGTGCTGGGGCTGGTATAGCGATTACTCCACAAGAAGTCGATACACAAGGGATATTGATTACTACAATAGCATCTTCTACTGTTTCGTTAATTGATTTGGATCTAACTACCGGGGCTGGATGGGTAGGAGCAGATGGTGAAGGAGCAATACGATTAACCTCAGATGCTACTAATGCTCATGCAAATGCAAGTTTGATAAACATCGTGAAAACCGGTGCAACTGCTGCTGCTATGGATGGTTCGTGTTTACGTATTGATGATGCTTCGACTGGTGGAGCTACTGCTGGTTATGCTGTGTCGATCAACGCTTCAGGTGCTCTTGAAGCTCTGCATGTTGATGCTGGAACTGTAGTTGTTGATGAAACCGTGCAAGCTCTTGGTGGAATAATTACAGTAAACGCAGAAACAGATGTTGCTGATCCTCCAACGCAGGCGAACATGGATACCGCGTTTGGTGCCGGTGCTGCTGCAAACGACGGAATGCTTGGAGTTATAAACGATGCTGGTGCAGGAACAAATGTTTGGCTCTGCGTCAACACAAATGGTGCTTGGTACTATGCTGCTAAGTTAACTTTAGGAGCATAATAAGAAATTTTTAAGGAGGGTATATTGAATACCACAATTGAGACACACGAGTTAGAAGATTTAAAAGTCAAGTATTCCCAGGATCGTGTAAAGATCACAACTGAACTTGATCAGTTAAACAAACAAGAAGCTGCGATAAAAGACAGACGGATTATTTTATACGCAAATTTGAATGCAACTATTGGCGGTTTGAATACAATTGAACAGTTGTTAAAGAAAGCCGGAACAGACAAAACACCGCCAAAAGCTTTTTGCGAAGGGAAAAAATAACATGGGACGACATACGCTACAGACTGAAATTGCCGCAGACGGGACTATATTGACATCTTATGAAGCTGAATCCGGAACACGTGGTGCTCCTTCGGGACTCCGTTGGTACGTTTGTAGAATATGTCACCAGGATACTCGTGAAGATTCTGTACAACTTATTGGGGGTGCTCCATATTGCACTCTCAATGGTTGTGCGGAAGAGAAACAAGACGAAATAGACGGGAGAAAATAATGGCAATATTAACAGAAAGAGATCTACATGATGTAGTTGAAACAGAATCCGATTCTGGCAACATCGCGTATCTTACAACAGCAGCTATAAGCCAAGCTAGTCCGAAATTCAAAAGTTTTAGATTGCATTTAAGCGAGGCTGGGGGAGCTACCAACTTAACATTAAAATTTGATTCGCACCTTGGAGCAGCGTATGATACAGTTTTAGATATTGAAGACATGACTGCTGTAACTGATTATGAATATATACCACCACAAGATGGTTTATTAAAACTTTATCCAGGGGATAAAATAAGTGTTACATGGGTAAATGGCAATCAAGCAACGTATGGTTATACTGCAACTTATATTATAGAATAAAGGAGCTATCTGATGACATTATCGGAAATTAGAAACTCAATTTGGGATGCTCTTGGCAAGCCAACAGATCTTGATCCAGCTACGGACGTTCAATACATCGGTGGTCCTTTGTTGAACTTTATAGTCAACGAGGGTCAAAGACAAATTGCGTTTTGGAAAGATCCTGTAAAACAAACTATGGTGCGTATTCATAGTCTTACCGGAAGCTTGAACTATTCTTCGTCGGTTGTTGCCGGAGTCGTCGCAGCTGTCAATAACGCAGTTCCTCCGTACTCAGTAACTATAACTGGTTTAGGAATTGAAGACGACAGATACAACGATTGGCTTATAGTGATTAACAACGAAGCTAGATATGTTGTTGATTTCGTTGGTGCTACTGGGGTCTGTTATATCAATGAAGCTTTTTCTACTGCTCCTGAAGCTGATGATATTGTTGCGTTGTATAAAAACTTTGATCTGCTTTTACCTTCAACTCATGCTTGGGTTACAGATCATATCGAGCTTCCGGTTACAACCGATATTTATCGTGCTGATGGAAATCTTTTTGAAGTTCTTTCGGTTGTTAATTTAACTAATGGTTCTGAACTAAGTAGGTCTGATCAGATTGAAAAGTTTTCCGGGACTTTGATGAACTACGGGGATCCTGCGTCGTGGAATCTTTATGGAAACAAAATTATTTACAACCAAGCTGTAGATTCGACTATTTGGCTGAAACTTGAATATTATCGCTATCCGATGGCTATGACTTTAGCTGACGATGTTCCTGAGATTCCGGAAGTTTATCACTATGGTATTGTGCTATGGGGTATTTGGCATGGTTTGATTAGAACTCGTGAAGCTTCTATGTCACAGTTAGCTTGGAATAATTTGGTTGCTTTTATGCGATCTACTTACGCGCAGAGTAGTATTGGTAGAAACAGAACATCCTCACATGGAGTTATAAAATACAGTTAAAGGAGAAACAAAACTATGGGAACTTGGAATGCAGCATGGTTATTATTACCAACAGGAACATCTTCACCGGCTCTGGGAGATGATAATATTCGTGAAGTAAAAGTCGAAGTTGGCGGCAGATTGAATCAAGAGCATGTGATTTTGAACACTGCTACAACCGGAGCTTCGGTACACAGATCCGGTTCTGCTGTAGTGTATCTACAAGACGCTGAACCAACATTGCGACCTGATGGTGTGACTGTTTTTGATGTTAACGATCATGGTCGGATTTGGATTGATTCAAATGATAGTAATCATATGTATGTTTATAATGGTACTGATGCTGAAATGCAAGAACTTACTGTTGGAAATATCGCTAACGACGGAGATCTTGATGTTACCGGAGCTTTGACTGTTGGGACAACTGTTGATATTGGTGGTGATGTTTCTATTGCTGCTGGTGCTACAATCGCAACTGGTGGTGAAACCTCTCCGGATTGTGATGATGGAGGAATAACTTTAGTAGGAGGTACAGGCGATAAAATAATGACATTTAAAGATGCAGCTCGACCGCATCCGTTCACGACATACGCAGAATCAGATACACAAGGTATATTTTACTTAGACAAAGGATTAAATTTATATGGATTTTCATCTCAATATACTGGACTTAAATTAACAGCTTATACTGCTTTGACTTACACAACTACAGTTCCAGACGCTGCTATAATGTTTAATGCTGCTAAAACAAATGGGGGAACCGGGAAGACTACTTTTGCTGCTACAGAAAATATACTATCATGTTCAAATAATGGTGATGTTAAATTACTGTTGAAAGGTAATGGAACTTTGTATCTTGATGCTGGAGTTTTGAGTTTTGATACTGAAAACGACATCGAGCTTGCCAGAGCATTGCAACTGGGTATGGCAAAACAGCCAACTTTAGAACCATATCGCGAGCGGTTGGAAGAATTAAACATTATGGAAAACGGTTGTGTTTCTACTCAAGGTTTTATGGCTTTGAGTTTAGGTACGTTACATCAAATCTGGAACGGACTTAAAGCTGTGGCAAAAAGGTTAGATATTTCCGAAGTCGAACTTTTTGAATTCGCTAAAGGAGAAGTTTAATGTCTGACAATGAGATTTTTACAGCTGCTGTTATTCCCGAGGAAGCTTTAGATCCGGTTTCTGTACCGATCGGGATCTTTGAATATTCTGAAGGTTCTATTGCTGCGCCATATGTTCAAGTCAAAACTGGCCGAGATTTTGTTGTTGTTGATGATTTATATGTTGGAGGGGATTCTGAGATTACTGGTAATTTGAATATTGAGGGAACTTCGCTGTTTGGAGATAATGTTGTAATTAAATCTCCAAATTATAATTCATTAACATTTGATAGAACAGAAAATGCAAATGTAGATACTATTTTTCATCAAGGAGTATCGTACTCTGCTCTTAATAATGATTATTGGTGGGTTGGAAGCAATACAACAAGGTTTTTAGTTGTTACAGATGATGGAAATATTGGTATAGGAACAGAAACTCCAACTTCTTCTCTACATGTTGTTGGTCTTCCAGCATATGCAAACAACGCCGCAGCAATAGCTGGAGGGTTAACAGTTGGGGCATTCTATAGAACTGGTGGAAATCCTGATTCAGTATGTGTAGTGCATTAAAAGGAGGAACTAAAAATGCAAGGTGTTGAATGGTCAAAAGAAGAGAAAGATAGAGTATTAACAAGCTTAGATTTAATAAGCGAAATGCGAACAGCAATTGCGTTAATACAACAGTACATAAAATCCCGAACAGGTCTAACTAGATTTATTGTTCCTACTCTAATTTCTGTTGTATCGCTTGCTTGTTGTATTTATGTCACATTTGTAAAGCCATAAAGGAGGTTTTGATGTTAACAAAATATACTATAGAAAATTGGAAAAAGAAATTTATCGCGGAGATGGAAAAACAACTCGGCGATCCGTACTGGTACGGCGGTGGGCAACAAACGACATTTGTGAGTCCTATCGATGGAACAATATTTGATGGTATAGACAACACAGGTTATCCTACCGGAAAAGACTGTAGCGGTGGAATTATATTTGCGCTTGAACAAACGATAGGAATAGAATTTGCGCTGTGTCCACCAAGAGGATTTGCTAAAAAACCTTGGTTAACAACCATTGACGAAGTTGATCTTCAAGAAGGTGATTTAATTTTAGTTGATGTTCCGAAAATGAAAGGATCGTCACCAATGCAAACTGCTACTGGTCAGATCGAATACGGACATATTGATCATGTAATGACGTATGCTCCACACAACCAATATGATATAATTACAACAGAAGGATCAGGTGGCGACCAAAGAAGAAATCCAAATTCTAAAGCCAATACCCGCCGATGGAAATGGTCAAGCTTCAAACAGGTTTCTGATCGCATTTTTAGTGGTGCTACGAAGTATCATTTCCGTCGTATCAATTGGCAGTGGTTGTTTAATTGGAAAAACAAACACCAAGTATAAAGGAGACAATGCGATGAAAAAATTTATGCAGAGTAGAAAATTTTGGATTATGATTATTGTTTTTGTTTTGATTTGGTCTGGGTTTTGGTTCACAATTCAATCAAAACTTGTTACCGAGAACAGTATTGTGTTGCTTTTTGGTCTTACTGTTTCCTGTACAACGCTATTTGGTGTTGCATCGATTGGTGGATACATTTGGAAAGACTGGATAAAATCTACGCACTTCAAAGAGGAACTTAATGGCCTTTAATTATCATACTCCGAACGATCCGGTTGTAGTTCCTATCAGACCATTGTTGGGAATGCAGCAAGATATTGCTTCAAATATGCTGAAACTGGGAAACTTTCTGACACTCTCAAATTATTATGTTACCAGAAAAGGTATCCAAAAACGTTGTGGTTATGTTCCTTTTGCCGGTAATGTAGCTATTCCGGTACCTGATCAACCTATTATTGCTCTTGCTCCTGTATGGAAAACAACCGGAGTGCAATTTGCTGCATTACTAACTAGTCGATTTTTATTTGCGCTTTCCGCGCTTAGTTCTCCAGTACCGGTGCATTGGGTTTATGACACAGGGCTTTGTAGCAATGATGGTATTACTGTTACAGGTTATGGAACTGACTGGAATGCGGTCGCAAACTATATTCAAGCTGGAGATTATATTGTTTTTGATACTGCTGTAGTAGAAGAGTTTACAAATGGAGACTGCGAAGCTGCGACATCTCCCACGTTGACTGGAAGTGTTTTAGTCTACCCTGGTAACACATGGGAACGTTCTGCTGTTCAAGTTCATTCTGGAACATATAGTTGGTGCTTGACTGTAACAGAGCAATATGAATTTGGTGTTATTTTACACAGTCCATTATCGTTGATTGCACACGGATTTACTTTAGGTCAATCTTATTCTTTGAGTCTTTGGATGTATACAGATGCTGTTGTTCCTTCAAATGCTCGTTTTGAAATCAGTGAGTACGACATATACCACAACACTCTTGCAGTACATACACAAACTGTGTCAACATCTTCGGTATGGGAAGAGCTAACTGATACTATCGTGTTCAACTCCGAGATGCATAGTGTTACATTTAGACTTGTGATAGATGCTACAGAAGCTGTGGGAACAGTTTTATATATAGACGATTTATCGTTTATTGCAGTTGCCACTGCGCCTGTGCGTATAAGTTCTATTACAGATCAAAATACAATTACATTAGAAACAGAACCAGACATAGCTGCTGTCACTGAGTATATAGAATACGGTGATTGTGAAAACGCTAACTCGCCGACAATAGATGCCGGATCAACTGGACTTACAAATGGAACTTGGGCTAGATCTACTGCGCAGTTTAAATCCGGTTTATCTTCATGGGTTTTAACTAAAACATCTGTTGCTAGTGCTGGCGAAGCTTCAGTAAATCTAGCCGATAACGAAACTACTACTGATATGCATGGATTAACTGCTGGCGATACGTATTTTTTTTCGTTGTGGGCTTATACTAATGCTGCTGTTCTAGCTAACACAACAATAAAGTTCCAAGAATATCACACTGCTGCATGGAACGATTCAATTGAGTTTACTTGTGCTGCTACTTCAACATGGGAGAACTTCAGTGAATCAATTACTTTGAACGCTTCAACAACAGGCATCAGAATAGAACTTGTGATACATACAGACGAGACTGTCAATACAGTTTTGCATATTGATAATATTTCTTTGGTTGAATCTGGTAACTCGTATGCAATTCATAGAGCGTTTAATGTTAACGATTCAACATTGCTTGATTGGACTGTTACAGATGGAAAGCTTATTGTTGCTGATCATACAAGACCGTTGTATTCTTATAATGGTTCTACGTTTACAATTTACGATTCTGATGTGACTTACATCCCAGCTTGTGTTACATTTTTTTCTGATCGTCTATGGATCGCGAATATTATTGAAGACGGAGTATATTATTATCAACGGCTACGCTGGAGTTCTCCTACAGATCGGACTAGCTTTGATCCAAGTGATTATATTGATTTACCGTATACTGCCGGACCGATAAAACGTATTGTTCCATTGGGTAGATTTTTAGCTGTGTATTTCCAAGATACAATTTTCATTGGAGTTCCTAGTAACTTAGCTTATCTACCGTACGCATTTAAGCAGTTTGAAACTGGGAACAAAGGTCTAATCGGAGCACGTGCGATAACAACCGTAATGGGTGGACATTTTTTCGTAGGCCAAGACGATGTTTATTATTTTTCAGGCCAAGAATTGAAAGCACTAAATTGTCCTGTTGTCGAAGCAATGATTCTATCTTGTCAAGATAGTCGTAGGATCTACGCAATCAATGATGTATCTAACAGTCGAATACTTTTTGGAATGCCTGAAACTGGAAAGTATATAGAAAAGATATGGAGTTATAGTTATAAAACTCAACAATGGTCTTATGATAATATTTCAGCAACATCATTGAGCAGTCCGGCATTGGATCTTGGATTGTCTTGGGATGATCTTGCAACTTATTTATCAGTAGATACTTGGGACGAAGGGATGCTTACTTTTGAATCGTGGGATTCTATTGGATCGATAATTTCATCAAACAAAGTTTATAAATCTGAAAGCGGATTTATAACACAACTTTCAGATAATTCCGGATCAGATAATGGAACTGCTTATACAACAACTTTTGAAACTAGCGACATGGATTTTAATGAACTTGACAAAGACAAATCGTTTTTTCAGTTCAGATTAAAACTTGCCGAGCGTCCGGAAGTTGCGTTAAATTTTTATGTAACCTATTCGCTCGATGGTGGTTATACTTGGACTGATTGTGGGATTTTAACTGTACCTATCACAGCTCGGGAAAGCAAAGTTGATTTCATTGCCACAGGGTCAGCAATCAGATTTAAAGTAACTGAAACCAGCACAGCTTTGCCGTATACAATAACAGAACTTTCGTTGCGTTTATGCACAAAAGGAGATGAAATTGAGCTTGATTGATCTACCAGCTGGTGCAAACTTTTTTGAAGTGACAATAAATTCGATACAAAATCTCTGGGAGCGTATGAAAGATTTTGATCCACTGTTTTCTGATAACGCACGATGGGATCAGCAGAAGTTCATTGATAGGATTTTGAACAGAAATACTGTTATTTTGGAGGTAGAAAACGGAATTATGTTTTTATCGGAAATTATAGACAATCATTATGCACAAGTTCATGCATGTTTCTGGGATCACAAATTATCTGCCAGAGTTAATCTGTTGAAGGAAACAATTTTTTGGGCCTTTAATGCTTTTAATCTTGTACGTCTGGAAGCTATTGTTCCGGATTTTTCCCGTGGTCTGAAACGATTTTTAGAGCACAAGTTGATGTTTGTCTTCGAGGGCAGACTACGTAAGAGAATGTTTTATCACGGGATTTACGAAGACATAGTTATTTATAGTTTATTAAAATCAGAATTAAACAAGCTAGGAGAATGTTATGGGAGATAATAAAATAGGTTCTGCGTCTGATGTTCAAAACGTTAATCCAAATACTGATAACGTTTATAATATGATGCAGCAAATGATGAGTCAGTCTGGGGCACAAATGGGGAACCTCGATGCTATGGGAAACATGGCAGCATTGCAAGGCATCGCGCCTGGAATACAAAGTCTAGTTGGACAGCTAAGCGGAAATTATGTCAACAACGCAGAACAGGCACGAAACTTAATTCAACAAAACGCTATGCAAAATGTCGCTGGTATGTATTCTAATCAAGGTAATATTAACTCTGGTGCAGCGTTATCTGCAATGTCACGTGGAGCTGCGGAACCAGCAGCAAACACAGCTATGCAAATTGCCGGTATGCAAGGTCAAATGGGTATGGGTTTAAGCAATGCTTTTTTAGGCCAACGCGGTCAAGAGTATCAAACACAAGCTGGATTGTATGGTCAAGCTGCCGGGCAGCTTGGTCAAATGGGGCAAGCTGAATGGTGGCAACCAGCATATAGTCAAGGTATGGGAGGTATGGGTGGTTTGATGCAAGGCGCTGGTGTTGGTGGTGGTATAGGCGCTGCTATAGGAGGTCCGCCTGGCGCAGGAATAGGTGCAGGAATAGGTGGTTTAGCGGGATTACTTGGAGGATTATTTGGATTATAAAGGAGCAAAACAATGGCTATAAGTTCACCAAACGTAGTAAACAAAGAAAAACCAGATCTCTTACAAGCTGGTATGCAGATCGGTCAGATGCTGCAGCAAAAAAAACAAGCAGATCAAAACGATGCAATGACAACATTCCAAATGCTCGACACAATTGCAAAAGATACATCAATGGCTGGTGGCTGGAATGCGTTATTAAAACGCCCTGGAGTTGAACAGACTCTCAAAAGCGCGTTCAGAAAACTAGGAGTTGATGATGCTGTTTCGACTGAACTGATGAGTAATCTCGGGGAGTCAGAAGCTACACCTGAAGCTATGATGGAAATGGTTTTACCAGTACAAGTGTATTTAGCTAAAGGCGAAAAGCCACCTCCGGAGTTTTATCAAAATTTCAAAACTGGTCAGCAAAATGCGCCTCCGCCAGCTTCTGAAATTACCGGTCAGACATACGAATGGCAAGATAAACAAAAAACAACAACTACTCCAGGTACAACCGGACCAGTAGAACAACAACAAGCATATCAACCAGCAGATTTACGTAGCGCTGGTGAAGCATTAAACAAAGCTGTAATCGACTATGATCGAACTCTTACTGCTATGGGTTATGATCCTAAAATCCATGGCTCAAAAGAAAAGTTTATCTCACAAGCCAACGCTGATGTTCCTGAAGTTATGGCCAAAGCTCAAAGTCAAGTTGATGCTGCCCGACAGAATCTAGATACAATGATGGGTCAAAAGCCTGTTGATATTTCTACACCAAGTTCAACTAATGCTCCTCAACAGCAACAGAAAGTAATCGATGGTAATTGGGCTGTAGCAAAAAAAGACACAGTTATCGGAGAGGTTCGTGGAGGAATCTTTAGACCAAATAAGGATTTTCAATGGACTAATGAAACAGAAATGCTTAATGGTTTAGCTAAACAAACCTGGGGCGAAACTAAACCGGATACTGAAGCATTTAAAAATATGCTTTACGAGTCTGCGAAAGAATCTGGATACAAAGGTTCTAAAGAAAAATTCTTTTACGCGAAAGCAAACAAAGTTGGTATGGGTAGAGCTTCAACACATGGTGCATGGATGCCGGAGTGGTATGATTATGCGCAAAAACATGGCTTAAAAATAAAACAACCATACGAAACATCAACAGTAGATGCGTTGAAATATTCAACTGCTGCTAGCACAGGAAAACTACAGGCGATTAGCAAAACAGAAGATCAAATCAAAGGTGTTGTTAAAAAATTATCAGACGGAATTGAAACTACATATCAAGGTAAACAAGCATCCGAATCCGGAGCTGGAGGATATGTTAAAACTGATGCGCGAGTTCCCGGATATTTAACTTTTGAAGAAGCCAAAGCGAACGAAAAGTTCTTACGCAAACATCTTGGACATTATTCGGATTTAATCTTTAAAGACAAGAAAACTTACAACGCTGTAATGGCTCAGCAAAAACGAATCTACGAAAATCTCGGCGGTGATGGGATTTTAGAAACTCTTGCTCCAAATAAACAACAACTTGAAAAAGCAAAGTTCAATGCAGCTTTAGATCAGTTTACACAAACATTTGCAGCAGACAACAAATGGAAAAAAATGGGGTTCGATTTGCAATCCCGTGGTTTGGATTTACAAGAGCGATCGATGAACATGGATGCTGCATTAAAATGGAACCTTGCTCAAAGTAAAGCTGCTGAAAAAACACAAGGTATAACAAAACAGCTTTCAGATGAAGGATTCAAAGTAATGGAATTGTTTAAAGACCAACTGGCTGATCCAAAAACAGACATCGCACAATTGTATATTGACAATCCGATCTTTGCTTCTGGATATAATAACTTTTTGATGGTTTCTGCAATCCGTAATGGTATTGATCCTAAAGAGTTTATAAACGCAATTGAATATCAAAAAGAAAGCGATCCATCGGAGTTTGGAAAGTTTATAAACTCAATTCCTGGTTTTTGGAAATGGATGGAAACACCAAAAGCTCAGTTACCAGTTGTAGGTTCGACTAAGGCAATTCAACCGCAAACACAAACCGAAGCTGAAATGCAAGCGCAGGTCCAACAACGTAAAGACCAACAACTTGCAGATGAAGAAGAACTTAGAAAATCAGGATTACTTGACTAATGACAATTCAAGAAGCTCTAAAAAAACAAAACAGCGATCCGGAGTTTGTAGCTAAAACCTACGACGAACAGCTTCATTGGCGTAGTGCATTGTTAAATGCTAAACTCATTAAAGAGCCAGCATTTATTGCATTTACCGATAGTCAAAAAACAATGGCATACGAAAAGCTTTTGTATCAAGCGCCAGCGTTTGAAGAAAACAACCCAAAAATTGCAGCTGAAATGGATAGCTATATCAAAGCAATAGAAACCAACATTGATCCTGATATATCGGCAAATCAAATCATGCAAGGTACTCCGGAAGAGTTAAAACAAAAAAGTACAATTAAATATTTGTATGCATTAAATTTTGTTCGCAAGTGGACTGAAGATTCTGTTTTAGCAGAAGGAATTTGGAAAGGTATTAGTAAAATTATCGATGTGGTTCAACCAGGCAGAGGTAAGAAGTTTTATCAAAGTGTCAAAAAAGGACATCGAGATATGGATAAATTACTATCATACATGGATTATAAAATGTCTGCAGACAAACGGACTGCTGGTATGCTTGGTCCTATGACATTTATTGCTAAAATGGGAGCTATGGCTGCTGATCTATCTGTTATGTACAATTTAACGACAGCTTCTGCTATAGGATTTGCATCAGGGGCAACTAGTGGTATGGGATTGTTTAAGACTCTTTCGATGGCTAAAGGGTTCAAAACATTAGCTAAGTTTTCAAAACCATTGAGTGCCGGATTACAAAAAGCTACATTACATGCCGCTGCTCCAATTGCACATGCTACCATGGATGGTTTTATTGGTGTGCTTCGAGAGAACATGCATGACAATTTAATCAAAGGAATGACAAACTTAACATCACAAGAAATCATGCGTAATTCAGTGAAATACTTTGGAGAGTATGCACTTGGAGATATTTTAATGTTTACGGGTTTCAAGTTAGCTGGAAAGTTTTTTGGTACAGCAGGAAGATATATTTCCGGAAAAGTTAAAGGTAAAACAAACCCATTGGAAGAAGTAAACGATGCTATAAAACGTATCGTTCAGCTTGAAGATTTAGATCCTGTGTGGTTTGCTAGGCAGTCTCCGATTGATCAAGAGGTTTTGAGACAAACTCAAGCTGCTATGAAAACATTTAGCAAAGTTGAAAGGTTAACTCCGGAAAACGCGTTTAAAGTTTTCTCAGGTTCGCGGGGTTTTTTAGCTTTACCGGATGGTCCGGATGGTTGGAAGATGTTGAGTTTATTTGATGATGATCTACGCAAGACTTTTAAACCAACCACAACTAAAGCCGGTAAGACAATTTCTGCTATGGACAAAGCTGTAACCTGGGTTAATGATACAATCGAAAAAATATCATTAAAAACCACAGGCAAGACTCCAAATATTGTTAGTTCTGAAGTAGCAGCTTCAACTATCAAAAGTAAACTAAAAGTACAGTTCCCCAAAGCTTCAGAAAATGCGCTGAAATTGTTAACTGAAACTATCGCTCCAGTTGCCGGAAAGTTCACATCTGAAGGTATTGAAACTTTTGCTAAAGGATTTTTAAAAGTAGGAAACGCTACTGATGATGCAATACGTGGACTTAAAGCTGTTCAAGAAGGCAGCGAGATTTTGTTGAAATCCGGAGACGGTGTTTTAGCACGAGTTCCAAAATATGTTGGAACTGCTGCTGACGAAACTTCAGCAATTAAATCAATTACTGATAGTTTAGATAAACTAATTGAAGGTAAACAATCTTTACAGGACGTTTACCTTGGACAACTTAAAACCAAAGCTTTATACACTCCAAGTTGGGTTGATAATTTTGCTAAACAACGCGGAAGTATAATTAAAACTCTCGACAATGGAACTATCGAAACAAACCTTTTTGGTAAGCTTGAAGAGTTTGCAGATTATAATGATCTTGGAAATAAAATAGTTCAGGATTTTGTCAAACAAGATCCGGCTTTATTGAAGCAATATTTGTCGAACTATCATGGAGTTAATTTAGTTGCATCAAAAGGCAAATATACACTCTATCGCAGTGGTAAAAAGATCTCTGAATCATACGACGATCTGAGTCAGGTCATAGCAAAAAATCCAGAGTTTACTCCCGCTATCCCAGCAGAACTCGGACCCAAGATGACTTTAGTAAACAACGCAACTCAAGTAGAATACCACCAAGGAGTTCTAACTGGCCAGACTTCAGATATTCTAACTGAACTGTCAAAGTTCAAAGACATCCAGCGCGGTAAAAAACCAATCCATTTTCGTGGAGCAAATGTATTGCCCCTGGGTACTGAGTTTGAATTAAACATTCCAAAGCTTGGGTTTACTGAGACGTTTGATTCTGTTGATAAAATTAACAAGTTCATCAACAAAGAATTGTTTGAAAAAATTGAATACATAGCGCCAAGAAAAGGATTTATTTTTTCGCGCTTCAGTAATCAGTTTCATTTAACAACCGAAAACGGAAAAACCTTTGTTGCCAATTCGCTTGATGAAGCAGCAGAGATTTTGTCAACTAAAGGCATTATGCCAGAGTGGGCACCAGAGTTAACCGGAGTTGATAGTCAGCTATTGGCGAGTCTGAAAAAAATCCCAGGGTTTCACTACAAACCAGAAGACTTTATGCCGGTTCCAGGAACCAAAGACCTTTCTGCTGGTCAGGTTTTCTCTACACTTTATCGTGCTCCAGATCAGTTTTTCCGTAAGGCCATGATCAAAGGTGTCAAAGGTAGCGAAGATGTTTTAAGTCGCTTTCGTGCTCTTGAAGATGCCAGGGAACTCGGCATTGGAATGAGTCAAAAAATGGCTCCGGTTATTGACGACACGTTTAAGTTCCGTAATGGCAGAAACCTCAACAAAGTCGAACGAAGCCATATTACTGCGCTCAGCGAAATGCAACCAGAACTATGGGATGATTATCTCAAAACCAACAAACTCAAACCGGAACTCAAAAGCGTAGCTAACAACCTTCGGGAGTTTTATGGTAAGAACGCAGATTCGGGTTTGTACGGCTATATGGGTAATGATCCACAATTGTTTTTAAAAGAATATATGCCTGTGCTCAGAAAATATGTTGCTACTGGACAAATGAAAAGATTCAATGACGTAGATGTAAATGCATTTTTGTCAGATGCCTACAAAACAAAAGTCCCTAAACAAATCAGTGTCTTTTTTGAGCACGCAAGAACGTCAGATATCATTGATCTTGCTAGAGAAACAGACGCAAAGTTGTTACTGCAAAAATACGTTGTGCTTGGAAACCGAAAGAAATATCTCAGCCCAGTCATCGAAGAAATAAACAACTGGGCAATGAGCAATGGAGGAAACATAGACGATGGTTTGTTAAAGCGCTTTGGTGCATATTTGACCGATGTTGCTGGAGTTCCATCGACACTAAATGAAAAGCTTGCTCAAGATTTTACTGAAAAACTTTTCACACAACTCAAGATCGGAGACAAAATCGCAGCAAAAAATATCACAGAAGTTTTTATGGGAGCTAGCTATATTGCAACTATGGGTTGGCGTGCTTGGCTGCCAGTTAGAAACTCGTTTCAAATCTGGACAACATTAGCGCCAAGAATGGGTAATACTTGGACAGCTAAAGGTATTGAAGCTTTATACAAAGACAAAACCGGAGCAATATATAAAATGCTTCAGCAACGTGGAATAATCACAGCCGGTCTACCGGTTGGTGGTAGCGAGATGTTTAAAGGTTCAGATTTAATTGCAAAGTTTACAAAGTCGTCATTGGCAGCATACAAAAACTCTGATTCGTTCACCAGAGCAGTAGCGTATATGACTACTAAAGTACGTTTCGACGATGCGTTTGAGAGATTTAGCAAAGGATTGTTAGATCAAAAGCAATTTATTAAGCATTCTGGATTATACAATTTGGCTGAAGATCGCTTAAGTGCAGCACTGAAACTGCTTTCTGAAGGTAAAGTTGACTCAGCTATGGATTTGTTTGGTCGTGACATGGTGATCGAAACAATGTTTCCATACCGTGCAGGGACTAGTCCATTGGCTTACCGTGGAGTAATTGGAAAACTGTTTGGTCAAATGGGGCATTATCCACAATATTGGATTGAAAACATAAAACGCGGAGTAACTAGAGGTGGTGGATTGGACAAACTAGGATATATTACTAGATTCCTCGGAAATACCACAGCAATCGCAACGTCGTTAACTGCTATAGGGGTTAAATCTTCAACATTCTTGGCTTGGTCACCAGCACAGTTTAGTGGTGGACCATGGTATGATATATTAAACGATGGTATACAACTTTGGGGAAAAGGATATGAAGGGAAACAAGCTAGAGCAAAATTGCTTGGTATAAAATCAAAGGACGGTAAGCCCTATTGGGATCTTAACGCCCTCCGAAAAAGTCCGATATCAACTATGCTTGGGGTTAACTCGGTAATGTTTCAAAGCTTAGAAAAAGCAGGTAAGTATCTCAATAATGGAGATTTTTACAGATTCATCATGAGTTTGGCTAGCGTGCCGATGGTGTAAGGTTACTTTACTTATTTGATTTTTCTTTTTAATTATAATTTCCATTCGTACGGCATTGTATTCAATTCATTTTTATTTAAATTTTTCGCTGTACAAGTGACCGTATCATCATGGATATATCTACAGCCCACACAAGAATTACTGAAGTTCGCACACATTTTTTTAATTTTTTCCAGCTCGCTTAATTTTTTTTTTCCGAACTACTCTTGTGTCAATATCTACAACAACAAGATCACCTTTGTTTAGTTCTTCACCTGCAATAAAACTATCACTGGTTTTGTTTTTTCTTTTCGAGGGTAGTTCGTTGATATTCCATAGTCCAGGATACGTACGATCTGACCAATGGCATCCGGTTTTATTTATTATGCAATTTTCGCACGAATAACCACAACACCACTTTTTTAAAATTCTTGCCGCTTTGATTGCTTGTTTTTCTGTTGGTTTCTTACTCATTTAATTCTCCTTTTTATTTCATTAACAAACATTTGCCACCAAGAAAGCTTAGGTTTCAAATGTCGTTTATGATGATAATAATTATAAACTTTCCTATACGGTCTATCTCGCATATGTTTGATTGTTAATTTGAAAATGAAAAATCTAAACGACGAGAATTTCACAAACATGTATTTGCCTTTGGTACGTATGCGATAGCTACTGTACTTAGCTTCGTGGTACACCAAAGGCATATGCAATGCGGTTCTCAAATTCAACAAACTAATTGTAACAACAGACTCAAACCATGTCCAAGACAAACTGATTGGGATCAGTGAGTCTAAAGATCTAACTTTTAGTTTCATTCTGATAGCTCCTCTTTGCTTTTGAAATAATTTCTAATGGTTTGATGGATTTTTTTTTGTAATTCCATATCATCGAAATTATCTTTATCGCCGTAAGTTTCGCAAACAGTTTGCCTATTCTTTTTATTATCAAGAAAAACTTTTGATCCGCCACAATCGTAAATATAAAAATTCAAGTTTTCAAATTTATACAAATCTTTCATTCTATAATCTCCTTTAGATCTTCCAATGTAGTTAAGATCTTGAACTTATGCGGTCCTACCCAAGCTGTTATCTCAATTTGATCTGACAGATAATCGCCTTTGATTTGATACAGTTCGACTATCGAAAACGGTAACAATTTCCCACAAGTTGTTTTCATGTGGACATATTTTGGGATTTCGATTTGGCCTATGTTTTTCATAAATACTTTCCTCCTATGGATAAAAAAACTATTAACAATATCTTTTGATAACCCGGTAAGCTTTCGGATTGCTTTCCAGGATCTAGGTAAAACAACTCCCGGATGGTTCGCGCACCAACGTACCAAAGCTGAATAAGTTCTGCGATGATAACCAGTACTACATCCGGGAGTCAAAATCAAACCAGCACGGTTCAGCCAACGACGGATTGTCCGAGATGATGTTGAAAAGTGTTTAGCCAAAACGTTACAGTTTCGACCAGACTTGTAATACATCTCGACTAACTGTGAAATAGTTAATCTGTTGGTTTCTAAAAAATTCTTTCTGGACATTTTATTGTTGGTCCTTTTTGCTTTTAATAAGTTTAGGTAAATCTTTTTTAGTTATTCCAAAATGCTTTTCTCCGCACTTCATACAGAACCATAAACCGCACTGCAAACATCTATACAAATCAACCATTCCTATTTTTCTTTTGCAGTCAGGACATGTTACTTTAATTGCGTAAAATGTACTTAAAGATAGTTGTTTTTTAATTTCTGTAAGTTGTGAAGATAATGTTTGCAATATCTTTTCCTGTTCTTCTTCTGTGAGCTCATCTTTCATTTCTTGTCTTCCTCCCAGCCCATGAGTTTGCTTTTACGTTTGATAGCATCGATGACCAAATTAGCAGTCCATGCGTTTTCAATACGTTGAATAAAACCTTGGATGTCCCAGGATTTAAAACTAGACACTGTTGCTGCTCCAACAAGTGCGCTGATTAACGCAATGCTGCCAGTAAAAAACTTGAACATATCTACAGTCAAAACATCAGGATTTAGCTGTTGATAAATAATATAAAACAATTGAATAACTAACAACAGTATACCTATGCATATTCCCGCAGCAATACAATACAAGCCGCGTTTTCCCCAGGTTTCTTTTTTGTTAAAGTTTAGCATTGTTTATTTCTCCTTTCGACTGCTGCAATAGTATCATGGATAGCTCCACCGTGACAGAACATACCAAGGCGTTCGAGTTTAAAGTTCCGTGTTTTCCCCATCACATTCGAGTTGTAACCGAATGTAATAACAATACCATTTTCAGTTAACATTGTAGGCAACAAGTCAAGTACAATATTGAATCTCGAACGTTTATGACCATCATAAAACTTCATGCTTTTCCTTTCCGAATACGGAGGATCGAGCACAACTGCATCAAAAACGCCGCCAAATTGAATGAAATATCTGCAAAAATCAACAGCATCATAGTGATAATCAGCAGGCATTTCTTTGTTGCTGTCGTTTCTGATTTCGTTTATGTTTAATTTTGTACATCCGGCATATAAATTTAAAGTTAATTTCCCCTTGCACAAATACTCTACCCACAAACGTATGTCTTTAGATTTAAATGTATATTTGTTTATTGGTGTTTTAAAGTAATCTACAGGTACATTTACTTTCATTGTTTACTCCTCCTTATAACCTTTCCAATGATACTCTTCGTCTCCGTTTGTTGAAGTCCAGGCTTTTTGTTTGCCATCGCGGATGATATGAACTTCCCCAGAACCCACAAGTTCATTGATTGCCTGATTGAGTTCTTGTGCTAATATACCTCGAGATGCAAATGCCATTTGGATTGCTCGACGTTTTATTTTTCCGCGTTTGCGGATGTACTTCCGTACAGAATCTACCTTTTTTGCGACCTCACCGAAGCCCAAAGTTCCAGTTGTGTCTTTAGCATCTTGCTGAACAGACTTAATTAGCTTTAACGCATCTTTGTAATCTCTGGGTTCAATCTCATCACCAGGTTCATAGCGCTGAATGCGTAACAGCAACGCAAGTTTCAGTACATGAGTACCGTCCCGTTCTCGTCCGGGTTGCATAGATCCGTTTTTATGTTTCTCCGCAAAGTTTTTATACCAGCGTTCATGGAGAGTTCTGACTTCATCGGATAGTGTATATTCTCCTCGAGCAGTTGCAGCAATCCAGGCTAAACGTTCTTGTAAGTCTTCGGGACTCGGGCCTCCTTCAACAGTATATGGTTGTGCATAGAATCTAGTCGGTACATCAGAACTAACAAGCAAGATACGCGATAAAAATCCCTGACCGAACGCTTCTTCAGGTACAGATGCCTCCATTCCTTCTTGAGTTGTAGCCGCAAAAAAAGTCATATAGATGTCTCTGAGCTGTTGTTTTTTTCTCGAAATCGTATACGAGTTATCAGCATCTTTGCAGTCGTATAAGTCTGTTAGCTTTTGAACTGTTCCCATGTTGTAGTTTTTTTTACCCAAAAATGTAGCCAGCTCAGAAATAATCACCGTAACATTAGAACCATGATCTACTTCAGTAAGTACTCCATCAAGATCCCGAACGTTTTTTGTTGTAGGTTTCAGAAGCTGATACAAAGCCTCTGGGGTAGCAGAACCTAGTATGATGTTTCTGATTTTTTTCTTCTCGCGTATAACTGGGTCAGCAATCTTCTCGTGGAACTTCATTAAAATATTCTGTGTTCCCCAGTTCATAGCACTGGACTTGGCGCAAAACGCAGGAGGAGCAATGATAAACACAAATAAATTGGGATACAAACTCAACGGTCCCCAGTCCAGTTCAACATCGCGCTTGAGTACGGACGAAAGCAAAAACAGCGCAGTCCAGGCACAGAATTTTGTCGGCGTTAAAAACCCACGAGTAGCTAAAACAAAGTCAGTTACAAACCCTGCTTGTGGAAGGTTCTTGTCCCAAGCTTCTGCTTCCCAGAACTTGCAGACAGATTTTTCTTTAAACGGTTTAGGTGGTAACATGAACTAACCTCGCTTTGAAAGTAGTTATTTTTTCTTTTAAACCAAGATAGCTACCTGTAAAACAAATAACTCTGTCGTCAATAAGAACATCGAAAACAGCTTTATGATTACATATACCAACAGATGCAATACCATCAACTATTTTGTTTCTTACAAACTTCTCCCAGAAAGGCATAACACGAAAACTAAATTCACACACCCATGAATAATCACTACAGTTATTTTTATTCGTAGGATCAGGAAAACAGTACAGCTTTTTAAAATGTTTAAAAATTTGCCTCTTCGATCTGGTTGATAAGATAAATACTGTGTGACCTTCTTCCAAAAGTTCTCTTACCAACAAAATCCACTGATAAGAAATAGGATCATATATTGATCCGTCTTTCCATCCTTTACTATATTTATGTATTACTCCATCAAAATCAAAAGCTATTGTCATTGTTCTACCTCCTTTTCGGTTCAACATGATTAATATCTTCAAGAGTTTGCATAGTTCCAGAGCCTTCTTCAAATTCACACATGCATAAGTTCGCAATGTCTACAAGTAATTCAGAATTGCCAGAACCTTCGTATGCTTTCAATCTACGATATATACTTAATATTCTATTGTATTCTAATTTGTCCGGATCATTTAAAGCTCCATAACGATAATATCCAACAGCCATACGATTACGCATAAGCTTTTCAAAGGTCTTTGACCAGTTCGATTTGATTTCAGTTTGTTTCATGTTCATTTCTAATCCTCCTGTTTTCCAGAGCCACAGGTTGCGTAGAAAAAAAGCTCTGTTCATTCTGTTATAATCCACGAGTACGGTAATGTTGTAATCCAATCACAAAACTCGCGCCAGTGTTTGAGTTTATGATTTTTCCGTTGATGATAGATTCCACGTAAAGCCTGGTATGAAGCTACAACAAAACGTTGTTGCAAAAACCCCTCCGGCAATCTGCGTTTCAGCTCAATCAATGCATCAGGGTTTGTGAGATCTCTGTATTCATCGATAAGTACATTTAATGTATTGAGTGTAAGATCTCCGATGTTGTTTTCGTCAAAGTCAGATGCTGTTAAACTTCGCTTGTAGATTGTATGCATTGTAGATTCCGAACCTTTTTCAACACCAACTCGGTAGGTATCGAACTCTTGCCACCAAAATCTCGGTGCATTTACTGTAAACCATGCGAAGATTTGTCTGATACATTTACAATGTGAACTACCGGCTTTTACAAGACGTCGTAGAAGTTCTTGATCAGCATCGCCTATTGTAGGTCCGTATGTATCGGATTTTTCATACGACTTCATTGCGGCTCGTGCTGATAAGATTGCAGGTAAAAACCCCTGTACATCTAATGTTATTATTTCCATTATTTTATCTCCTTTGATAATTCAATAACTCTTTTCACATTACTTTGATACATCAAATTTTTTTTATGTGATTTAAACGGTTTATTTTTTTTTGTTAATAATGGTCCATAATACACGCATTCTGATTCATCATATTTTGACATACGTATCTTTATTTCTTCAATTAGTATTCGTTGGTAATGATCTTCTATGATTTGCCCTATCTTATAGGGATTATTCGACAAAGCGTACGTTGTATAAACTTTGTCTTTTTTTGTTATGTATTCTACTTCAATATTTTTGATTTTGGTTTGTAGTTCGTCTTTGTTCATTATTTAATCTCCTTTGATAATTCATGACTTTCTGGAATAATAGAATACCATCTAACTTCCAATAATGGTATATGTCTATTTTGACCGTTTGTTAATCTCATCCACAAAAGAGATTTCCCAAATCTAACTTCATTACATTCAAAACTTTCCATGTACCCATCAAACCATCTTACATTTACATTTATTTCTTTCTTCATTATTTTATCTCCTTTAATTCACCGAAGCTAAACCCGCAAGAAATATCTACAGGAAAAGAAACCATCTGTCCGTAGATGTCTACAGGTTTTTCCATTTCAGTTTTGATAAGTTTAATCAAATCGGTTTTCTCGTCAGGCCAGGCTTCAAACAAAAGCTGATCGTAGATTTGTAAAATCATCTGTGACTTGCATCCCCATTTTTCCATTGCGTCTTCAATACGTATCATAGCACGGTTGATAACATGCGCAATGAGTCCTTGAATTGGAGTATTGATCGCTTGTTTTTTTATGTCAGCATCAGAACCGTATAAGGTTCTAACAAATCCCATAGGTGTTGAGGTTTTACGCTCGGTTAAAGCAATACGCTGCTGTTCGTCAATCCACGCACGTTGAATCGGATGGGCCTTGAAATACGCAGTATTGATTGCGGTGAAATCCGACAAGGTCATCTTGATATCCGGACATTCGATCAGGATCTTTTCAAAAATCTCCCTGTCCGAACCACCATACTGTATGCAACCAAACTGGTACGTTTTCATTACCGCACGTTTTTGATCCCAATCCGGATCATCGGGAGTAATACCAAAAACAGCTTTGGTGTTGATGTCATGGATGTTCAGGTTCTTTTCGACAACTTCAATTAACATAGGATCTTTGGTGACATACGCTAGGGCAATGAACTCTGCGTTTTTGTAGTCTGCCGAAACAAACTCAAACCCAGGTTCCGGAACAAATGCATCACGTAAAGACTTATCACGTTTTTTCGGCAGTGTTCCCAAGTTTGGTTTTGAAAACGCTGGCCGACCAGTAGTAGTGCCGATTAAGTTTATACTGCAATGAATCCGGCCATCACGACGGATCCATGAACTCAGTCCGGAATAATTTGAAATCAACGTGGCGATTCTGGTATGTTCAGTATACAAACTCAACCAAGCAAGTACAGAATTTATCTGCTTAATTTCGGTTTGGAACGTTGTGTTGTTTTTGTTTTTCAATTGCGCTATAGTTTTGAGTCGTTTGTTTAGATGATTTCGGTATGACATCAGATTTTGTTCATCAGTCTTTTGGTCTTTGGTTGTTTTTGTTTTACGTCCCTTAAATCCGTGTGGAATATATAACGGTTTGGTCTGTGATACTTTCACTTGTTCGATTAAATCTTGATGACACTTTGCTTTGAATGCTTTTAAAGCTTGTTTAGGTTTGTTTGCTTTGTTGAGTTCAGCGATTTTCAATTCTCTAGCACGAAGCTTTGCTTTTGCAGTTACAAACTTCGATTCTTCAGAAGCAAACAAAAACAATCTAAGATCCGCAGCAGAAGCAAAGTTGAAACCGGCCGGGAGGTTACCAGTAGATCGTAATTTGATTTCAAGTTCATCTAAAATAGTTTGTTTTTTAGCAACCCACGCTCGGAGCTTCTTTTTGTCCAGTCTAATCCCACGTAACATCATGCGCACAAAAGGTTTAATGACTTTCAATCGTTCGTTATAATATAAATCTTCTAAACCAAGTTCTTTCAGATCTTCAAGTAAAGCTGGCAAAGCACGGAACAAAATCGTACAGTCGTCAAGGTTGTATGTGCGTAATTCCTCATCCGAAAGATTTATTGTAGAAACTTTTTTGTTCTTTAACGTACCCTTGTGATATGCGACATCCGCACATGTCGAGCCAATAAAACCTAAATTATGCGGGAGTTCCGGATTGATGACGTGGTGCAAAATCATTATATCGTGCATGATGTTGTCAAAATTCACCGAAATCCCTCGGTTTTCCAGTACAAATGTATCAAATGCAGCATTTTGAAACAACAATGGATGTGTTGTAAGCAGATGTGAAAGTTTGTCTTTCGTTGATTGCAAGTTATCACCAAGCACATCGACTCCGTATTGAGACAAAAACGGCACACAAGCAGCATTATATGTGTTGTTTGCAAGACCTGTACATATTATATCTGCTGTTGACTGATCAAAACCTCCACTACCTTTGTTTGTTGTTTCAATGTCTACAGCTAACGGTGATCCATGTGGGAATAAACCAAGCACGTCCGGATTGTTTGTGATCTGATACTGTTTTTTTGGATACACTTCACGACCGCCATCAGAGATACGTTTGATTTTGGCTCCGTCGGCAGCCCAAACCGCGAACGTTTGTGGGTTGTGCTGGTTGTAACCCAAATACGACGGATGAAATGTAGGAATCACAACCAACTTTAAACCATGTCCGGAGTAATCGTATACACTACCACGGGTTTGTAAGATCCCATCAGAGTCCGGAAAAAATACCTTCAACGCAGTATCACCGAGCACTGCTATGGTTTTGCATTGTGCTGTAACGTATGTAAGTTCTTCCCAAAAACCATCAGAGCAACATTGCATTGCTGTTTGTGCGTCACAGGATAGCAAGTCGTTTGCTTTCCGACGAGTATCCGGAGGTTTACAACCGAGCACGTTCATGACATAGCATTGATGTCGAGCAATTCCAGATTGTGCAAGCCAAACGTTCAAGAACTTCCCGGCCATGCCAACAAACGGACGACCTTCCAAAGCTTCTGATCGTCCCGGAGCTTCGCCAACAAGCACGATCTTGGGATTTTCTGGACCCTCGCCAGCCACACGGCGGGAAGTACATAACGGACAGGTAGAGCATTTCGATTTCTTACGGGTATATCTCATTTTGTGCGCTCCCCCTCTCTTCGTGATTTCCAGTTTGAAAAATCAATATCACAACTCGCGCAGGGTTCTCTGTCCATATCTAATCGGGTATACTTACAATTAAAACAATGGATTTCCTTTTGTTTTGTTTTATCTAATGGCATATTGTCTTTCATTTACTTACCCCCTGCCAGATAGTTATGCATAGCAACACCAAACCAATCCCCCCAGTAATTATATTGGTTTGTTCAAGACGTTTGATTTCAAGTTTGTATGCAGCAGAAAGTTCACGGTAGTATTTTAAATCTGACAAAGCTAACAGTACATCTGTGAAATCTTGTTCGGTTAAAAAATATCCGTTAACACCGTTGTATGTAATTTGAATAGGTTCAGCATGTAATCTAACTGTTATTATACAAAGCAAACTAACAGCTATCAATGATAGTATTTTCCACAAATTATTTTCATTCATCCCGGTTCTCCTTCCAGTCTTTTCTTGCGCTGTTAAACAAATCGATCTTTTCGTCTGGTTTTGCGGTTTTAATTTGTTTTTCCCTGGTAGTTCGCTGTTTGTTGAGTTCTTTTTTGATCTTAGGTAAATCGGAGTTGTTGAATCTTGAAAATGTCTTTTTTAACCAAGACAAAACTTTGATTCCTCCAAAACCAATCAAACCAAGACCTGCTATGGTTGTTATAACTTGTAGTATGTCCATTAGATTTCCTCCTCCTGTTTAATTTGTTCGTCAATGTATTCCAACCAGCATTCTTGACAAGTACGAGTACTGCATAAAGGTTGCGGATCTGGGCAACCACAATTAGTTCCTGTAACACGATCGCGTTCGATCAACCAATCAAATGCCCTAGCTTTTCGTTCAATCTGTACTAAATCATTTATGTCGTTTAAAATATCGTTATTGTTTGTTTCGTTTTCCATTATTTACCTCCATGGATTTTTTCTGCAAACATTGATTCTCCAGGCATCAAAACATTCCAGATTAGTTTTGATCGCTTGAAGAAATCAACAACTACCGAATCAGTAAAGCTTGATAAATCAAGATACAGAAACGGTACTTTCGGTTCAGTGATAATTGCCGGTTCGACATGCGTTTGCGGGGTATACCAAAGTTGTTGGACCTGAAATGGAACCCATTTAGTCCCGGTTAGTTTGATAACCAAATGATCAACCATACTGTACCATGATCGGTAGCCAAAATCTGCTGGCATTTCAGCAATAATAACATGATGTTGATCACGAAGCGGTTTCAACAAACCTATCATTGTTGAATCTGTCGGAAGCTTTGAGCCGGTGATCAGAACATCTGGCTTGAGTTTCCGAGCAACGCTTGAACCATGCCCGCGTAAATCGAACAAAGCCCCCGCGATTTGATCAGTAGATAACTTCGGTGCGTTGATGTCGATATGGTATATCGGTGATCCTGCCAAAAGCCCTTGTTTGATGTTGGTATATGTGATTGTTATTGGTTTGCTCATTGTGCAGGATCCTCTTTACGTGTTGCATTTAGATATGTGGCTTTTTCTTTCTGCAACACAGACATTGCCATTTCGATCATGCCTAATATTTCTACATTAGTACCTGTTATATTTGTAGATATACCAATTTTATTATGGCCTTCTTTAAGTTCGATTAATAATTTCATTTTACTTCCTCCTTTGGTTGGGCTGGTAAATACCACCAGTATTTTGCTTTTTGCGGGAAATCAGAATCGTCGGTCCATCGATTTATACGATGATCGAAAAAACCTATTTCCCAACATTTGTCTAGACCAAGGACTAAAACATCAATACTCCGATAATGAGAGATGTCTGAATCTGGTGGTATTTCAGAAGCTAAATGTGGTGTGTTGTATTTTGCTTCGGATACAACCAATGGCAAATTTAACAACTCATCGATTTGGTCTTCGTCCTCAGGTTTTATATCACAATTATCGACAATACAATCGATATCACTGCGATCAAAATCGTTAATTAGTTCTGTTAAAAACCCCAAATATTTATTCTTTAATTCGTCAGTCAATTTTTCCTCCATTTTAGTTTGGTAATAAAAACAAAAAGAGAGAAGGAAGTTGAACTCCTTCCTTCTTCTCTCTTACCAGATTAACCTTTACACTGCTGCAAAAAATTTTATGATCCGTGTATCAGAAACACCGTCTTTAGTTTTTGTTTTCAATGTAATTCCAGTGGTTTTCCCAACTATATCGTCGGTATCGAAGTCATCCGGATTGATGTTAAATGCCTGGCCAATCCTGTATAAATCCGTTTTGCGCTGCTTTTTCATCCATGCTTCATCAGCTCCTTCTACGTCTGTCGAAAACCAGAACATTGCGCCCTCACCGGCCCACTCTTGATCATCTGGTCCGTCAATTATGTCCATTAAAATTGTATAACCGTTACCGTTTGCAGATTCTTTCACCTCACGAACTGTCGCTGTGAAATTCCCGTTTAACTCAACAGGCGCATAATCTTTCATTGTTGGTACATTTACTCTAGCCATTTAAGGCCTCCTTAAAAAAATAATATTATTTTGAACAAAGCAACGCTTTGTTTTTGAAACTAAATTGGTTTAAGTTTTTTGCTATTCTACTTTTTTCCAGTTTGTTACAACAATTGTTTTTTCAACCTGCTGCACTTCTGGAGCATCCTGAGCTTCATATTCGTTTTCCTGGTTTTCTGTTAAACCTTGTTCCCAATAAATTGAATAAAACTTGTTATCGATTTTGACTATTGTCGTATTGGTTCTTGACCATCGCCGGTCTTCACCTACGATTTCGTCAACACCTTCACCGGCCCATTCGCGGACTTCTTCTTTTGTAAAATGTCTTGTCATAATTTTTATCTCCTTCCTATTTAAAATTTTTCGGATTAAAAATCTCATCATACGTTGGATTAACAATCTGCAATGGTCCAATGTAACCACGGATTTTTGCCGGAAAATTATTAACCGTCGTGACATTGACGGCCACTTTTCCGTTTGGTAAACGTTCTGAGTACAACTGCGCATCAAAATGTCTGCCTACTTCTTGACGGAACGAGCCAATGCACATGGGCATTCCAGCGATTCGACCAGACAGATCGTCTTTGTCTTTCTGGACCATAGCAGTGACATATATGTGCATCGGAAGCGCATCGATCAAAGTAAACAAGCTTTGTAATTTTGATTGTAGAACCCCATATTCGTCCCAGACTGGTTTGGCTTTTGTTGGATCTTTTTGCCGATCGATTGTCGGATCCCATAAACATTCGTCCATCAAAAATTGCGCTAATGTAGTCAATCCGTCGATCATAAGCGTTTTGTAACCTTCGGGATTAGTAACTAAACTTTCGAGCAAATTATAAAGGACTCTAAACAACGGGATTCGTTTTGTTTTATCCGGTGTGCTGATCTCGTGTTGATGAAAAGTATACACCATTGGATCGATTCCTGGCGGCAATCCACGCAAGCTTCCGTCAACGTCAATGATCACTGCTTTACCGGAACGCATTCCTGGACAAGTACCGCCTAGATACGTTTTACCGGTTCCGGTTTCACCGTAGACTATAATTTTATCTCGGTTTGCTGTCGGAAGTGACGACAGTTTTCGCGGAGTTCTCAAGTAACTCGGCGGGGGTGTTGGTGATGGCTTTGGTTGATTAGTTTGATTCATTTTAAATTTTTCTCCTTCAATGCTGGTTGTGGATATTTACTATTCCAATGTGCTATTGCAAGTGCAATAACTTGTCGCGAACGTAATGAACCACCCGCGAGCGAACAATAGTGGTTTATTATGTTCAGTTCTGCTTCAAGAGAATAAGTTAACTCTTGATTTGGTGTTGCTTCGAGCATACACAATGCTGTTTTTATATAAGCTCGCATTTTATTTAACCTCCTTTGATTTATAATATGCTTGCATTGTCATTTAAATTCCTCCTTTAGTTTATATCCTAGCGGCATTCCGGATGCCTCGTGGGTAATACGACAGATTTCCTGGTAGTCACATTTGAAATTCGAGCCTTCAGTACAGCTAAAACACCGCGGATAGGACTCCTCTGGTGCATCGGATTTCAACTTGTAACTGATCTCATTGCACCAGTAACGCAGGTACTCTTCAAACCAAAGCAGATCTGAAGTCGAACGGTATATTGGTGCTCTTCGTTCGATACGATGTACTCCACCGCGGGAGTAGAAAATCTCCGGAATAACTTCATGTAAATCGGTGTTGAATTTGCGATTCCAACCCCAAAGATACCCGGTAACTTGATCTGTTTGTGTGAGATTTCCTGCCACAGCATCCAGCGAATAACCAGTAGTTTTTATTTCAAACAAAATATGTTTGTTTGTGATACGATCAAAAAGCACACGATCGGGTTTGATTAAAAACTCAAAACCATCGACGTCTACACCGAGCATTTGATCGATCAGAACAGCCGATGAGTTTCGGTCTTCTGGATGGATTTCTTCAAACCATTTTTGAAATAATTTGAACCCTCGGTTGATCAGATCAGTATCAGTCAAACCTTCAAGAACTACAGTTGAGTCGTAAAGATTATATAAATCTTGTTCTGGATCTACCGTGATCGCTCCGGTCACAGCATGGAGTACTCTGCCCCAGGCTTGCTTTTGATTCGTTTCAGTTGGTATCCAGCGTTTCACATACCGAAACCAGAATGCGCGTTGGCATTTCTGGTAAGTCGTTAACATCGAATACCCACCACGTGGAATAAACGGTTGATCAGATTGGGTTTGATTTTGATTCATTTTATTCTTCCTCCTCGTAGTGAGCTTCTTGATGTAATTTGATCGCTGTTCTCCAACGGCAAATACAATCTTCTAAATCTTCAATATTCTCTTCGTTATCGAAAGCATCACCAGTGAAAATACAAGAGTCAAGTTGGTTAAGTAGATCAATGAAATTTTTGTCAGCCATTATTTTTCCTCCTCGTACGTAATCATTACTCCACAGTTAATAATTTCAATATGTGGTTTTTTATCACCAACTAAATGCACAGTAAAATGAGATTTGTAAAAATATTCAGTTTCTTTGCTGTGATCTAATATAGAAATTACATCATTTTCACCTACAACAAAACAATATTTATCGTACACATCAAGGCTTTCTATAGTCTGTTTAGCCATTAGTTTGCTCCTTTAGTTCAGCATCGATTTCGTCTCTGATATACCTGAGATCTTCAGGATCTGTTATGTTCCATTCTTTAATTGTTTCTCCACCTCCCCATGGCTTAGGTCCGGCAACTCTAAAATCATTGATTCTAAGACTATTACCTGCAACACCACTGCAATATTTTATGGTCATTATTCTTCCTCCTGGTCTGGTTGATCTAAACAATTCATATCAACGTCATCTGGTGTAATTAAAATCCCGTTGATTTTCGGAGATCTCCACATAAGTACGTTGTCTTTAGTTTCGATACCCCATAGGTCCAGGACAACTTGTGGTATTGTAATTCGTCCGCCTTTTGCGCCCTGAGCTTGAATTGAATAACTTCCTTTGCCAACTTTGAACCAGGTTTTTGGTATTTTACTTGGCATTTGTATCTCCTATTATATTTTCTATTCGTTTGTTTGACCATTTGTCCGAAAATCTACAATCTCCACATGGTGATGCTGGATATGCCATTCTACCATCGCAATTAGAACAGATTTTAAGTGCTTGTACTATTTCTTCGACTTGTTGTTTTGTGTATGTTCTATTTCGCATTCGCTTGCTCCTCTCGTGCAATAATGTCTTCAGGTTGCAGAATAATCTGCGGTGGATCAACAGTGTTGATTATAGTTCCTTTGCTGGAATCGTAATAAACCGTATCACCAACACTGATTGTAATTTCAACATCCGGACCTAACGCAATGACCTTAGCTCTAGTTAGTTCTGTCGCCATTGGTTCCATTATAAATATAGGTATATCTTTTGTTAGTTCAGATCGTTCAACTATGATACTTTTGCCTATAGGTTCGATATAAAGTGCTTTGTTTTGTTCACTCATTAGTTTTCTTTTCCTCCTTTAATAATTCCGGATTTTCATGAATGTTACCGATTACTGTATGTACACCATCATGAAGTAAATCAAAGTCTCCTAACTTATTCGTAGCAACAAATTGCGCGTTTTTTTGAAAAAGCACAACAGAATTTATGTACCCTCCCTCGACTTTTACTATATCGCCCTCGTAAATTTCTTTTCCGTTTTTGTCTTTAAGCCCGGTGTATTGTCCTAAAGTTTCTGGGTCTATTTTATCTCTACGATAAATCTCAGTAGCTTCTTTTCCATATTCCGAGAGCATTGAAAAGATGCATACCTCCCCCGATTCATAAAAAACCGGGGTTCCGTATCTCCATTGATCTCCATAAATAGGTCTTTCATCTTTAGCTAATTTGCCTCTAAACTTTATCTTTCGCATTTTTCCTCCTTTATGTTTTGGTTTATTTCCAGCAGAATTTCTGCCGGATAGTTAACTTGAAAAGCCCTGGTAGTTGACTGTGACGTACCAATCAAATAAAACGTTGCGGGAACATCGTCAGCAATACGAATACAGATTATCGGCATGTCGACCCATTGACCCTCAGCAATTACTGCAACTGCTCCATGCGGCAGACATAAGCTTGAGATCTTCCGAACTTTAACTGGTTCAATACGAAAACTGATCAACCATCGACCTAAAGTAAATAGAAACTCCCGGATTCTGATTTTAATTTTGTTCATTGATCAGCTCCTTTATTGCTTTATTGGTCCAGTTTGGTAATTTGTTTCCTTTGCGTGTACAGTTGACACATCTCACGTAATCTTCAAGTGTTTCACGTGGGTTAATATAACCATAATCACAATTATCACAACACTTAAGCAAATTTATTATTTTCTCGACTGTTTCATTCATTGTTTATTCTCCTTTCAAAATTAAATTTCTTCTCTGAACCCAGTCAGGGGTGTAAAATAAAACATCTTAAGGAGAAACTTTAGAAGCTTTTCCCTGACCAGGTCGAGAGAAGAGGCAAGCAACGCTATGCCTCGACTCATCTCAAGAGTAAAACAAAAAGTCAAACAACTTGGGGATAGCAGGATTTGAACCTGCAAGGTGTTGGTCGGGTTGTCCCTTGCCGTCATAAGTCTCGTTATCATCACGAACAACTTAGCGGGCGACTCACCACAGCCATTACAAACTGTCTAATGCCGAATTCAGGTACGGTTTCAAGCCGTCCTGGTCATTGGTTTGATCCAACTATCGACAATGCGTTTACCAATTTCGCCATATCCCCATAAAATGGCAAGTGACCGGATTTGAACCGGCGCTTCCCGAATCACCATCAGAGCTCTACCGCTGAGCTACACTTGCCATTGCAGATTTACGCTTTGAATCCGCACAATGTACGGGATTAAAGCTCATCTTCTTCCTTATATCATTTCCAAAAAGGAAATATTTTCCATGCGATATGACTTTTGCTCCATTTCATTCCTACCCATAGGCCGTCCTTGTTAATAAAAACAATCGGAAGCCATATATTATCATCGAGAAATTCTCTGATTATCAGAAATGAAGAAATTAAACTAAGCCAGATAAAAATTATTATTGTCATGTTTTTTCCTTTCTTTCATGTAATTTTGCAATAACCTTCATTGCTGA
>Ga0315556_1000076_pt1 | contig 49229 bp, 47 predicted proteins | sample SalMarSW160310MG_FD_202112 | JGI IMG/M metagenome (GOLD analysis project Ga0315556, IMG submission 202112) | Salt marsh sediment microbial communities from the Plum Island Ecosystem LTER, Massachusetts, United States - Salt Marsh Sediment SW1603-10 ...
GCTCGGCTCAAGCCCGCCGTAGACCTTCTTCCAGCGATAAAACGTCTGCTCCGATATCCCGACCTTGCGGATCAGGTCCGCCACCGGCGTTCCCAGCTCCGCTTCCTTCAGCACCGCCACAATCTGCTCGACCGAAAAGCGCTTCTTCTTCACGACAAGATCCCCCTTCGCTTAAGGTTACTCTTGCCGGAAAACTCACATTCGCTTCGGACCCGTTTACGACGAGCCCCTCACCTGCGCGCATTCCACCGGCTACGACGGCCTTCACCTACGGTGCAAGCGCGCTAGACGCGTCGTCGTCATGCCCTGCGGAAGCTGCGAGCGCGGCGCGGGGTGCGATTCGCTCGGGCGAGTCTTCTTAATCAGCGCATGGCGTGGCGCTGGTTGCTGATTACTGTTTCGATCCACGCCGATTCAAGCTCGGTGCGCATTTGCCGGCACGTGTCGATGATTTGAGGGATGGCTTCGGAGGACGATGAGAACTCGGTCAAATACCTATCCATCTCCCGTTCCAGTCCCTCTACCAGATCAAGAAGAACTTCAAAATCGAGTGGTTCCATACTCGCTCCCGCTGATGCAACTTATACCGCATCAAATCACGGGGCTACGCAATGGCTCCAAGAACCGTGTCTCGTCTTACACCTTTTGACATTGCAGACGGCTAAATATGACAACGTGTGCCGCTGATCCGGCAATTTCCCATTGTCGTGACCCAGGCGTAGGTCCTGGGAGGGCGGCGCGGGGCGCGACGAGCAGCAATAAGGCTAGTCTTCTCCCGCCCACTGGTACGGCGCACTACCATTGGTGCCGGCGGTGTCGATTATGGCAACCCACACGTCGCCATCCTGCTCAATGTCGCCGATCACGTTCGCGCCGGTTCGCGTGAAGTACCCCACGCGCAGCATGACTTGCACCTTAGTGGGCCCTGTAATGATGCGCTTAAAGCCAATTTCCTCGACGCGGCATCCGTCATCGATCGGGGCCACAGGATCGCTATTAGTGCGAGAAACGGCTTCCCATAGATCGGACAGCATCAGGCGGTCACTAACGTCAATGTCGGTGCCGCTAACGGGCAACGTGCAAGCTGCTGCCCAGTGGGACCCGATTGCTACAGGGGCCGATATTACCTGCGCGCCGCGGCTCTCATACGTAGCAAGCCTACTCTCGATTTCCTCCCGAGAGTCGGCGCCAAGTACTAGGTAATCACCTGCATCGAAGACCTTGAGCGCCATCGGTCCATTCATCACGCGTGGTGGACAATTGTATTCCTACGCCTCGTGTATGGTGGCTCGTTCAAGCGGTCGGTTGCGGCTCTGCCATTTGCGCGCCGCTACGGACGGGGGTGACCCGGACGGGTGCTATTGCGGTCCGACGGCTCACGCAACGCTTGTTGCTCGTCACGCCTTAGCTGTTCGTCGGACAATAGTTGTACGTTACGCAATCTTCTTAGCTCATACAGGATGTCTTGTTGGTCGAGACGCAATTCCTTTAGCTCTTGCAAAATGTATTTTTGCTTGTGCAGGATTTCCCTGAGGACTGATTTCGTTCCGAAGACCGCGAATGGAAGTAGTAGCCAGGTGGCCGCCACCACGAAGATCATAAGTGAAACTGCAATCCAGGCCCACGCAGGCAAGGTACTCAAATACGTCTCCATCATTTTCAAATACCCACCCATCATTTCGCTCCTCTTGCAGCCACTCTTGTCACCAGGCAACTAATCTTCACCTATCTCCGGGCAGCCGTGCTTATCGACGAACTTCTTGTATGCCTTGATCCAGTTCGCCGCGATGAGGTGATTTTCCTCGTACTCGGCGAGGCGCTTCTCCTTGTGGCGGTAGTCCTTGATGCCATGCTTCTTCAGTTTGTTTGCGTAGCTTGAGGATGGGCGAGCCGTTTTCGTCCACCCTGACAAAAAAATCGTCTGCTGGATGTTCTCCTGGGTGACGTCGAGATAAATCCGTGTTGCGCGAACCCGCTTAACGTACGCGCCACGGCGAAGGGGGTCAATCAGCGGAGACCGGCTTCGCGTGACAGCAGCTATTCAGGTTCATCGCACCGCGTGCAGCGCTCCCATCAGCCGCAGGGTTGCACTGCGACGAGCCGGTGTTGCTCGCACCATAGGTGCTCGCCGTCCTAGCCGGTCGAGTGCGCGCAGGTCCAGCAGCGGCGCTGCGAGCTATCGGCCCAAGGCGGGAAGTGCTGCGCCCCTGTCGAGCCCTGTGTTTTTTGCATCGCAAAATCGCCGGCATTAGTCCATACGGCCGATTGCTGCTCCGGTCTGCAGGGAATAGCGTATTTACGGGAGGCGCTTATGCAGACTTCCAGGACAGGCTACCCCGAGTGGGCCGGTATCGGTGTCGCGTTGCTCTGGCAACTGGCGCTCGTCGTCGGATTCTTCGCGTTGGCGATCTGGTTGTGGCCTGCGGGCCTGCTGGAGACCCCACTCTCTGAGTTCACGCTGGGGTATTTTCTCCGCGCCGTCGTCTCGGTTGCGTTCCTGTCGGTTGGTATCACCAGCCTATACCTTGTAGTAGTGGACCCGTTCGTGCAGGGGTACTCCGAACTACATCCGTGGGACCGCAATTAGCTTCTTGGCAGAGGGCCGTCCCCTCGTCGCAGCCTGTTGGGACGAGGGACAGCTTTGCGCTGTCTTCCCGGTGCGTTGCTTCGCCGATCTACCGCTCCGGCTCATCGCACCCCGCGCCCCACTCCCACCACCCGCACGGGTCAATCACAACAAGCCGATGCCGCTGGCACCAAATATGATCGCCGTCGTACCCGGTCGCGTGCGCGCAGGTCCGAGACGCTCGGCTCGGGGTCGACGCTTAACACCCTCGGTGAACACACGGCGAACCTCTACGACCACCTCCTCCTGTTCGATCGGGCCGCGACGCAGGAAATGGTAGGCAGCCCGGAGATTTTGGACGTCCGGCGAGAATAGGACAGGCCTGAAGGGGTCGCTGGCTTGTGGCAACAGGGGAGCGTCGACGCTGCCATTGCGTGGGCACGAATTAGGTCCTCCCTTGAATATGGGATTCCACGCACAAGCATTTTTCGATAACCATTACAAGCTGGCAGTCGTGTAATAGCCCGGATTGCGCAGTCGATCATCGATGCGGACCGACGCGAATTTGACAAGATGGCCGAGACACCAAGCTAAGCGTCGCCCGCGCCTGCCGAGAAGGGAACGTGATAGCCTTCGTCAAGCGGCTGTAACACTGCACTGTTACACCGAGGACCGCTCTGGTCTGAAAAAGCCTCGCTAAATCAAAGACAGCAAAAGCAAGTCCGAGTCTCCCCGTGGGGACGCCAGTTCGCGGCAGCGGCAGGAGTGGGACGTGATGAGCGCGCAGCTTGGCCAAGCGGATCCACGCGCGCACCGCCGTGCGATCGTACTGATGATCATCGCGCCGATGCTGTGGAGCATCGCCGGCGTGGTCACGCGCCAGCTCGAATTCGCCGGGCGCTGGGAAGTGGCTTTCTGGCGCAGCCTGTTCGCCGCTCTGTTCGTGCTTGGCGCGCTGCTCGCGACGCGGGGCGGCGGGGCCTGGAATGCGCTGCGCGCGGGCGGCGGCTACGGCCTGCTATCCGGTGCGATGTGGGCCATCATGATGATCGCGTTCATGCTGGCGCTGATGACCACGACCACCGCCAACACCCTGATCGTCAACAGCATCACGCCGCTGCTCACGGCGCTGCTCGCGCGCGCGGTGCTGCGCGATCCGATCGCCGCACGCACCTGGGCCGCGATCGTGCTCGCAATCGCCGGCATGCTGTGGATGTTCGGCTCGCGCTTTGCCGCCGGCGAGCCGCGCCACCTCATCGGGATGACGATCGCCCTCGCCGTGCCGCTGGCCGCGGCGGTGAACCTGGTGACGCTCAAGCGCGCCGGGCGCTCGGTCGATCTCGTCCCTGCGGTGCTCATCGGGGCCGCGCTGTCGGCTGCCGTCAGCCTGCCGTTTGCGTTGCCGTTTCACGCCAGCGCGCACGATCTCGTCCTGCTCGCCGTACTTGGCTGCCTGCAGCTCGGCTTGCCGTGCATGCTCATGGTGCGCGCGAGCCGGCACCTGTCGGCGCCCGAGATCTCGCTGCTGGCGATGCTCGAAGTGGTGCTCGGCCCGCTGTGGGTCTGGCTGGGCGCGGGCGAAGCGCCCGCCGTGGCGACGCTAGCGGGAGGCGCGCTGGTGATCGCGGCGCTGCTGCTGAACGAACTGGCCGCCTTCGGCGGGCGGGCACGCGCGCGGCCCCGCGCCGCCGGACAACGCTGAATGTCGGTCGGTTCATGAAGATCTCGGTCGTCGTACCGGCGTTCAATGAAGAGCGGCTTCTCGCCGCTTCGTTGCGGCGCCTGCAGGAGGCCATGTCGGTGTTCGCGCGACGCGGCTGGGCTTCGGAGCTGATCGTTTGCGACAACAACTCGACCGATCGCACGGCGGAAATTGCGCGCGCGGCGGGCGCCGAGGTCGTGTTCGAACCGGTCAATCAGATCAGCCGCGCGCGCAACACGGGCGCCGCCCATGCCAAGGGTGACTGGCTGATTTTCGTCGACGCCGATTCCTATCCGAGCCCGGCCCTGTGCGAGGACGTCGCGCGGGAAATCCAGCACGGCGGCTGCCTGGCCGGCGGCAGCACGGTGCAGATTGAATCTGACCGTCGCGTCATCCAATCACTGGCTTTCCTCTGGAACGCGCTCGGCAGGATCAACAAGTGGGGCGCCGGCGCGTTCGTCTTTTGCGAAGCGGCCGCCTTCAGGCAGCTTGGCGGCTTCAGCCAGGAGCTGTATGCGGCGGAGGAAATCGATCTGTTTCGCAGGCTCAAGCGTCTCGCGCGCCGCGAGGGGCGGACCATCGCGATTCTTCATCGCCACCCGTTGGCGACCAGCGGCCGCAAGGCAAGGCTCTATACGGCGCGGGAGATGCTCAGGTTCATCCTGAAGACCGTCGCGACCGGCGGCCGGACACTGCGCAACCCCAGGGAATGCTTCTCGTGGTACGACGGTCGGCGTTGAGCTATCTCGTCGGCAACCGCAGCTGCGGCGCGATGGGGCTGGGAGGTTCCGGCTGCGGATTCAGCTGCGGGTTGACGCGGCGCATCGTGCCGGCCTTCTGCGTGTTCTGCCCCTGTCCCGGCAGGGAGGGCGCGTTTCCGTGCGGCAACGGATATTTGATCGCTTCGGCCGGCTCCTGGACGGTGAAACTGCGCCACGTCGACCACGGACCGTACGCATTGCCCGGACTGTAATGTTCCCGGAGGCGAAACCAGTAGCGGTAGCCGAACTTTCGGCTGTGCGGTCTCATCATGTCGAAGCTCCACGCCCCATGCATGCTCGGGCCGCTTTCTATGGTCGGCGAGTAACCGCCGTAGAGTCCGATCGATTTGTTCCAGGGCGCGCGGGCGGTCGGAAACCCTCCGGGTTCGTTTTGCGCGGTGATGACGGCGGCTCGCTGCCATTGGATATTGCAGCACGACCAATCCGAGTAGCGTGCGTGGGCCGGCAGCGTGACGGCGTTGCCGATCGGATTGCCGTGGAATACCTGGCCCTCCATCGGCGCGCTGACGACCGGCGGCGCAAGCCCCCGCATGACGACCGCGGCGCTGACTCGGCTTCGATCGCCGACCGCACCCTTGATGCCGATCGGTTTGCCGATATTCGGACTGCCGATCAGGGTGTGGTGCCAGTTGCTCCACGAGCCCTGTACGCCGGAGGTTGAAATCAAACGCGTCCGCACATACCAGTTTCCCTGCAGCCACTGCGCGGTGTCCTGGGCCGAAAAGTCTTTTGTGTTGTATTGGTGAATGGCCGTGACGCCGTATTTGACGTCGATGGTTACCTGTCCCGAATCGGGCGAAATCGTGCTGGGAGTCGTCGTCTGCGCCGGATCGCAGCCCTGCACCGGCCAGGGCTCGGCATTGCTGTCGTTGGACGGCGGAGCGTTCGTGCCCGGCCGGCAATGGAAGGTTTCCAGGGCGTAACTCTTCACCTCGCCCTTCGGATAAGTGAAGCTGAGCTTGAATGGCTGGCTGGTCGAGATCGCCGAAGGTCCCAGCAAGGTCGGCGTCGGCGGCTTGGCGCCGGGAGAATCCGCGAGGGCCGGCCCCGGCTGCAGCGCTACGCCGAAAACGATCGTCAAGCCTCCGGCCATGAACCTCAGAGCGTGCTTAAGCATCTTTCATCTCTCCAATTCACCGCAAGCGCGGCAGCGTACCCGTATTCGTGCGCGGTATCGTGTGCAACCCGGGCTTGCCCGGGGGAGGCGCGTCGGCGGCCTGCTTGGCGCGCGCGATCTCGGCCTCGGCCTGTTCGATGAGCCGGATGGCGCGTTGGCGGTGCCAGCCGACGGCGGGGGCGTCGGATGCGTTCGCCGCCGCGTTGAGCAGGGCGGCGGCCTTGACCAGATGGGCGTTGGCATCGTCGAGCCGGGAATCGGCGGCCAGGGCGGGCAGCGCCATCAACGCCCCCGCCATTGCTAGCGTCGCAATCGTGCTGCGCATATCGGCGTCCTCCCTGGCGAAAAGTACATCCGGTTGCGGCGCGTCGCCTGACTGTTTCCTGTCAAGGCGGCGGCGCGAGTCCTATTTTTACTTTAGCTTGAACTGCCTCGCGCTTGCGTGCGGGACGCTCAGCCGCGTCGCGCAGAACCCGCGCGGAACCGCTGCGCTGAAGACATAGAAGGGCGGCGGGGGGAAAGCGGGCTTGCCCGCGATGCTATTCGGCATCACGCGCGCCGTCAGCTGGTGCGCGCCCACCAGCCCCGCGTACGGTGCCAGGCTGCTGACCGGGACTGTCACCACCGCATTGGCATTGGCCCCGATGGCGGGCAGGGGTATCCCCGCGCTGACCAGGCGCAACGACTTGCCGTGGTACGTCCGGGAGTTGGTATCGGAAACGGAGACGAGCCCACGCCGCGCCGGGAGCGGCCCTCCCGCGTTGTGCAGCGTGATGTGCGCGATGAAAAGCGGCTGCGGGCCGCTGCAGTTGTGCTGCAAAGTCGCCGTCGCGCCCACGATGGTGAGCCGGGGCGCGGCCAGGCGCAACTTCGGTCTGCCGGACGTGATGCGCGGCGACTCGCGTTTCATCAGCGGCACGAGATCGGCGGCGTGCGCTGCGCCTGCACCGAGCATGCCCAGCGCCAGCGCGGCCAGCGTCGCGCGGACCGGAGCCGGACCGGAGCGTCGGCCGGAAATCGCCCGGAGGCGGAAGAGATGGCGGGTCATGGGCATGTCTCCTTGCTTGGTTGGTGGGCGGTGCGCGCGTCCTTCGCGAGTGCGTATGGCCGCAGCTTCGCGTCGATCACGGCGACGCCTCGTTTCTCGACTCTTAGCAGCGCCGCTTGCAGGACCTGGACGCGGCTGCCGTCGAAGCCGAGCTCGATCGCGGTGACCTTCTGTCCGACCAGCCAGTCGAGCGCGCGCGCCATCAGCTCGGCGTCGGTGTCGGCGCCGCGCGAGCGAAACACGGTGGCCGCGTAGAGCCGGGCGCGCGGCATTAGGCCGTGGCCGCGGCCGACCAGCCGCGCGGCGACGGCGGTTCCGTGGTCCGCTGCCGCCGGCGCGACGAACTCGGGCTTCCAGCCCGCAGATTGCGCGAAGGCGATCACGTGAACGAACGCGATGGCGCCTGCGCAAGCCCATCTGCCAATACCAGCGTGCTTCATTCTTCCCTCGACATGAGCGCGACCGATTCACCTTTCTGGGGTGCAGGTGTTGGTCGCCGTGTCGTCGCGTCAACACACGCGATTGAAACCACGCTCCTCGAAACTGCCCGAGAAATTCGAAAGACGCAATGCGCGATTCAATCCTGCGCGCAGCTCAAGCGCAAGCTGCGAGCAAGCTTCCTTAACAATCGAAGGAGTTTTCATTTGTCGTCATGCCTTGCCTCGGCGTGCGTCGAGTGCTACTTACGAACTTGCGGGAGGGAAAAAATCATGGAGCACCGGCGGCGTCATCCGGAGGCGCGGTTCGCGCATCGATCGTTCTGCACCCTCGTCCTCGCCTTCGCGCTGCTCGCCGGCGGTTGCTCGAAGGCATCGTCCTCCTCCGCAACAAAAGCCAAGGTCGATCCCTGCGGCGGCCTGAGCGCGGCCGACGTGGCGTCGATCCTGAAGATCGCCCCCGCGGACGTGAAGGGGCCGCAGCACTTCAAGGAGTTCAGCTGCGTGTACCGCGCCAAGGACGATTTCTACAAGAGTGTGAAGTTCAACGTCTACCCGGAAGATTCCGCCGCCCAGGCGGCGCACAAGTTGCAGTCGGAGAAAGAAGGCTTCGCCTTTCTGTCGCCGATCAAGGCGATCGACAAGCTCGGCGACGAGGCCTACCGCGCGCCCGATCCGAGGGTGAAGCGCCTGCTCATGCGCAAGGGCCGGGTGTGGGTCGACGTCACGACGCCCGGCGACGAAGCTGCGCAGAAACGGATCGCGCAAATCGTGCTGAAGCATCTGCCGTAATTTACCCACCACGATCGAGCAAGACATGAACGAACCGACAGCGAAAAATATTCCGACGACGGCAAGTCGACTGCTGGCAATCCTCGTCCTCGGCCTGTCGCTCGCCGCCTGCGGCAAGAACGACTCCGCCTCCGCACCCGTCGCCAAGGTGGACGCCTGCGCGCTGGTCACGGCCACGATGGTCGCGAAGTACGCGAGCGGCCTGGGCAAGGGCCATCCCGGGGCGATTCCGAAGCAGTCCCCGTTCAGCACCTGCGTATGGAGCGATGCGCACCATATTCCCGGCCTTATTCTGACCGTCGGCCCATCCGATTCGTCCGGCGTCGCCAAGGGCTTGCAGCGGGACCTCGGCAAGATGGGCTACCGCGTCGTCCCCATTTCCGGCCTCGGCGACGAGGCGGCCGTGGCGATCCAGCAGGCGGATCCGAAACTCCACACCAAGACTGGCGTCGCCACGCTCGCCGTGCGCGTCGGCAAGCGGCAGATCGGCTACTCGCCGATGCGGCCGGCGATCTCGGGCACCGGCGCGCCCGCGTTCGGGCGCCTGAAGCAGCTCGCGACCGAGACCGCCAAGCGCCTGCGCGCGAGCAAGTAGGCTCGATCCGCTAGGCGGCCGCCTGCGCGGCGGAGGCCGTGCGGTTGCGCCCGAGCCGCTCGTCGATCAGGTTCACGATCTCGTGCAGCGGTTCAGAGTGCAGCTCGAGCTGGTGCGCGATGCGGCGCACCAGGCTGTCGACGCGCTCGATGTGGTGTGCGCCGCCGAACAGGGCGCGCGCGGCGGACGAGGGCTTGGCCAGCCCTTCGGCGGCCTTGGCGTATTTCTCGAACGGGACCAGGTCCTCGCTCTCGGCGCCGAGCCGGTGGCACAGCTTCGCCACCCAGTCGTAGATTTCGCGCGAGATCGCGACGTCGCCGTGCACCGCCTCCTTGATGGGGATCATGTCGTCGGGACGGATGCAGCGGTAGTTGCCGGCGATCAGCATCGGCCACTTCGCGAGCGGCACGAAGACCGAGTCGTGCACCTTTAGCTTGACCGGGATCTCGAGCGCCTCGCCGTCGACGGCGAAGCGGGCGCGCTCGATGCCGTCGGCCAGCTCGCGCAGCATTGCGGTGTCGCGTTCGGAGGCGAAGCGCGCCACCTTGAAGTTGGTCGGCAGGCCCACCTGCAGCACGTTCTTCGGCTGGTCGGCCGGGCGGAAGGCCTGCGGATCCGGGCTCGCCAGGGTGATCAGCGCGGGGTCGAAGTCTTCCCACACGGCGGGGTCGGCGTAGCAGCCTTCCAGCGCCTCGGTGGCAAGGTTCGGAATGCGCTTGAGATAGGGCAGGGGCGGCATGTTCATGATCGCGAAGCACGGCTTGCGCGAGCGGGCGATGCGGCCCATCAGTTCGCGCACGCCCGGAGCGCCGTACTGGGCCTCCTGCATGCCGAGCACGATCAGGTCGAAGGCGCCCGGATCGACCTCGTCCGGCGTGCCGGCGCGCAGCCCGCCGGGACACTCGCCGGAGGCGATCTCGACCGGCGCGGCGCGGCCCTTGAGCGGGAAGCGCACCACGGTCCCTTCGCGGTTGATCAGCTCGGCGGTCGAGCCGGTGCATACCAGCGTGACGCGGTGACCGGACATCAGCAGCTTGGTGGCGAGCAGCGAGCCATAAGACGCGCCCAGGATCAATACGCTGTATCGCTTCATCGGGACTCTCCTTGCTTGACGACCGTTGGCGCAGTATAGGCAGCGAACTCTGGGAAATTTGACTGCGGAAATTTCACAATGTAAATTTCACACCCGACTTCAGGCAGAGGAGCGCCCGCCGCATGACGCTGCACACGCGCAAGAGCCACTTCCTCGGCACCAAGCTGCGCGCGCTGCGCAAGCGCAACGGCCTCACCCTGGAGGAGCTGTCGGCGCGTTGTATCCAGCTCGACTCGCGCGGCGCGCCGTCGGTGTCGTACCTGAGCATGATCGAAAGCGGCAAGCGAGTGCCCTCGGAAGATGTGCTCGGCCTGCTGTCGTCGGTGTTCCAGCGCGAGCCGGGCTGGTTTCTCGACGGCAACCGGGAAATCGAGGTCCCGGCGCTCAAGGCGCGCGCCGGCGGCGCGGCGGGGGTGCCGCTCGAGCCGGCGTTCCTGTTCTCCAAGGAGCTGCTGCAGGCGGCGATCCCCGAGCTGCTGACCCAGACCGGCACCACTGGGCGGCAGTTCGCGCACCTGCTGATCCGCTCGCACCAGGAGATGTCGCGCAACGATTTTCCCGATCTCGAGCGCGCGGCCGAGAGCGTCGGCGAGCGCAAGTTTCCGCTCGAGGTGGACGACCTGCTGCGCCTGTGCCGGCAGCACGGTCTGACCGTGCGCTGGTTCGAGAGGAAGCCGGTGCTCGCGCGCGACAACGACCGCGAGCTGCGCAGCGTGCTACGCTCGTTCTTCGAGTCGCCGCGCACCGTCTACCTGAACCGCGGCCTGCTGGCCAGCCCGGGACGGCTGAAGTTCGACCTCGCCTCGCACCTGGGGCATAAAGTGCTGCATGGCGGCGACGGGCTCAAGTCCGCGCACGCCACCGGCGGCGAGATGGGCGGCAGCCCGGAGGGCGCGCCGGCCGCGGGCATGAGCGCGCAGGACGTGCTGCACGCCTGGCGAGACTTCGAGTGCAGCTTCTTCGCCGGCGCGCTGCTAGCGCCCAAGGCGCCGTTCCGGCGCTTCCTCGCGCGCGAGTCGTACCGGGTCGAAGCGGGCGAGAAGGTCGACCTCACCCCGGCGCTGGTGATGCGGCGCATGACCAAGGTGTCGCCCTATCCCTACTGGCACTTCTTCGACGCCTACCCTCCCGGCTACCTGCGCGCGGTGTACCGCGGCAACGGCATCCCGCTGCCCTGGGGCAACATGGCGCAGGCGACCGACCCCTGCCCGCAGTGGGCGGTGTTCCGCATGTTGCACGGGCATCGCGGCGCGGACCGCGGCTCGCAGATCTCGGTGCTGCGCGACGGCGACCAGTCGCTGCTGTACTGCTGCCACTCGCGGCGCACCAACGACATGGCAGGCAACCCGCACGTTCTGTCGGTGGGGATCGACCTCGCGCCGGCGCTGCGCTCGCACAGCGTCGATGCGGAGAACGTCGTCGCGAGCATCGCCGAGGCCTGCCTGCATCACCACGGCGAGGCGAAGATCCCGAAGGCGGCCGCCGAGGCGATCCGCAGCGTGGCGAAGGTGCTCAACATCGCCTGGGTCGAGGACGCGCTGGCGAATCCAGCGCGCATCATCTGCCCGCGCAGCACGCATTGCCCGCGCGGGGTGCATTGCGACGGCGAGGGCGCCTCGCGCGCGCGGGAAATCACCGACGTGCGCAAGGAGATCATCAGCCGCGTCCGGCGCGCCCGCTAGCCCTTTGCGGGGCGCGATAGTCAACCCTTGAGCTCCGGGAAATCCTCCTCCCAGTATTCGTTCGGGCGCCGCGCCTCGCCGCGCTCGCTCTCGGCGCCGCGCAGTTGCACGCGCCGGATCTTGCCCGAGATGGTCTTGGGCAGGTCGGAGAACTCCAGCCGCCGGATGCGCTTGTAGGCGGCCAGCCGCTCGCGCGTGAAGCGCAGGATCGACCGCGCGGTCGCGCGCGAGGGCTCGAACCCGGGCTTGAGCACCAGGTAGGCCTTCGGCACCGACAGGCGCAGCGCGTGCGGGCTGGGCACCACCGCCGCCTCGGCCACCGCCTCGTGCTCGATCAGCGCGCTTTCGAGCTCGAACGGGCTGATGCGGTAGTCGGCGCTCTTGAACACGTCGTCGGCGCGGCCGACGTACCAGTAGTAGCCGTCGCCGTCGCGCGAGGCGACGTCGGCGGTGCGGTAGTAGGCGCCGCCGAGCAGCTCGCGGGTGCGCTCCGGGTTGTCGAGGTAGCCGGTCATCAGCCCGACCGGGCGCGGCTCGAGCGCAATCGCGACCTCGCCCTCGTCGGCGGGACGGTCGTCGGTCACGTCGAGCAACTCGATGCGAAAGCCCGGCAGCGGCCGCCCCATCGAGCCGACCTTGACCGCCTGTCCGGGCGGGTTGCCGAGCTGCGCCGTGGTCTCGGTCTGGCCGTAGCCGTCGCGCACCGTGATGTTCCACGCCGCCTGCACGCGCTCGATCACCTCCGGGTTGAGCGGCTCGCCCGCGCTCGCCAGCTCGCGCAGCTTGACCGGCCAGGACTTGAGGTCCTCCAGGATCAGCATGCGCCACACCGTGGGCGGCGCGCAAAGCGTGGTCACGCCGTAGCGCACCAGCGCGTCGAGCGTCTTCCTCGCGTCGAAGCGCGCCAAGTTGTAGAGAAAGATCGTCGCGCCCGCGTTCCACGGCGCGAACAAGCAGCTCCAGGCGTGCTTGGCCCAGCCCGGCGAGCTGATGTTGAAGTGCACGTCGCCTTCGCGCAGCCCGAGCCAGTACATGGTCGACAGGTGACCGACCGGATAGCTCTGGTGCGTGTGCTGCACCATCTTCGGCTTCGCCGTCGTACCTGACGTGAAGTAGAGCAGGAAGGGATCGTCGGCGCGCGTCGCGCCCTCGGGCGCGAAGTCCGCGGCGGCGGCATCGGCCTGGCCGTACGGCGTCCAGCCCGGCGCTTCGCCGCCCACGAGGATGCGCGAGGTCTTGCCCGGCAGGTCGGCGAATTTGGAGCTCGCGGCCACGTCGGCGACCACGTGGCGGATGTTGCCGCGCTCGATGCGGTCGGCCAGGTCGGCCTGGGTGAGTTGCGTGGTGGCCGGGCTCACCACTGCGCCGAGCTTCATCGCCGCGAGCGTGATCTCCCACAGCGGCACCACGTTCGGCAGCATGACCAGCATGCAGTCGCCGCGCCGCACGCCGCTCGCGCGCAGGAAGTTGGCGACCCGGTTGGAGCGCTCGCTCATCTCGGCGAAGCTCAGCTTCGCCTCCGAGCCGTCCTCGTTCACGACCCAGAGCGCGGTGCGTGAATTGCCGCGCGCCATGACGTCGAAGTAGTCCAGCGCCCAGTTGAATTCCGCCAGGCGCGGCCAGCGAAAGCCCGCGTAGGCCGCGGCGTAGTCCTCGCGCTTGTCGATCAGGAAGTCGCGGGCTTGCAGGAAGCTTTCGGTTGCGTTCATCTTTCTCCTCCTTCGGGAGGATCGATGATATTCGCCGCGGGAGGATTTACAAGGTCGCGCTCAGCTTCATTTAAGATTTCCCCATTAGGCTTGCGCGCGTTCGTCATCGTTCAAAGGGAGTCGTCCCCTGAAACCTTCGCTTACGGGCCGCGCCGTCTCGGCGCTGGCCGCGCTGCTTCTCGTGCTGCCGCTCGCCGCGCGTGCGGCCGCCGCCGATCAGGAGCTGCGCGCCACGCTCGGCAACGGGCTGCGGGTGGTGATCGTGCGCAACACGCTCGCCCCTGTGGTCAGCACCGAGCTCAACTACCTGGTCGGCTCGAACGAGGCGCCGGCGGGCTTTCCCGGCATGGCGCACGCGCAGGAGCACATGATGTTCCGCGGCTCACCCGGGCTGTCGCCGGCGCAGTTGGCCGAGATCAGTGCCGGGATCGGCGGCGACTTCGACGCCGACACGCAGCAGACGGTGACGCAGTACTTCTTCACCGTGCCGTCGCAGGATCTCGAGATCGCGTTGCACCTGGAGGCGATCCGCATGCGCGGCGTGCTCGACCGGCAGGACGGCTGGCAGCACGAGCGCCCGGCGATCGAGCAGGAGGTGGCGCAGGACCTGTCCAATCCGCAGTACCTGATGTACACCGACCTGCTCGCGGGCCTGTTCAAGGGCACGCCCTATGCGCACGACGCGCTCGGCACGCGCGATTCGTTCCAGCGCACCACCGGCGCCATGCTCAAGCGATTCCACGACGCCTGGTACGCGCCGAACAACGCGGTGCTGGTGGTCGTCGGCGACCTCGATCCGGGCGCGACGCTGGCGCACATCAAGCGCCTGTTCGGCGCGATCCCGGCCGCGAAGCTGCCGCCGCGGCCTTCGATCCGGCTGCAGCCGGTCGCCGCGCAGACCTTGCGGCGCGACACCGATCTGCCCTACGGCCAGGCGGTGATCGCGTTTCGCATGCCAGGCTACCGCTCGCCCGACTTCGCCGCGGCCGACGTGCTGGCCGACGCGCTCGGCAGCGCGCGCGGCAAGCTCTACGATCTGGTGCTGCAGGGCAAGGCGCTCAGGACCGATTTCTCGCTCGACTTCCTGCCCGGTTCGGGTCTGGGCATCGCGAGCGCAGCGTACCCGCGCGGCGCCGACGGCGACAAGCTGCTCGCGCAGATGCGCAAAGTGCTGGCCGGGGTCGCCGCGCAGGGCGTGTCCGCCGACCTGGTGGCGGCGGCCAAGCGCGGCGAGCGCGCGCAGGCCGAGTTCGCGAAGAATTCGATTCCCGGGCTGGCGCAGGCCTGGTCGCAGGCGCTGGCGATCGAAGGGCGGCGCTCGCCGGAGGACGACGTGCGCGCATTCGAGCGCGTCACGCCCGAGCAGGTCGGCCAGGCCGCGCGGCGCTACCTGGATTTCGGCCACGCGATCCAGGTCGTGCTCAAGCCGCACGTTTCGGGCAAGCCGGTCTCGGCGCGGCGCTTCGGCGGCAAGGAATCGTTCGCGCCCGAAAAAGTCGACCACGTGGCGCTGCCCGACTGGGCGCGCCCGGCCGTCGAACGCGTGTCGCCGCCGCGCTGGACGCTGGAGCCGGTGAGCACGCGGCTGGCGAACGGGATTCGCCTCATCGTGCAGCCCGAGTCGATCAGCGACACGGTGAGCGTGTACGGGCACATCCGGGCCCGTCCGTCGCTCGACGTTCCGCATGGCGAGGAGGGCGCCGACGGCGTACTGGCGCAGCTGTTCACCTACGGCAGCACCTCGCTCGACCAGTCGCATTTCCAGCGGGCGCTGGACGACATCGGGGCGAGCGAGTCTGCGGGCAGGGACTTCGAGCTCGACGTGCTGGCGGAGCACTTCGAGCGCGGCGTCGAGCTGCTGGCGCAGAACGAGCTCGAGCCCGCCTTGCCCGCGAAGGCGTTTGCGATCGTGCGCGGGCAGGCCGCGGCCGCGGTCGCCGGCGAGTTGCAAAGCCCCGGGTTCCTGATGCGCCAGGCCGCGAAGACCGCGCTCTTCCCGCCGCACGATCCCGAGCTGCGACATCCCACGCCGAAGAGCGTGGCGGCGCTGTCACTGGAGCAGCTGCGCGCGTACTACCGGCGCGCGTTCCGGCCCGACCTGACCACCATCGTCGTGATCGGCAAGGTGACGCCGGAGCGCGCGCGCGAAGTGATCGAAAAGGCCTTCGGCGCCTGGCGGGCGCACGGGCCCAGGCCGCCGGTCGACCTGCCGCAGGTTCCCCCCAGCCGCGCGTCGGTCGCGGCGGTGCCCGACGACAGCCGGGTGCAGGACAAGGCGGTGCTGGCGGAGACGCTGGAGCTGAACCGCTTCGATCCCGATTACTACGCACTGCAGCTCGGCAACCGCGTGCTGGGCGGCGGCTTCTTCGCCAGCCGGCTGTACCGCGACCTGCGCAAGACGGCCGGTCTGGTCTATTACGTCGGCTCGAACTTCGAGTTCGGCCGCTCGCGCTCGCTGTACATGGCGCGCTACGCCTGCGATCCGGCGAACGTCTCGAGGGCGCGCGCGATCATCCGGCGCGACCTGCGCGCAATGCAGACCGAGCCGGTCAGCGAGCGCGAGCTGCGCCAGGCGAAGTCGCTCGCGCTGAACGCGATCCCGCTGTCGCAGGCGAGCGTGGACGCGGTGGCTGCCGGCCTGCTCGCGCGCGCGAGCCTGGGCCTTGAGCTGGACGAGCCGCGGCGCGCGGCGCAGCTTTACGCGAGCCTCACCGCGGAGCAGGTGCGCGCGGCCTATGCCCGCTGGCTGCGGGTGGACGACCTGGCGCAGATCACCCAGGGGCCCGCGCCGCACTGATCGGCGGCCCCGGGGATCCGCTCGTGCACCCGCTTTCCGCTTCCTGGCAGCCCTACCTGTGGTCGGTGCTCACGCTGCTTGGGGTCGTGCTGCTCGCGTTGATCGGCCACCGGCTGCTGTTTTTCGCCGCTGGACGGATCGCGGCGCGCGCGCCCAGCGCAGGCAAGGCGGCGCTGCTGCGCCTGAGCCGGCGTCCGTCGAGCGTCGGGCTGCCGCTGCTCGCGGCCTTCCTTGCGCTGCCCGGCCTGCCGTGGCCGCAGAGACTGACCGCGTATCTGCAGCATCTGGTCGTGCTGGGCCTGATCGGAGTCGCGGCCTGGCTCTGCATGCGCCTGCTTGATGCGGTGGCGGAGACTGTCGGCGTGACCTACCGGGTGGACGTGAAGGACAACCTGAGGGCGCGCAAGATCGAGACCCAGGTGCAGCTGCTGCGGCGCATCGCGACGGTGCTGGTCGCCGTGGTGGCGGGCTCGCTGATGCTGATGACCTTTCCCTCCATCCGGCACGTCGGCATCACTCTGTTCGCCTCCGCGGGCCTGGCCGGGCTGGTGGCCGGGATGGCGGCGCGCTCCACCCTGTCGAACCTGCTCGCGGGGGTGCAGATCGCGCTCACGGAGCCGATCCGGATCGACGACGTGGTGATCGTCGACGGCGAATGGGGCCGGATCGAGGAGATCGGCACGACCTACGTCGTGGTGCGCATCTGGGACCTGCGCCGGCTGGTGGTGCCCCTGTCGTACTTCATCGAGCATCCGTTCCAGAACTGGACCCGCGTCACGGCGGACCTGCTCGGCACGGTATTCGTCTACGCCGACTACACCGTGCCGGTGGAGGAGGTGCGCGTCGAGCTGCGGCGCATCCTGCAGGCCTCGGGGATGTGGGACGGCAAGGTCTGGGGCCTGCAGGTCACCGACGCGACCGAGCACACGATCCAGCTGCGCGCCCTGATGAGCGCGCCCGATTCCGGCAGCGCCTGGGATCTGCGCTGCCACGTGCGCGAGAAGCTGATCGCGTTCCTGCAGCTGCGCCATCCCGAGAGCCTGCCGCGCCTGCGCGGCTTCGGCCCGGCGCCGGCGCGCTAACGGGCCGTGCCGCCCAGCGTGCGCAGTCGGCGGGGCTGCAGTTCCGCCGTCAGCGCCGCCATGCCTTCGGCCATGCCTTGCGAAGGGTGCGCCTTGCAGTAGTTCTGCAGCCGCAGCATCGCGCCGCTCAGGTCGGTGTTTCCCAGGATGTCGTTCGTGTCGGGGGTGAGGGCGTTGTACGCTGTGAGGTAGCCCGCGACCCACGCCGTGTCCGCGTTGTACTCGAAACCGCGGGTTTTCTGGTCCTGCAGCAAGGCGGCGCAGGATCTGGCCTCCACCGTCGCGTACGATCCACCCGCGTCGCGCGCCCAGGCGCCCGGCATCGCACCGAGCAGTATCGCCGCCAGGATCAGTCGTTTCATGCCTTGTCCTCCCTCGTTCGAGCATGGCGCAGCGTAGAAGGCCATTCTCTCGCGCAACATACTATTTCCAATCGGAAATTGTTTGCCTAATTTCTGACCGCGGCAGGCGGAGCGGGTCGGTGCAGTGGCGGGCTGCGCCGTTATCCAGAGGTAATCCACAACTTTGTCCACAGATTTTGTGGGTAAGGGTGGTCGATAATCGCTGCTTCCGATGGGATATCGCCCGAAAAGCCTGCCCGAAAGCATCGGCCGCTACGCGCTACTGCGCGAGCTTGGCCGCGGCAGCACCGCGACCGTGTTTCTGGCGCATGACCCCTTCGCCGGGCGCGAAGTGGCGTTGAAGTTGTTCGCGCACGCCCCGGGGGACGACGGCCTGACGCGCGGCACGCATCGCGCGAGCTTCCTGAACGAGGCGGCGCTGGTGGGCAGGCTGCAGCACCCGCACATCGTTGCGCTGCTCGACGCGGCGGTCGAGCCGGGCTACAGCTACGTCGTGATGGACTACGTTGCGGGCGGCACCCTGGCGCAGCACACCACGGCCGGCAAGCTGCTGCCGCTCGAGCGCGTGGTCGAGGTCGCCTTCAAGCTCAGCCGCGCGCTCGAATACGCGCTGCAGCAGGGCGTGATTCACCGCGACATCAAGCCCGGGAACGTGCTGCTGACGCGCCCGTTCGACGTCAAGCTGTCCGACTTCGGCGTCGCCCGCATCGACAGCGCGACCCACACGGAAATTACCGGGGTCGGTTCGCCGGCCTACATGTCGCCCGAGCACCTGATCGACCAGCCGCTCAACCACCAGGCCGACATCTACTCGCTCGGCGCGGTGATGTACCAGCTGATCGCCGGGCGGCTGCCGTTCTACGCCGCCTCGGCGGTCGAGCTGGCGCGCCAGATCGTCGCCCAGGAGCCGCCGCGCCTGCGCGCGCTGCGTCCCGAGCTGCCCGAGGCGCTGGAGGCGATCGTGGCGCGAGCGCTGCAGAAGGACCGGCGCGCGCGCTACCAGAGCTGGTTCGAGTTCGGCCGCGATCTCGCGGCCCTGGCGCGCGATCCGGGTGATCCGCCGGACGGCGCGTCGGAGGCGCGCAAGTTCCACGCCCTGCGCGAGCTTGCGTTCTTCCGCGGCTTCCGCGAGAGCGAGATCTGGGAGACGCTGCGCTTTGCAGGCTGGCACCGGGTGCCGGGCGGCGCGGCGATTCTGGAGGAGGGCGGGCGCGGCGACGCACTCTACGTGCTGGTCGAGGGCCGGGTCGAGGTGACGCGCAGCGGCGTGCCGCTGGCCACGCTTCGGCCCGGGGACGTGTTCGGCGAGATCCTCTATTTCGACGACGATTCGGCCGCGCGAAGCTCCACCTTGCGCGCGGCTGGGCAGGTCGTGGCGCTCGAGATCAAGGCCGCGGCCCTGAACGCCGCGAGCGACGCCTGCCAGGTGCAGTTCAACAAGGCCTGCATGCGGCTCTTGGTCGAGCGCCTGGCGCAGGTCAAGCAGGGCGACTAGGCAAAGGCCGCGGCACGCTCCTGCAGCTCGGCCAGCCCCGGCTCGGCGGGATTGCGCGGCTTGCCGGGGTGGATGATCGAGACCTGGCAGCTTTCGGCCGCTTCCACCAGCTGCGCGTAGGTGCCGGCGTCGGGGTTGGCGACGTAGGCCTGCTTGTTCTCGTTGTAGGCGAACATCCTGTCGTTGATCTGGGTGCACTCGTTGCACGTGGTGCAGCGCGGCGTCTCTATGTACGGGTCGTCGCCGGATTTCTTTTCTTCGACGACGGTTTCCTCAATGGCGGCGGGCTGCGCCGTTGCTTCGGGCTGCGGCTGCTCGGGTAGTTTCGCCTGCTTCGCCAGCAGCCGTTCGGCGTGCGAGTTGTGGATGCCGCCCAGCTCCTGCAGGCTGTGCCAGGACTCGCGGCAGCGCAGCGCGGCGCGCACCAGCGGCTCGTCGACGATCGCGCGCTGCAGGGCGCCGTCGGCGTCCACCAGCATCACGTAGGGCACTGCCTCGCCCGCATGCGCGGCGGCGCGGCGAAGGTGCTCGTCGAGGGGAACCATGCTGTCGTTCCAGTCCCCGCTCGGCACACGGGCGAAGTGGCGCGCATGGCGCGCATCGCAGGCCACGAAGTCGACGAAAGTGAACGCCGGCGCGCTGCGCACCCGCTGGTGGTTGGCGTCCTCGTACCAGAATTCCTGCGCCGGCCAATCGGCCTCGACCTGGGTGTTTGCCTCGAGATGGAAGCGCGAGGCCCAGTTCGGGCCCGCGGCGGGATCGTAGCTGTAAGCGGGGAAAGCGCGCGACTCCATCGCCGCGGCGGCGAGCAGATAAGGCGGCAGGTTGTCGCCGCAGGCGCCCGAATACACGCTGAACAGCGCCGGGCCGGGGTAGGACATGCCGGCCAGGATCCGGTCGCGGAACTGGAACAGGTTCGAGCTGCTCGATTGCAGCACGTAGACGTCGTTCAGTCCCAGCGCCATGCTGGCGAGCTGCTTGGCGCGCATGCCGAGGGCGAAGTGGCCGTCGCGCGCGATGCTCGACTCTTCCAGCAGGTCGTCGGTCTGCACCAGGACCTTGACCGGCAGGCCGGCCGACAGCAGCTCCATCAGGCGATCGGTTTCGCTGCCCTGCAGGGCAACGGCGGGCATGCAGATCAGGTAGTCCGGAAAGCTCGCCAGCGCCTCCTGCCCCAGTCCGCCGGTGGAGAACTCGGCGAACAGCGCGTCGTGCGCGGCCTCGCGGTACTCGCCCTTGACCTCGAGCTCGGCCACCGCGATCGACCTCGCCAGCTCGGTTGCCTGCGGCAGGCGCTCGCGGTAGGCCGCCAGCGCCTCGGCGCAGCTGCCGAAGGTGAAGGCGTAGCAGCGGTCCTGCGTCTGCGGCTGGTCCGGCACCGGCACGAAGCGCTGCGCCTGCAGCACCTCGAGCAGCGATTCGACGCGGCGGCGCCGGCCGGCGGGCAGCCCGTCCCTGGAGGCGCTCTTGCCGAGCAGGCGCGACATGGCCGCGAAATCGAATACCTCGGCGTGCCCGGTGCCGATCGAGGCCTTGAGGCCTTCGGCGCTGCGCCCCGCCTCGGAGCGCGCCGCGTCGGCCCGCAGGATGTTCGACAGGCCGATCGTCAGGCGTCGCAGGTCTTCGCCCAGCCGGCGCGTCTTGCGCTCGCGCACCACGCCCCAGGCGTGCTTGAGCAGCAGCCCGGGCAGCGACTCGTCGCAGTCGGCGAGCACGCCGTCCACCTTGAGCGCCTTGCGCCCGCGGCGCAGGCTGTCCTGCATCGATTCGTCGCCGCCGGCGAGCCGCGCGGCGGCGTCGTCCCACAGCGCCGCCAGCGTTCCGCGCGCGCCGCCGGCGAGCAGGACGCGGATTTCGCGCTCGAGCGCGAGCAGGTGCCGGGTGGCGCGTTCGCCGCCGTCGTCGCCGGCCACGCGGTGGACCACTTCGTCGACGATGCCGGACAGGCACTGCACGAAGTTCTTGTCGGGCGCGCCGCGCGCGAGCACGAGCGGGAAGTCGTAGCGCAGGGCGCTGAGGTCGCGGTAGCGCGCGAGCAGAGCGGGGCGCAGGCCCGCGCCGGCGTTTTCGGCGCCGGCGGCGGGTTGCCTGCCGGCGAGATGGAAGGCTATTTGGGTTTGCAGTTCGGCTTTCATGGGCCTGCTATGCCTGTTGCGGCCAGACGGTGTACTTGTCGAGCTCGGCTTCCAGCGCGCCGCGTATGTGTCCGGCCGTCGTGAGCTGCCCTGCGTGGCGCGTCTCCTCGTAGCAGGGCACTTCGGGGTTGCGGTAGAGGATGCCGACCGGGATCGGGTCGCTGTCGCTCGCGATCTCGCGCGCGCGGTGGATGTTCGACGGATCGTGCTCCAGCTGCTTGCGGTAGGTCCTGGCCAGCCCCTCGCTCAGCTGCAGGCCCTGCTCGTGGTGCAGCAGCAACACCCGGTTGGTGTCGTGCAGCACGGGCTCGAACATGCGCGGCAGCCACTCCGGGCAGCGCTGCACGATGCGAATGAAGGAGAACCCCTTGTGGTGGTAAGCGGCCCTGATCACGTCGTACAGGACCTCTGGGATCCAGTCGACGACCTGGGCGACGAAGGACGCGTTCTGAACCCCGAGCGTGACGCTGAGCGGATTGAGCGCGTCCAGATAGGAGCCGCGCGGCGAGGTGTTGGTCTTGGTGCCCTTGGGCGAGGTCGGCGAGGCCTGCATCTTGGTCAGGCCGTAGACCTGGTTGTCGTGCAGCATCAGCGTCATGTTCATGTTGTAGCGCAGGGCGTGGATCCAGTGCGCCGCGCCGATCGAGCAGCAGTCGCCGTCGCCGGTGTTGACGAACACCTGCAGGTCCGGGCGCGACATCTTGACGCCCTCGGCGATCGGCAGCGCGCGGCCGTGGATGCTGTGGAAGCCGTAGGTCCGCATGTAGTGCGGGAAGCGGCTCGAGCAGCCGATGCCCGAGACGAAGACGGTCTTTTCCGGGCGCAGGTTCTCGTCGCGGCACAGGCGCTGCACAGCGGCCAGGATCGCGTTGTCGCCGCAGCCGGTGCACCAGCGCGGCACGCCGCCCTGGTAGTCCTCGAGCTCGTGGTGCTCCTCCACCATGCGCAGCAGGCATTCGGTCGCGGTGTTCATGATTTGGCCGCCTTGAGTTTTCTGGATACCGGTTTTTCGCGGAGCTTGAGCTTGTCGCGGATCACGCGGCAAATCGTGCCCGGCTTGATGGGTTGGCCGCGTACCTCGCTCCAGCAGTCGACGTCGACCAGGTAGCGCGCGCGCAGCATCATCGCCAGCGCCGAGTAGCGCCGGTTGTTCTCGTCGATGATTTCGTCCTGCGGGCTGTCGCTCCAGTTGTTCTCGATCGTCATCACCTGCTTGAAGCGCTGCATCGCTTCCTTGATCCCGGGCGGCAGCGGCTGAAGGAAGCGCAGGTGCAGCGAAGAGACCTTGAGGCCCTCCGCCCGCAGGGTGGCGACCGATTCCTCGATTGCGCCCTGGGTGCTGCCCCAGCCGATCACGAGCAGCTCGCCGCTGTCGCCGCCGACCACCGGCGGCGCCTTGAGCGATTTCTGCAGCGTGGCGAGCTTGAGGCTGCGCATGCGCAGCCCTTCCTGGTTGGCGTCGGGATCGTAGGCGACGTGGCTGAGCCGGTCGTGCGCCAGGCCGGTGATGGTGTGCATGCCGTTGGGCTGGCCCGGCACGATGCGCCGCGCGAGGCCGGTTTCGGGATCCCAGTCGTAGGGCTTGGTGCCCTCCGGCACGGGTGTCTGGTCGATCGGCGGCGCGAGCCAGGTCTCGCTGAACTGCGGCCGCGGGAACGGCTGCTGCGAGGTGGCGAGCCCGGCGTCGGTGAGCACCACCACCACCATGTTGAAGGTCTCGGCGATCTTGCGCGCGGTGATGACCGAGTAGAAGCAGTCCTCGATCGTGCTCGCGGCCATCACGACCTTGGGCGCGTCGCCGTGGCTGCCGAACATAGCGGACAGCAGATCTCCCTGCTCGGCCTTGGTCGGCTGGCCCGTGCTGGGGCCGCCGCGCTGGACGTTGATCACCACCAGCGGGATCTCGCACATCACCGCCAGGCCGATGCCCTCCTGCTTGAGCGAGTAGCCCGGGCCGGAGGTGATCGTGACCGCGCACTTGCCGGCGTAGGAGGCGCCGATGGCGAAGGCGCAGGCGGCGATCTCGTCCTCGGCCTGGTGCACGATGCCGCCCACCTTCTCGAACACGTCGCTCAGGTAGTGCGACGCCGAGGTAGCCGGCGTGATCGGGTACATGGCGCAGATCTCCATGCCCGAGCCGAGCACGCCGAGTGCGAGCGCGGTGTTGCCGTTGACCACGATCTGCGGCACGGTCGAGCGAGTCGCGGGAATGCGGTACTTGAAGTCCAGGTTCGCCTCGGCCCAGGCGTGGCCCGCGTCGAGCAGCCTGATGTTGGCGTCGATGACGCTCCGTTCCTTCTTGCCGAAGGTGAGGGCGATCTGCTCGCGCGCCAGCGCCAGCTCCAGGCTGTAGATGCTGCACAGCATGCCGAGGGCGAACATGTTCTTGCCGCGCCGCGCGTCGTTGACCAGCGTCAGGCATTCCTTTTCCATCGGTACTTCGTGCACCTTGTAGCCGGCCGCGACCAGCCTGTCGTAGGCCTCGCTGTACGAGGCGGCGATGGCGGGATCCTTGTGGCTGCGCCACATGTTCTCGAGCAGGATGGTGCAGCCGGGCTTGAGCTCGCGGTCGCGCACGCGCCCTAGCAGCACCTGCTCGTTGAACGCGATCACCAGATCGGTTTCGTCGCCGCCGTTGGTGATGCGTCCGGCGCCGATGCGGATGCGGTTGCCGCTCGCGCCGGCGACGCTGCGCGCCGGCGGCCGGATCTCGGCCGGAATGATCTCGACCGTCCAGATGCCGTTGCCCATTCTGGCGGCGATCGCGCCGAGCGACTGGCCGCAGCGCTGCGCGCCCTCGCCGGAGTCGCTGATGATCTCCACGATGTGTTCCTTGAGGGTGACCACCGGCTTTTCGGCCTGCAGCATCGATGTCGTGTCGTTCATGGCTGGCGATTTCATCCTGCTCTATGCGGCGCGGATGCGCGCGAAGTTGTGTTGTTGGAGATCGAGCCCAAACATGCGCCCGGCGCTGCCGCGGCCGTCGATCGCGTACGGCTGGTCGGGATCGCGGATGCCGAGGTAGGCCTTCATGCTGCGCGCGGCCTTACGCCCGGCGCCCATGGCCTCGATCACGGTTGCGGCGCCGGTGACGATGTCGCCGCCGGCGTAGACGCCAGCCACCGACGTGGCGAGCTCCGCGTCGGTCTCGATGTAGCCGCGCTTGTTGAGCTTGAGGCTCGAGGTCTGGCCCATGATCGGGTTGGCGTTGGTGCCGATCGCGAACACCACCAGGTCGCACTCGAAGTCGTGCTCGCTGCCGGCCACCGGCACCGGCCGGCGCCGGCCCGAATCGTCCGGCTCGCCGAGCTCCATGCGGATGCAGCGCATGCCGCGCACGCCGCCCTTGCCGTCGTCGAGGACTTCGACCGGATTGGTCAGCCAGTGGAACTCGATGCCTTCCTCTTCGGCGTGGTGGACTTCTTCTGCGCGCGCCGGGCACTCGGTGCGCGAGCGGCGGTAGATGCAATACACTTTCTCCGCGCCCAGGCGCTGGCACACGCGCATCGCGTCCATCGCGGTATTGCCGGCGCCCACCACCGCGACTCGCTGCCCGAGCGGCAGCGGGGTGTCGTAGTTGGGGAATTCCTTCGCCCGCATCAGGTTGCAGCGCGTGAGCAGCTCGTTCGCGGACAGCACGCCGTTGAGCGAGTCGCCGGGGATGCCGAGCATGGTGGGGTAGCCCGCGCCGGTGCCCACGAACACGGCGTGAAAGCCGAGCTCGTCGATCATCTGCTCGATGGTGAAGAGGCGCCCGACCAGCGTGTTGCACTCGAACTTGACCCCCAGCTTCTCCAACCTGCCGATCTCGGCGTCGATCACCTCGTTCGGCAGGCGGAAGTCCGGGATGCCGTAGCGCAGCACCCCACCCGGCAGGTGGAAGGCTTCGTACACGGTCACGTCGCAGCCGGCCTTGGCCATGTCGGCCGCGCACGCGACCCCGGCCGGGCCCGAGCCGACGATGCCGACGCGGTAGGGCTGTGGCTCGATGTAGGGGGCGCCGGTCCAGCCCTCGGCGATCGCCTTGTCGCCGACCCAGCGCTCGAGGCGCCCGATCGCGACCGGCTCGAGCGACTCGCCCACGGTGCACACGCCCTCGCACTGGTTTTCCTGCGGGCAGACGCGGCCGCAGATGGCCGGCAGCAGGTTGGTGTCGGTCAGTACGTCGTAGGCGGCGCGGAAGTCCTTCTGCCCGATCTTCTGGATGAAGCCCGGGATGTCGATTCCCACCGGGCAGCCGCTCACGCAGGGTTGCTCGGGGCACAGCAGGCAGCGCTCGGCTTCCCGCAGCGCGTCTTCCTGGCTGAAGCCGCAGGCGACCTCGGCGAAGTTCTTCACCCGCTCCGCGGCGGGCTGCTCGCGCATCGGGGTGCGCTCGCGCGGAATGGTGCGGATCGTTTTCTTCTTTGCCATTCAGCCTCCCTGCACTTCGTCGAACGGGTCGGGCAGCACTTCCTCTTCGGTGCGCGGTCGCGCCGGCGCGGTGGCCATGCGGCAAGATTCCGACCAGCGCTGGGCGGCGTTCTTCTCCTGTTCGGTGAAGCGCCGCAGGCGCGTCATCAGGTCGTCGAAATCGACCAGGTGGCCGTCGAAGTCCGGCCCGTCGACGCAGGCGAACTTCACCTCGCCGCCGATCTTGACGCGGCAGCCGCCGCACATCCCGGTGCCGTCCACCATCAGCGGGTTGAGGCTGACCATGGTCTTGATCTTGTGCGCCCGCGTGGCCTCGGCGCAGCCCTTCATCATCACCGGCGGGCCGATGACCACGAACTCGTCGATGTCGTCGTGCTCGCGCAGCGCCTTCTTGATCCCGGCGGTGACCATGCCCTTGATGCCGGCCGAGCCGTCGTCGGTGCAGACGATCAGCTGGTCGCACACGGCGCCGAACTTGTCCTGCCAGAACATCAGCTCCTTGCTGCGAAAGCCCACGATGCCGATCACATAGGCGCCGCTTTCCTTGTAGGCACGGGCCTGGGGAAAGACCGGCGCCACCCCGAGCCCGCCGCCGACGCAGACGACTTTCTTCGCCTCGCCGATGTGACTGGGGATGCCCATCGGCCCGGTGACCCCGTACAGGCTGCTGCCGAGCACGCAGTCCCGCTGCATCTCGCGCGTGGTCTTGCCCACGGCCTGGATCACCAGGGTGATGGTGCCCTTGGCGCGGTCGTAGTCGGCGATGGTGAGCGGGATGCGCTCGCCTTCCGGATGGGACATGACGATCACGAACTGGCCCGGCTGCGCCGCCTTGGCCATCGCGGGGTGAAGCACTTCCAGCAGATAGGTGACGTCCGAGAAGTCCTCGCGCGCCACGATTTCGAATTTTTGCATCTGTCGGGCCTCTCTCCTCAATGCTGCGTGGACTCCCGGCGGATGGCCTTGCGCCGCCGCGCCTCGGATTCGAACTCCTCCAGGTCGGGATCGAGCGCGCTGCGCGCCGAGACCATTCCGATCGGCTCGCCGTTCTCGACCACCGGCACGTGGCGGAAGCCGTTCTCGTGCATCAGGATCAGCGCGTAGCCGAAGGTTTCCTGCGGCGCGACGGTCAGCGGCGACGGCGTCATGACCTCGGCCAGGCGGGTCGTATGCACGTCGCGCTGCTGCGCGACAACGCGGAACAAGGCGTCGCGCTCGGTGAAGATGCCGACCAGGCGCTTTGCTTCGACCACCATGACCGCGCCGACCTTGTTCGCGGCCATCAGCTCGGCCGCCGCGCTGACGCTGGTGTCGGGCCCGGCCACGACCAGCCGCTTGCGCTCCATTACGTTTCGTACCGGTTCGCTGAACATCGCGGCCTTGTAACTCCTCCCCTAGTGACCAGAGGCTATCCGCTCGAGGTCTAATCGCTTTGACCGTTGTCAAGAGTCGCGTTGGCGACGATGGGGGATCCGAATTCCTTGCTTCGGGTCAATAACGGGGCCACCATTCGGGCAGGTGCGGCAGGCAGCGACGGGGGTCACGCAGGATGAGCGTCGAATCCGCCGAACGACCGGAAAGCACGTGGGCGCGGGCCGAGCGGCTCGAGGCGGCGCTTTGGGTGGTCGCTCTGTTCTGGAGCGCGCTGGTTCTGGCGATGGCGGCGCTGACCCCCGTGTCGCGGCTGGCGATTCTGATCCTCGCGCCGATCTCCCTTGCTGCCGGACTCAGTGTCTGTTTGCTGCTACGCAAAATCTTCGCGCGGCCCCGGGGGCGGGCGTGAACTAGTCGACATTTGCGGCGCGGGAACTGCCCCGTGCTTGCCACGCACTGCAAATTACCTGCGCGGTGTGATAAGTCTCCTGGCGAATCGCGCCCGGCGAGAAGAATATTCGGGCGTTGTTGTCATTCGCCGTTTAGGGGGAGTCCATGACGGGCACGAAGAACAAGTACCTGATCCGCGCCGCCGCCGCCGCCGTGCTGGGGTCGATTGCCGCGGCCTGCACCACGGTCCAGCCGCCGCCTGCGCCGCAGGCTTCGGTCGCGCCGCCCCCGGCGGCGCCGCGGGTGGTGGTGGCCAAGCCCGCCCCGGCGCCCGCGCTCCGCTACAGCTCGATGCACCAGTACGAGCACGTGCTCGCCAGACGGATATTCGATGCCAACCGCGGCCACACCATCGAGGGCAAGCTCCAGCCGCTTCTGCGCGCGGTCGTGGTGCTGCACTTCGATGTCGACTCCGAGGGCAGGGTGCACGACGTGCGCACCTGGCGCACGCCGGAGCGCGAAGCCGACCACCTCGCGCGCGCGAGCCTGGTCCGCACCGGCGCGCTGCCGGTGCCTCCCGCGCAATGGCTGCGCGGCGGCAGGCTGGGGATCACCGAGACCTGGCTATTCAACAGCGACGGGCGCTTCCACCTGCGCGCGCTGTCGCCGCGCCAGGGCTAGCCTAGGGCAGGCTCGCGATCAGGTCCTGCGCCGCGCGCTCCGCGATCCTGCGGAAGGTGACGCGGCGCTCCTGCCCGGTGTCGAAGGCCATCGATACCTCGTCGATGCCTTCCCAGGCGATGCTGCCGTCGCGGCTGTCCCAGATCTGGAAGAACACGCGCATGTTGGCGTACTGGGTGTTGAGCAGGCTCAGGCCGAGCAGGCTGAAGCGCCCGCGCGCGCCTTGTTCCATGCTGGCCAGCTTGAGCTGCACCAGGTAGCGCACGCCCGCGGCCTGCCCCACCTGCTTGAGCACCGCGGCGTCGAACACGCCGGTGTCGCGGTACTCGTGGTACATGCGCCGGTAGGCCTCGGCCAGCCCGGCGCGGTTCACCGCACCGATCGTCTGCGGCAGGGCGTCGAAGCGGATTTCGGGGCGCTGCAGCTTGAGCGTGGCCGCAAACACGTAGGCGAGCGACTGTTTGTCCTCCTCCTGCCCCGTCACCGTAGAGGGGGTGAGGAACGCGAGGCCGCCCTGAGCGAGCTCGTTCGCTTGCAAGTGCAGGGTCTGGTGTTGCGGCGAGGAATAGGTCTGCAGTTCCGAGGCGCAGCCCGCGAGCAGCAGCCCGGCGGCCAGGCAGGCGAGCGCCGCGGCGCGCCGGGACGAAGTTTGGTTTCTCAAGTTGTTCCTCACGGGTTGACGATCAAGTGAATGCGGCGCCGGACGCGCGCCTCGGTGTCGGGGTCGCCGGCCGCCTCGGCGCGTTTGGCCTGCACTTCGAGCCAGGCCAGCAGCGGCCGGCGCCAGCCGTTGGCGGAGGCCGCGTCCAGCGCGGCGCCGATGCCTTGCGGCGCGATGCGCCCGGCGCGCAGCAGCGCCCCTGCGGCGACCACGCGCGCGAGCGGGTCGTCGATCGCCGCGAGCGCCGCGCTGCCGCCTGCGACCGCCGCGCGGTGCGGCGCCGCGAGCAGCGCGGAATCGAGCCCCTGCCACTGTCCGGAGAGATAGGTCGCGTAGGCGCGCTCCGCCGCGCTCGCGTCGGCCGCCAATGCCAGGAAGCCCGGGCAGTCGTCGAAATCGAGGCTCGCCACCTGCAGCGCGCAGCGCGCCAGCTCGATGCGCGCGACCAGCTCGGGGCTGCCGGTGCGCGACGCTTCGGCACGGGCGCGCGCGAACTCGCTCTTCGCCACGCGCGCGTCGCCGCGCAGGTACGCGGCCTCGAAGCTCTGCAGCGAGGCATGCGCGTTCGAGCGCCAGTCGGGCGCCGGCGGCCCGCCCGCGCAGGCCGCGAGCAGCAGCGCCGCCGCGATCAGGGCAGCTTGATTTCGGTGTCGCGCTTGAAAGGCCATTTGCGGTTGACTTCGTCGATCAGGCTGCTGATCTTGCGCACGCTCGCCTCGACCTCGGCGCGCAGCGCGGCCAGGTCCTCGGTCGCGGCGGCGGTGTTGGCGCCGACCTTCTGCGCCTCGACCAGCACCGCGTCGGCTTTCTTCAGGCTCGAGCGCGCGTCGCTCAGCACGGCGTTGAGCTGCACCACCGCCTGTTGCGTCTGATCCATCACGCCGCCGGCACCGAACACCCGCGCGTCGGTCTTGTCGAGGGTGCTGCCGAGCTTGGCAGACACGTCGCCGAGCGAGGCGAGCAGCGCGTTGCTGCGGTCGAGCGCCTCGATCACCTTCTTCGCGTTCTCGTCCCCGCCGAGCAGGCCGCCGAGCGCGCCGTAGCGCCCGGTCAGACTCGTGCTGACCGCGCGCAAGTTGGCGAGGATCGCATTGAGGTCGGAGTCGTCCGCCGTGATGTGCTCCATATGGTCCAGCACCTGGCGCATGCGCGCCAGCAGCACCGGCAGCTGCTCGGTCGCGTCGCCGCGCAGCACCTCGCGTTCGGCGCCGGCGGGCAGCGGCGGGTCGTCCAGGTTGCCGGTAAAGGCGCGCAGGCGCGCGCCCCCGACCAGCCCGCGCTCGAGGGTGAATACGCTCGTGGTGCGCAGCCAGTGGACATCCTTGACCGGAACCTCGACCTCGATCTTCGCCTTGCCGTTCTGCGACAACTCGATGCGCTGCACGCGCCCAACCGGAAAGCCGGAGAAGGTGAGGTTGGCGCCCACCGCGATGCCTTCCGAGTCGTCCGCGATCAGCACCAGCTTCTGGGTTTCCTGGAACGCGCCGCGCGCGTAGAGCACGTACAGCACGAACCCCGCCACCAGCGCCACCATCAGGAGCAGCAGCAGAGCGGCCTTGAGCTCGACGTGCCGGATCGCGGGCGGAACGGGATTTTCGGGTTCCATGCGCTAAATGTAGGTGATTGCGAGGAAAGTGCCTTCGATCACCACCAGAGCGAGCATCAGGCTCACCATGCCGCGCATCACCGCCACCGGGGCCATGCGCTGCAGCCTCGGCACCGCGAGCGCGGAGGTGATCGGGATCGCCGCTACGACGACTCCGAACAGCAGCGTCTTGAGGCTTAGCCCGATCGTGGCCAGCGGGGAGAACACCTCGCCCGTGATGCGCAGGAACTGCGGCAGTCCCCAGGGCGAGGCGCCGTACATCACGTAGTAGGTGAGCAGCAGCGCGACCGCGCAGTTCAGAAACGCAAGCAGCGTCACCGACACCGCGCTGCCGATCACGCGCGGCACCAGCTCGTGGCGCAGCGGGTCGCGCCCCGCGCGCTGCAGCACATCGAGGTCGCCGCGGATATGCATCAGCACCACCTCGGTGTTGATCGCGGCGCCCGAGCGCAGCCCGACGAACAGCGCCGCGAACAGCGGAATGAGCTCGAGCACCAGCACTCGCACGGTGACCTCGAGCGCGTAGGCCGACAGGCCGAATTCGTTCGAGATGCGGATTACGATCCGGATCAGGAGCCAGGAGAGCGCGGCGCACACCAGCGTGAAGCCGGGCAGGATCTGCCAGGCCGAGAAGTAGATCTGGTTCGCCGCCACGCGGCGTGCGGCAGGGTCGTAGGCCGCAGGGGTAAGCGCGGTCGCGAACGCCACTGCGGCGAATCCGGCGCGGCGCAGTCTGGAGGCAATGGGTTCCATGCGCTCAGGCGAACAGCGTCCAGCCAAAGCCGGCGCAGGCGCTGCAGGGCCGGGTTCCCACCTTGCCGCTGCCGTTGCAGGACTGGCACTCGTCCCAGATCAGGGATAGGTCGCTGTGGTAGGTGCCGTAGCAGCGCCGGCCGTTGAGCACGGAGTCGCAGCGGTGGTTGAGCGTTTCGTGCAGCTCGGTCGGCGCGCGGCAGACGTTGCAGGCGCCGGCCGGCTTCGGTTTCTTGACTTGGCGCATGATGCAAGTATAAAGGGCCGTGAGCTACGAATGCTTCGAAGTCACGCGCGACGCGCAAGTCGCGCTCATTCGCCTCAGCCGGCCCGAGCGGCTGAACGCCATGACGCGGGAATTCTGGCTCGAGCTGCCTCAGATCCTGCGCGGGCTGGACGCCGAGGGCGGCACCCGCGCGGCGGTGGTGTGCTCGAGCGGCAAGCACTTCAGCGCCGGGATTGACCTGTCGCTGTTGCGCGACGGGGCGGGGCTGGACACCGGGTCGGTGGCTGCGCGCGAGCGCTTCCGGCAGCAGCTCAGGGCGCTGCAGGGCTCGTTCGATGCGATCGCGAACGCGCGCTTTCCCGTTATCGCCGCGGTGCAGGGCGGCTGCATCGGCGGCGCGGTCGACCTCGCCACCGCGTGCTGCCTGCGCTACTGCACGCGCGAGGCCTACTTCGTGATCCAGGAGATCAACATCGGCATGATGGCCGACGTCGGCACCCTGCAGCGCGTGCCGAAGCAGCTGCCCGAGGCGGTGGTGCGCGAGCTCGCCTACACCGGCGAGCGGCTCGGCGCCGAGCGCGCCGAGCGCCTGGGCTTCGTCAACGGCGTGTTCGAGACGCACGAGGCGCTGCTCGAGGGCGCGCTGGCGGTCGCGCGCCGCATCGCGGCCAAGGCGCCGGCCGCGGTTGCCGCGAGCAAGGAGATGATCGGCTACGCGCGCGACCACTCTGTGGCCGAATCCTTCGCCTATCTCAACGCGCTGCAGCCCGGCGTGTTCAGCATCGAGGACATCGCGCGCGCGGTCGCGGCGCAGAAGGGTGGCTCGCCGCCCGAGTTCGACGACCTGCCGCCGATCGACCCCGCCATCAAGCCCTGAGGCCGGGCGCGGCCGCGAAGACACGACATGGCGACCATCCTCGGCTTTCTCGCCTGCGGGATCGCGATCGGGATCGCCGGCACCTACCTCTCGCGCTACGGCGACGTCATCGCGCGCCGCACGGGGATGGGCGGCAGCTGGGTCGGGCTGGTGCTGATCGCGACCGTCACTTCGCTGCCCGAGCTGGCGACCGGGGTGAGCGCGGTGACGATTAACGAGGCGCCGGAAATTGCGGTCGGCGACGTGCTCGGCAGCTGCGTGTTCAACCTGCTGATCATCGTGGTGCTCGACCTGCTCCAGCGCGGCGAGTCGGTCTACACGCGCGCGCGCCAGGGCCACATCCTTTCGGCCGGCTTCGGCGTGATCCTGATCGGCTTTGCCGGCTTCAACGTCCTGCTCGCGCAAGGCGGCCCGCACTGGGCCTGGGGTCACGTCGGCCTGTACAGCCCGGTGATGGTGCTGCTGTACGCGGTGGCGATGCGCACCGTGTTCCGCTACGAGGCGAGCCACCCCGCGCAGGGCGAGCAGGGGGCGCGCGACGGCGAACTCACGCTGCGGCAGGCGCTGCAGCGCTACGCCGCCGCGGCGCTGGTCGTGGTCGCCGCCGGCATCTGGCTGCCGTACCTCGGCAAGGCGCTCGCGGCGCAGATGGGCTGGAGCCAGAGCTTCGTCGGCACGCTGTTCGTCGCCGCCGCGACCTCGCTGCCGGAAGTCGCCGTGAGCGTGGCGGCGCTGCGCATCGGCGCCCTTGACATGGCGATCGGGAACCTTTTCGGCAGCAATCTGTTCAATATGTTGATCCTGGCGATCGACGACGCGCTGTACCTCAAAGGCCCGCTGCTGTCGGACGTATCGATCGCGCATGCGGTCTCGGCGCTGTCGGCGATCATGATGACCGGGGTCGCGATCGTGGGGCTGCTGTTCCGCCCGAAGCTGCGCGTGCTCAAGACCGTGGGCTGGGCGAGCATTCTGCTGTTCGTGTTCTACTTGCTCAACGCCTATATTCTCTACCTGCATGACTGAAAAACTCTTTACCGACGAGACGGCGCTGGTCACCGGCGCCGGCAACGGCATCGGCCGCGCGCTGGCGCTGGGCCTGGCGCGCGAGGGCGCGCGCTTGCTGCTGGCCGAGATCGACCCCGCGCGCGGCGCCGCGGCGCTCGCCGCGGTGAAGGACGCCGGCGGCGCGGCCGAGCTGGCGCAGGTCGACCTGTCGCGGCGCGGGGCGGCCGAAGCACTGGTCGACGAGGCGGTGCGGCGCCTCGGGCGGGTCGACATGCTGGTGCACAGCGCGAGCCCGCCGCGGCGCGAAGCCGACACGCTGATGCGGGTGAGCGACGAAACCTGGGACGCGATGCACGAGGTCAACCTGCGCTCGGGCTTCGTGCTCGCGCGCGGGCTCGCGCGCCACATGATCGAGGCGAAAATTCGCGGCCGGATGCTGCTGCTCACCTCGCTGCACTCGGGCACCCCGCGCAACCTGCCGCACTACGCCACCGCCAAGGCGGGCATGCTGATGCTGGTCAAGGAGCTCGCCAAGGCGCTCGGCGCGCACGGCATCCGGGTCAACGCGCTCACCCCCGGCGCGGTCGCGGCGGGCGGCTTCGTGCCCGATGCGGGCCTCGCGGCCAAGATTCCGCTCGGGCGCCTGGCCGCGGCCGACGACATCGCCGCGATGGGGCTCGCGGTGCTGAGCGAGCGCTTCGGGCGCTACGTCACCGGGGCGGACATCGTGGTCGACGGGGGCCTCGCGCTGCACAACTGGTTCGAGCCCGCGGTGCCCTGATCCATATGGCCGAGCGCAACGACTGGCACGCGCTCGAGGGTGCGCAGGCGCTCGCCGAGCTCGCAGGCACGCGCGGCGGGCTGTCGGGCGCAGAGGCGAAAGCGCGCCTGGAGCTGCACGGCCCGAACCGGCTGCCGCCGCCGTCGCGGCGCGGTCCGCTGATGCGCTTCCTGGCGCAATTCCACAACGTCCTGATCTACGTCCTGATCGCCTCGGCGGCGATCACCGCCGCGCTCGGGCACTGGGTCGACGCCGGCGTGATCGCGGGCGTGATCGTGATCAACGCGATCGTCGGCTTCATCCAGGAGGGCAAGGCCGAGGAGGCGCTCGCCGCGATCCGCAAGATGCTCTCGCTCTCGGCGCGCGTGCTGCGCGGCGGCGAGCGGCTCAGCCTGCCGGCCGAGCAGCTGGTGCCGGGCGACGTTGTGCTGCTCGCCTCGGGCGACAAGGTGCCGGCCGACCTGCGCCTGCTCGAGGCGAGGAACCTGAGGATCGACGAGGCGATGCTGACCGGCGAGTCGGAGCCGGCGGGCAAATCGGTCGCGCCGGTCGATGCCGGCGCGCCGCTGGGCGACCGCAGCTGCCTCGCCTTCTCCGGCACGCTGGTGACCTACGGCCAGGCGACCGGCGTGGTGGTCGCCACCGGCGCGCAGACCGAGATCGGGCGCATCAGCGCGCTGCTCGAGACGGTCGAGGAGATCGCGACCCCGCTCACGCGCCAGCTCGCGGTGTTCGGGCGCTGGCTCACGGCTGCGATCCTGCTGCTCGCCGGCGCCACCTTCGCGCTCGGCTACTGGCTGCGCGGCTTCAGCGCGGCCGACATGTTCCTCGCCGCGGTCGGCATCGCGGTGGCGGCGATCCCGGAGGCGCTGCCGGCGATCATGACGGTTGCGCTCGCGATCGGGGTGCGGCGCATGGCGCGCCGCAATGCGATCGTGCGCCGGCTGCCCGCGGTGGAGACGCTCGGCGCGGTGACGGTGATCTGCTCCGACAAGACGGGCACGCTCACCAGGAACGAGATGACGGTGCACGAGGTCGTCCTCGCCGAAGCGACCGAGCAGCAGTTCGCGCGCGCCGGGCTGTTGTGCAACGACGCCGCCGCGCACGAGGAGGACGGCGGCTGGAAGGTCGTCGGCGACCCGACCGAGGCCGCGCTGGTCACGCAGGCGATGAAGGCAGGCCTGCAGCCGTTTCGCGAGTACGCGGAATGGCCGCGCCTGGACGCGATCCCGTTCGAGTCGGAGCACCGCTTCATGGCGACGCTGCACCACGCGCCCGACGGCTCGCACGCGATCTTCGTCAAGGGCGCGCCCGAGCGCGTGCTCGAGATGTGCGACGTCGACCGCGCCGCCTGGAGCGCGCGCGTCGAGGCGCTCGCGCGCGACGGCATGCGCGTGCTGGCGCTCGCCGTGCGCGCGGCGCCCGCGACGCAGGAAACGCTCGCCTTCGAGCAGGTCGACGGCGGCTTCGGCCTGCTCGGCCTGGTGGGCATCATCGACCCGCCGCGCGAAGAGGCGATCGAGGCGGTGCGCCAGTGCCGCGCGGCCGGCATCCGGGTGATGATGATCACCGGCGACCACGCCGTCACCGCGCGCGCGGTCGGCGCCATGCTCGGCATCGAGCCGGCCGACGTGATCGCGCGCGCCAGCCCCGAGGACAAGCTGCGCCTGATCGAGCGGCTTCAGGCTGAGGGCGAGGTGGTGGCGATGACCGGCGACGGCGTCAACGACGCGCCGGCGCTCAAGCGCGCCGACGTCGGCGTGGCGATGGGCCAAAAGGGCACCGAGGTGGCCAAGGAGGCCGCCGAGATGGTGCTCGCGGACGACAACTTCGCCTCGATCGAGCGCGCGGTTGAGGAGGGGCGCACCGTCTACGACAACCTGAAGAAGACCATCGTCTACCTGCTGCCCACCAACGGCGGCGAGGCGCTGGCGGTGATCGCGGCGGTGGTGATGGGCATGACGCTGCCGATCACGCCGGTCCAGATCCTGTGGGTCAACATGGTGACCGAGACCACGCTTTCGCTCGCGCTCGCGTTCGACCCGACCGAGCCCGCGGTGATGCGCCGCCCGCCGCGCGACCCGCGCGAGCCGCTGCTGTCGCGCTACCTGGTGTGGCGCGTGAGCTTCGTCTCCGTGCTGCTGCTCGCCGGCGTGCTCGGCCTGTTCCTGTGGGAGATGGGCCGCAGCGGCGATCTCGCCACCGCGCGCGCGGCCGCGGTCAACGCGCTGGTGATGGGCGAGATCGTGTACCTGTTCAATAGCCGGCGGCTGGCCGACAGCGCGCTCAATCTCGATGCGCTGCTCGGCAACCGCATCGCGCTGATCGCGGTCGCGGTGCTCGTGGTGCTGCAGCTCGGTTTCACCTACCTGACGCCGATGCAGGCGCTGTTCGGCACCGGGGCGATGGATGGCGCGGCGTGGGGCCTGGTGGCCGCGTTCGGCGTTGCGATGTTCTTCGTGGTCGAGGCCGAAAAGGCGCTCATGCGCCGCCTGCGCTAGGATTCGAGCATGCCGGAAGCGAGGATGAATCTGAAAGCGCTCAACGGGCCGCTGCTGTGGGGCATCGTCGCGGTGCTGCTGCTGCTGGTGGTGGGCCTGGGCGCCTGGTGGGGCTACTCGGGCTACCGCAAGACCAGCCTGCGGCAGGCGGTCGCGCCGCAGGTCGAGGCGGCCGACGCGCGGCTGCGCGCGGCGCTCGCCACCCCGCTCGAGCCCGACCCGGCGCAGGCCGAGCAGGCCGCGGCGCAGCTCGACGCGACGGCGCAGGACATCGAGGCGCGGCGCGCTGCGCTGGGCGCACTGGACGCTGCGCCCGACCCGGCGCGAGTCGAGACCGCCACGGAGGCGCTGGACGACGCGGCGGCGCTCGTGCAGCGGCAGGCGGCGGTGCTGCGCAGCGGACTCGCGTTCACGCAGGCGCGCGACGCGCTGCAAGCGCACATGCGCGGCGCGCGCTCGCGCCGGGGCGCCTGGGTGAGCGAGGCGATCGAGCTCAAGCGCAAGATGGACCGGGCCTACTTCGACTACAAGTACGCGCTCGACGGGCTGGCCGCGCGGCTGAGCGACGTCCCGGATCAGGATCTCGCGGCGCAGGTGCGCGAGCGCATCGACGCGGCGCTCAAGCGCGCCACGGACGCGCGCGCCGCGGCGCGCAGGCTGTGAGCGGCCGGCGCTAGCGCTTGTTGCGGCGGTTCTTCGCCGCGAGGAACTCGCCCAGCATCGCGCGCGGCTCCTCGCCCGCGTAGGCGGCGGCGAACTCGACGGTGCTCAGACGCACGCATTCGTCCAGCGGCGCTTCCTCCCACAGCTTGCACAGGCGCTTTTGCGCCCGCAGCGCCGCGTCGCCGGCAGCCAGCAGCGCGTCCAGCGCGGCGTCCACCGCGGCGTCCAGCCGCGCCGCGGGCACCACGCGCTCGACCAGTCCCCAGGCGAGCGCCTGCGCGGCGTCGATGTTCTCGCCGGTCATCACCAGCCAGCGCGCGCGCCCGGCGCCGATCAGGCGCGGCAGCAGCGCCGCTTCCACCACCGAGGGGATGCCCAGGCGCACCTCCGGCATGCCGAACGCCGCGTTGGCGGCGGCCACGCGCAGGTCGCAGGCCGCGGCCAGCTCGAGCCCGGCGCCGAGGCAAAAGCCGTTCACGCGCGCCAGCACCGGCGCCGCGCACTCGCGCAGCGCGGCGCAGGCCTGGTGTACCCGGGTGATGAATTCGCGCGCTGTGACCGGGTCGAGCCCGGCCAGCTCGTCCAGGTTGGCACCGCCGACGAAAGCGCGCGCGCCCGCCCCGGTCAGCACCACCGCGCGCACCTCGCCGGGCAGGGCGCGCACTTCGCGCGCGATCGCCTCCAGCGTCGCGCTGTCGAGCGAATTCAGCTTGGCCGCGCGTTCGATCGTCAGGCGCGCGACAAGCGCCGCGCCGCGGCGCTCGATGCGCACCCCCAGGGCGCCGCTCATCGTCCGGCCTCCTCTATCCGCTTCACGCACGCGGACAGGAAGGCGCTCTGGTGCAGTTCGGCCCGGCGCGGGACGTCGAACACCGCCTCGGCCGCGCCGGTGAGCAGCGCCTCGTCGGAGGCGTCTTGCGCGAACCAGCGCAGGCTCCTGGGGAAGGCGCGGATCGCGACCAGATCGGACTGCAGCCTGCCGATGAAGAACTCGCGCGTGGCGCCGGCGTCGCGCGCCTGCGCGGCGTGCAGGATGAACTCGGAGCCCTCGCGGCACTCCTGCACGCTCGGCACGTGCGCCGTGCAGGGCGCCGCGGCCAAGGCGAGGGCGGCCGCGGCCGGAAGCTTGCGCAGCCATTCGAGCTGAAGCCTCATGTGCGGAGCATACCGGGTCGCCCGCGCGGCGCAGCAATCCTGACGCTAGTGTTTGAAAGTTAAAGGATAAGACTTTTCTATGACTGTTTCGAGGAGTAAACTTGTCGTTTCCCATCCGCGCGCCCGGCTGAAGACCGAGGAGTCGTCGTTGCAGAAAACAGACATCCGCAATCCGGACTATTTCCATAAAGTCGTTGATTGCCAATGGGCCTGCCCGGCCCATACCCCGGTTCCCGAATACATCCGACTGATCGCGGCGGGGCGTTACTCCGACGCCTACCTGGTGAACTGGGAATCGAACGTCTTCCCGGGGATCCTCGGCCGCACCTGCGACCGCCCCTGTGAGCCGGCCTGCCGGCGCGGCAGGGTCGAGGAGGAGAACCAGGCCCGGCCCGAGCCGGTCGCGATCTGCCGCTTGAAGCGCGTCGCGGCGGACTACAAGGACGACGACATCGAGGCGCGGCTGCCCAAGCCCGCGGCGAAGAAGAACGGCAGGAAGGTCGCCTGCATCGGCGCGGGGCCCGCGTCGCTGACGGTGGCGCGCGACTTGGCGCCGCTCGGCTACGAGGTGACGCTGTTCGACGGCGACCCGAAGGCGGGCGGCATGATCCGCACCCAGATCCCGCGCTTCCGCCTGCCCGAGGAAGTGATCGACGAAGAGGTCGGGTACGTCCTCGGTCTTGGCGTTTCTCTCGTTCGCAGGAAAATTGAAAGCATGAAGGCGCTGATGGCCGAAGGGTACGACGCCATCTTCGTCGGCAGCGGCGCGCCGCGCGGGCGCGACCTCGACATTCCCGGACGCAAGGAAGGCGCGAAGAACATCCACATCGGCATCGACTGGCTCTCGTCGGTGTCCTTCGGCCACATCGAGAAGATCGGCAAGCGCGTAATCGTGCTCGGCGGCGGCAACACGGCGATGGACTGCTGCCGCACCTCCAAGCGCCTGGGCGGCGAGGACGTGCGGGTGATCGTGCGCTCCGGCTTCGACGAGATGAAGGCGAGCCCCTGGGAGAAGGAGGACGCGCAGCACGAGGGCATCCCGATCCTGAACTATCTCGTGCCGAAGTCGTTCCAACTGGAAAACGACCGGCTGGTCGGGATGCGGTTCGAAAAAGTGAAGGCTGTGTACGACGCCAATGGGCGCCGCAGCCTGATCCCCACCGGCGAGCCGGACGAGTACGTCGAGTGCGACGACGTGCTGATCGCGGTCGGGCAGGAGAACGCCTTTCCCTGGATCGAGCGCGACTCGGGCATCGAGTTCGACAAGTGGGGCCTGCCGGTGCTCGACAAGGCGACCTTCCAGTCCTCGCTGCCGCAGGTGTTCTTCGGCGGCGACGCGGCCTTCGGGCCCAAGAACATCATCTGGGCGGTCGCGCACGGGCACGACGCCGCGGTGTCGATCGACAAGCTTCTGAACGGGGAGGACATCTCCGAGCGCCCCGCCCCGGGCGTCACGCTCGTGTCGCAGAAGATGGGCATCCACGAGTGGAGCTACGACAACGAGATCCGCCCCGACGCGCGCTACAAGGTGCCCTGGCGCGACGTCAACCAGACCCTGCGCAACATCAAGGTCGAGGTCGAGATGGGCTTCGACGTCGCCACCGCCTGGAAGGAGGCGCAGAGGTGCCTCAACTGCGACGTGCAGACGGTGTTCACCTCGCGCCTTTGCATCGAGTGCGACGCCTGCGTCGACATCTGCCCGATGGACTGCATCACCTTCACCGCCGACGGCGAGGAAGCCGAGCTGCGCAAGCGGCTCAACGCCCCCGCGCCGCACGCGAGCCAGGACCTGTACCTGCAGGACGGCCTCAGGACCGGGCGGGTGATGGTCAAGGACGAGGACGTGTGCCTGCACTGCGGCCTGTGCGCCGAGCGCTGCCCGACCGGGGCCTGGGACATGCAGAAGTTCCTGCTCGAGATGACATATGCGGGGCCGGATTGCCGCCGGCCCCAGAAAAAAGCAGCCTAAAGGGGGAAGGGAAATGAGCGTTACTTCACTGAAGCAGAGCAAGAGCACATTCGATGATTCCGTGGAGCAGCGCCTCAGGGTCCAGCTCGCCGCGGCCTACCGCATCGCCGACCACCTCGGCTGGTCCGAGCTGATCTACACCCACATCAGCCTGCGCGTGCCCGGCCCGGAGCACCACTTCCTGATCAACCCCTACGGCCTGCGCTTCGACGAGGTCACCGCCTCGAACCTGGTCAAGATCGACCTCGAGGGCAACCCCGTCGGCGAGCAACCCTACGGCGCCAACAAGGCGGGCTTCGTGATTCACGGCGCGATCCACGCGGCGCGCGACGACGCGCAGTGCGTGTTCCACACCCATACGCTCGCCGGCATGGCGCTTTCGGCGCAGGAAGACGGCCTGCTGCCGGTGCACATGTACTCGCACAATTTCTACGGCCAGCTCGCCTACCACGAGTTCGAGGGTCCGAGCATGCGCCTGGACGAGCAGCAGCGCCTGGTCGCGAGCCTGGGCGCGCACACGGCGCTTATGCTCAGAAACCACGGCCTGCTGACGCTCGGGCGCACTATCCCCGAGGCCTTCGTGCGCATGTGGCGCCTTGAGCGCTCGTGCCAGATCCAGCTCGCGGCGCAGGGCGCGCGCATGCGCCTGCCCTCGGCCGACGTGTGCCGCCAGTCGCAGGCGCTGGGCGACGAGTTTCTGACCGACAGCGCGCCGCTGGGCGAGCTGGAGTTCGCCGCGCTCGAGCGCGTGGTCGAGCAGAAGGACCCCTCCTACAAGAACTGAAGGCGCAACAGAAGACAGGAAATGGCAAAGCGCATCGAAGCGGTCAACGATTTCGTCGTCAAGTTCGCCAACGTGAACGGCTCGGGCTCGGCCTCCGCGAACGAGCTGTTCGCCAAGTCTTTCCTGCGCATGGGGATCCCGGTCTCGCCGCGCAACATCTTCCCCTCCAATATCCAGGGCCTGCCGACCTGGTACGAGGTGCGCGTCACCGAGCGCGGCTGGCTCGGGCGCCGCGGCGGCGTCGACCTGATGGTGGCGATGAACCCGCAGACCTGGGACCAGGACATCGCCGAGGTCGAGCCCGGCGGCTACGTGTTCTACGACAACACGCGCCCGCTGCCGGCGTCCAAGTTCCGCCCCGACGTCAACGTGATCGGGATGCCGCTGACGGAAATCTGCAACACCAACTACGTCGACGCGCGCGAGCGCCAGCTGTTCAAGAACATCATCTACGTCGGCGCGCTGGCCGCGCTGCTCGGCATCGAGCCCGAGGTGGTGGCCGAGCTGATCGGCGAGCAGTACAAGGGCAAGGAAAAGCTGCTGATGCCGAACGTCAAGGCCTTCCACATGGGCTTCGACTACGCGCGCGAGCGGCTCAAGGACGCGCTCGGGCTCAAGGTGCAGCGCAGCGAAGCGGTCGGCGACAGCATCTTCATCGACGGCAACGCGGCCGCCGCGCTGGGCTGCGTCTACGGCGGCGCCACCGTCTGCGCCTGGTACCCGATCACGCCCTCGTCGTCGCTGGCCGAGGCTTTCCAGCGCTACTGCTCGAGACTGAGAGTCGATCCCGATACCGGGAGAAACAAGTTCGCCATCGTCCAGGCCGAGGACGAGCTGGCCTCGATCGGGATGGTGATCGGCGCCGGCTGGAACGGCGCGCGCGCCTTCACCGCCACCTCGGGCCCGGGCGTGTCGCTGATGACCGAGTTCATCGGCCTGGCCTACTTCGCCGAGATCCCGGCCACCATCATCAACGTGCAGCGCGGCGGGCCCTCGACCGGGATGCCCACCCGCACCCAGCAGGCCGACGTGCTGGCCTGCGCCTACGCCTCGCACGGCGACACCAAGCACGTGCTGCTGTTCCCGGAAGACCCGAAGGAATGCTTCGAGTTCGCCGCCCAGGCGCTCGACCTCGCCGATCGCCTGCAGACCCCGATATTCGTCATGACCGACCTCGACATCGGCATGAACCAGCGCCTGTGCAAGCCGCTCGAGTGGGACGACGCGCGCAGCTACGACCGCGGCAAGGTCATGACGCGCGACGAGCTGGAGGCGGGCAAGGACTTCGGCCGCTACCTGGACGTCGACGGCGACGGCATTCCTTTCCGCACCTTGCCCGGCACTCACCCAAAGCGCGGCGCCTACTTCACCCGCGGCACCACCAAGGACCGCTACGCGCGCTACTCCGAGGCCGGGCCGGACTACGTCGACAACATGCGCCGGCTGCAGAAGAAATTCGACAGCGCCAAGGCGCTGGTGCCCAAGCCGCTGCTCGACGCGTCCAAGGAGCCGGCGCGCTTCGGCGCGATCTACTACGGCTCGACCAGCCCGGCGATGCACGAGGCGCTCGATGCGCTGGCCGCGATGGGCATCTCGGTCAACGCGCTGCGCGTGCGCGCGTTCCCGTTCCAGGACGAGATCGCCGACTTCGTCGCCGCGCACGCCAAGGTATTCGTCATCGAGCAGAACCGCGATGCGCAGTTGAAGACCCTGCTGGTCAACGACGCCGGCATCAACCCCGCGAACCTGATCTCGGTGCTGCACTACGACGGCACCCCGATCACCGCGCGCTACATCACCAACGAGATCGCGCAGATCACCCGGACGCTCAACGTGCGTCCGATAAAGAAGGATAAAGCAGCGTGACTTATCTCACCAAGCCGAAGCTGCACCACCCGAGCCTGCACCGGAACAAGGTCGGCTACACCCGGCGCGACTACGAAGGGCCGGTCTCGACCCTGTGCGCCGGCTGCGGCCACGACTCGATCAGCGCAGCCATCATCCAGGCCGCCTGGGAGCTCGACATCGAGCCGCACCGCGTTGCCAAGCTCTCGGGCATCGGCTGCTCGTCCAAGACCCCGACCTACTTCCTCGGCAACTCGCACGGCTTCAACACCGTGCACGGCCGCATGCCCTCGGTCCTGACCGGCGCGAACCTCGCCAACCGCGACCTGATCTACCTCGGCGTCTCAGGCGACGGCGACTCCGCCTCCATCGGCCTGGGCCAGTTCGCCCACGCCATGCGCCGCGGCGTCAACATGCTCTACATCCTGGAGAACAACGGCGTGTACGGCCTGACCAAGGGCCAGTTCTCCGCCACCGCCGACGCGGGCTCCAAATCCAAGCGCGGCGCGGTCAACACCGACGCCGCGATCGACACCGTCAGTCTCGCGCTGCTCATGGGCGCCACCTTCGTCGCGCGCAGCTTCTCCGGCGACAAGAAACAGCTCGTGCCCCTGATCAAGGCCGCCATCGCCCACGACGGCGCCGCCTTCATCGACGTCATCAGCCCCTGCGTTGCCTTCAACAACCACGCCGGCAGCACCAAGAGCTACGACTACGTGCGCGAGCACAACGAAGCCGTTAATCGGCTGGACTTCTGGCCCAACCGCGAAGCCATCACCGTCGACTACGCCGAAGGCGGCGTGATCGAAGTCCCCCAGCACGACGGCAGCATCCTCAAACTGCGCAAGCTCGAAGCCGACTACGACCCCAGCAACAAAATCAATGCTACCACCCACATCGCCACCGCCGCATCCGAAGGCGAATTCCTGACGGGTCTCCTCTACCTAGACCCCAAAGCCGAAGACCTCCACGCCCACTTCAAGACCAGCACCGTGCCGCTGAACCAGCTAGGCGTGAAAGAGCTGTGCCCGGGCTCGGAGATGCTCGACAAGATCAACGCGTCGCTTCGCTAGTCGCTGCTCGGTGGGCGAGCGGTTCGCCTATCGTGCTTCTGTAGAGCGCGCGGGCTCTATCGAGCGGTAACGGATTTTGATCCGTTGGTCGACGATTTGAATTGGCAAGTGTTTGCCCAATCGCTAAGGTTTATTTGCCCAGCGCGCTCTTCTTCGCGATCGCCCCGGTAGAACGCTCCAGCGTGCGCGAGAGCTCGCCGCGGGGGATGATGATTTCGATCAGGCGGAAGGTTTTCTTGTCGGCGACGGTGTCCTCCAGCGCGGCGGCGAGGGCTTTGTGGGTGGTGACGCGGACGTCTTTGCCGCCGAGGGCGGGGGCGGCGTTGCTGAAGACGAGGACTGCGGGCTTCCAGCCGTAGCGGCGGCAGTTGATTAGCCGAATTGCGATTCGAGAAACGTTCGCTTGCGACCCAGAGCGGGCGCCGTTCGGGCTGGCGGTAGAGCTTGATCCTGAGCAAATAGGAGATTGTTGAAGCGCCCTACGCTTGGCATCTTGGGGTGGCTGGATATCGTCACCGGGAGATTTTCAAAGGAGATCGCCATGAGCAACGACGCAGTTCTCGACAGTATCGACGCGCGCGGCGTCGCAACCGTGACGATAAATCGTCCCGAGGTGAACAATGCCTACGACGAGTCCGTCATCCAGGGTCTGCTCGACGTGATGGACGCGCTGGGCGCGCGTGGCGGGGTGCGAGCCGTGGTGCTGCGCGGGGCGGGGAAGCATTTCCAGGCGGGCGCGGATCTGAAATGGATCCGACGCGTGGCGGGGCAGTCGGCGGAAGAGAACGAGCGCGCGTCGCGGGCGACCGCGGAGGCGGTGCGGCGGCTGAACGAGCTGCCGGTGCCGACGGTCGCGCTGGTGCAAGGGGGCTGCTTCGGCGGGGGAACCGGGATCGTCGCGGCGTGCGACGTGGTGGTCGCCGCGGACAACGCGATGTTCTCGATCGCGGAGACGCGCTGGGGGCTGATGGCGGGGATTATCCTGCCGCAGCTCGCCGACGCGATCGGCGCGCGACAGGTGCGCCGCTACGCGCTGACCGGCGAGCGCTTCGGCGCGCAGGAGGCGCGAAGGATCGGCCTCGTGCACGAGGTGGTGCCGCTCGCCGAGCTGGAAGCGGCCGGCGCGCGACTGGTCGAGCAGCTCTTGCAGAACGCGCCCGAGGCCAACGCGCAGACCAAGCAGGTCGCGCTCGAGTTCGCGTGGGGCGCGGTGGACGATTCCGTCTTTGGCCGGCTCGTCGCGCAGCACGCCGCCAAACGCCGAAGCGGCGAGGCGGCCGAGGGCCTCGCCTCGTTCGTCGAGAAGCGGCCGGCGCGCTGGGCGGCGTAGCCGCGGCTCGCCTGTGCGCGGCTCAGGGCTGGAGCTTGTACTCGGCCAGCTCGCGGGTGCGCGTGCCCCAGACGGTGTCTTGCGCTTCGATTTTCACGATCGCGCGCGCGGCGGGGGCGTACCAGTAGGTGAGGGTGGTCTGGCCGCTAAGGCCGCCGGCCTTCCAGCGACCTTTCGCCAGGAGCTTGAAGGCGTCGAAGTCGCCGGCTGCGACGTGCACTTTTTCGTAGCCCGCCACGCCCACGCGGTAGTCGCTGCGGCTCGGCACGTCGATGCTGGCGACGGTGTATTCGTTGCTGAAGCGCCAGCGCTTGCCGATCTCGAGCGGGAAAACGAGCAGCCGCCGGTCGGTGTCGGTCCGGCTCGGGGACTGGATGTTGTTCAGGTTCGGGGTCAGCTGCAGCGGCTTGCCGTTTTCGGTGCCGTCGATTTCCAGCGGCGTGACGGACGTGACGACCCATACGCGGTCGAGCCACTTGACGGCGGCTCCGTTGATTTTGGTTTCGAAGCGCCAGCGGTCGCCCGCCTTGAGCGCGGGCCGCTCAGCTTTCTGCGCCAGCGCCGGAGCGGTCAGCGCGGCGAGCACGACGAATGCGATCAGCGTTCTCGCGACGGATCTATCGCTCGAGCGCAGATCGTCGGCGAGACGGCCGCTGAGCGGCTTGGCCATCGGGCGATCCTCCTCCAGTGGTCATTTGTAGGCACGAACGCGCCGCGCCGGTTTGATGGAGATCAAGAAATCATCCCGGCGTGGATCTGTCGCAACGGGCTCGCCGGCCCGCTCAGTCCAAGTCGATAATGAACAGCCGGATGAGGTCTTCGAGGACCTCGCGCGAGGCGAGCACTTTGCAGCCGAGCCGGGTCGCCGGCCTGCCGTTGGGGAAGGTGCCCCGGGTGGTGTGGCGGACTTCCAGGTCGACCAGCAGGGAGTCGGCTTCGGCGTGCCGGATGCGCGCGCTTTCCAGGCGCGTGCCTTCGCGCACGGAGATCTTCGGGTCGGTGAGCAGCGCACAGATGCCGTCCAGACTGACGTCGATCAGCCGGGAGGCGAAGACCTGTTCGCCCAGGCGCAGGTCGCAGCGCACCATCGCCTCTGCCGGCGTCTTGACGCGCTCGAAGCTGCGGCGCTGCTGCATCCCGAGCATCGTCGTGGGCAGCCCGCACTGGATGCAGGGCAGGCCCGCTTCCGTGGCATACCTTGGCTTGTCGCCCGAGAAGGCGAACTGCGCGCCGCGGTGGTTGCAGCGCAGGACCAGCGAGCGCACCGCCAGCGCCGCGACGTTGGCACTCTTGTTGTCGGAACACGCCAGCATCATGGTCCCGTTGGCCGGCTGGACGCGAACCAGTTTCGACAAGAGCATCAGTTGCGGCGGGAGGTTCGCGGTGACGGTGTCGCCGTCCTCGAGCATCGAATCCAGGATGCGGCCGATTTCGGTTCCGGAGCGCAGGAGGAGCCGCCCGGTGGTCGCCAGGCGCGCGGTGATGTTGGGCGATGTCATGGTTTGTCATGATTGCCAGCATGCGCGCGGGGCTCAAGGGCATATGCCGCAGATGGCGCGCAACGACCGGCGGGAGCGTCGCAGCAGCCCGACGCCTGCGGCGACGTCGGCGAGTCTGGTCAGAAGCCGACGGTGATGCCGACCTGGCCGACGGGGTAGAGGTTGTACCGGTTCAGCGAGCGCTCGAGGCTGTAGCGATCGGCCCCCGCATCGGTGGCGCGGGAGGCGTCCTGGTACACGACGCCGAGGTCGAAGTAGAAGTTCACTCCCGCGCCCGGGACCTTACCGGAACCGAAGCCGAGGTAGGGCGCAAGGCGGTGGCTCGGCTCGACCAGGCCGTTCAGGCTGCCCATGTCGCCCGCCCGGAAGGCGCTCCGGTCGAGGGCGTAGAGGGATGTCAGGGGCGCGGCGACGAAGATCGGGGCGCGGTCGCCGGCGGGCACGCTCAGGCCCGGCGCGATCCAGCCGCCGGGGTTGCTGTCCAGCCCGACGGTGCCCACCCGCAGCCCGACGCCCTGCGCGCTCGCGGCGCTCGAGGCGGCGAGTGCAACGACGAAGGCGACGGTCAAGGCGGATCTCATCGGCAATTTGTACCGCCGCCCCGCCGCAGGGCGAAGGAAATACTCCACGGCCGGATGTGGAGCGCTACTTCCCTTTGCCCAGCGCGCTCTTGCTAGCGATCGCGCCGGTGAAGCGCTCGAGGGTTCGCGAGAGCTCGCCGCGCGGGATGATGATTTCGATCAGGCGGAAGGTTTTCTTGTCGGCGACCGCGTCTTCGAGCGCGGCGGCGAGCGCTTTGCGGGTGGTGACGCGCACGCCTTTTCCGCCCAGCGCGGGGGCGGCGTCGGCGAAGTTCCAGTCGTCGAGGTCGTTGTAGCCGGTGTCTTTCTGGAAGGCTTTCAGCATGCCCCAGGAGGCGTTGTTGAACACCAGCACGATCGGGTTCCAGCGCTGGCGGCGGCAGTTGCCGAGCTCCCAGCCGGTCATCTGGAAGGCGCCGTCGCCGACCAGGATGAGCGGGCGCTTCTTCGAGGCGGCCTGCAGGCCGAGGCCGAAGGGAACGCCGGGGCCCATGGTGGCGTAGTAGCCGGGGGCGACCAGGGCGGTGGGGATCATGTCCATCGCGGTGAAAAGGCAGTCGCCCATGTCAGCGGCGATCGGCATCGGGCCGTGGCGCTCGATGAGGTCGTTGACGGCGGTGGCGATGTCGAGCGGGCGGATAGGCTGGGCGTCGGCTTTCAGGCCGGTGGGGTATTCGGCCGCGACCGGAGTGGCGTCGCCCAGGCGCCTGGCGCGCTTGAGCAGCGCATCGACCAGCGCTTCGAGCGTGACGCCGGGATAGACGTGGTGCCCGAGGCGCACTTCGCCGTCGAAGGCGTGCACCGCGGTGCGCATGTCGATCTGCTGCTGCGAGACGCCGAAGTTGGTGTCGCACAGGATGACGCCGAGCATGAGCAGGCCGTCGGAGCGCTCGACGATGCGGCGCACGCCCGCCTCGCCCGCCAGGCCCAGATAGGTGCCGGCGAGCGGGGCGTCGGTCTCGGCCAGGATGCCGCGGCCCATGAAGCTGGTGACCGCGGGGATGGCGAGTTTCTTCGCCAGCCGGGCGACCTTCTTCTCCAGCCCGTAGCGGCGCACTTCGACCCCGAGCAGCAGCGCGGGGCGGCGCGCGGCGGCGAGGCGCGCGAAGACTTCGTCGGCGGCGGCGCCGGCGGCCTGGCGGTCGATCGGCGCGGGGGTGTAGGCGGGCACTCTTCCGACCACGGCCTCGACCATGTCGCGTGGAAGTTCGAGGTAGACCGGGCGCGACTGGCGCCGCGCCTCGCTCAGCACGCGCGCGATCTCGCGCGGCGCGCTCGCCGCGTCGTCGAGCACGGCCTGGGCGCAGGTCACTTCGCTCATGACCAGGAACTGGCTGTCCAGGCGCTTGACCTGGTGGTGCAGCCCCAGGCCCATGCGACCCTCGGCCGCGCCGGGGGCGCCCGAGATCACCGCCACGGCGGACTTCTCGGCGTAGGCGGTGGCGACCGCGTTGACCATGTTGAGCGCGCCCGCGCCGTAGGTGACCGCGGCGACGCCGAGCGTGCCGCGGTAGCGCGCGGCGGCGTCGGCGGCGAAGCCGACCGCCGGCTCGTGGCTGAGCGTGTGCAGCGGCAGGATGCCGGAGCGCTCGATCTCGCGGAAGAACGGCAGCGCGAAGTCGCCCGGAATGCCGAAGATTTCGCCCGCGCCGTAGTCCTTCAGCGCGG
>Ga0315556_1000077_pt1 | contig 49134 bp, 39 predicted proteins | sample SalMarSW160310MG_FD_202112 | JGI IMG/M metagenome (GOLD analysis project Ga0315556, IMG submission 202112) | Salt marsh sediment microbial communities from the Plum Island Ecosystem LTER, Massachusetts, United States - Salt Marsh Sediment SW1603-10 ...
CGAGACGACGGCCCCCCTCGGGGAGCGGGAGGGGCTCACCGTTCGCCTCACCTTCCCCAAGGGGGTGGTAGCGCCCCCCACGCCCGAGATGGAGGCGCAGTGGTTCCGCCAGGACTGGGGCGGCTGGATCGACGCCGGAGTGGTGGCCGGGCTGGTGCTCGCCCTCTACCTGCTGATGTGGGCGCGCGTGGGTCGCGATCCCGAGCCGGGCCCGACCGTCGTGCGCTACGAGCCTCCCGAGGGGTTCTCGCCGGCCGAGCTCGGCTACCTGGAGCGGCGGGGGTGGTCGGACTCTCTGCTCGCGTCGGCGCTCGTCAGCGCGGCCGTGAAGGGGAGCCTGCGCATCGAGCGAAGGGGCAGGAGGTGGACGCTGCACCGTGACGAACACTGGGACGGTCAGCTGACGCGTGACGAAGCGGACCTGCGCCGGGACCTGCTGGGCGAAGCCGACTCCCTCGCGCTGACTCCGTCGCACGCCACCAGGCTGCGGAAGGCCGTGAAGGGGCTGCGCCGCACCCTCAGCCGTCGACTCGAGCGTGAGTACTTCGTCCTCAATCGGCGATGGTTCGCCGCCGGCCTCGGGCTGAGCGTCGTGGGCTTCGCGGTACTGGCCTGGCGGGACCGCTACGGCATCGCGCCGGAAGCCTACTTCATGGGCTTCTGGCTCACCTTCTGGAGCATCGGCGTGGGTACGCTCCTCACACGCGTCTGGCGGGCCTGGCGAGCCGCCCTGGGTGGGGGCGGGATCGGAACGTGGGCGGAGGCCGCCTTCATCTCGCTGTTCTCCATTCCCTTCGTCGGCGCGGAGATCTTCGTGGGCGCTCTCGTGGCGCTCAGGGTCCCGCATCACCTGGTGGGCGCCACGGTGGTGCTGGGGCTGCTCAACATCCTGTTCTACCACCTGATGGAGCGACCGACGCTGGAGGGACGAGGTGTCCTCAACCAGCTCGAAGGGTTCCGGACGTTCCTGACGGCAACCGACGCCGATCGCCTCGACCGCATGACAGCTCCGGATGGGACACCCGAGGTCTTCGAGCGCTTCCTCCCCTACGCCATCGCGCTGGGCGTCGAGAACCGGTGGGCCGAACGCTTCAAAGACGTCATCGTCCCGCAAGACGCGGGGGCGGCAGCCGCCGCCGCGTCGCCGGCGTGGTATTCGGGCGGCAGCACGTCGGATCTCGGGAGCATCGCCACCGCCCTGGGCAGCTCGTTCTCGAGCTCGCTGTCGGCGGCATCCAGCCCTCCCTCGTCCGGAGGAGGTGGTGGGGGCGGCGGCTCGTCGGGAGGTGGTGGAGGGGGCGGCGGAGGCGGCGGATGGTGAGGGGCGTCCCCATTCCCGGGCCGGTCGCGTCGTAGGGAAAATCCCTACGCCCCGAGTCTGGGGATCCCCTTCAGACCCTCTCCCCGTCTCGCACCATTTTTCACATGCCAAGACCTGCTCGTTCTCGTGTGGTGTGCAGCCGCACGTATCCATAAAACCGGATATCCGGATTTTCACGAAGCACCGACGATGAGTCCGACCCTGCTGGAGCGGCAGCGCGCGGCTGCCCCCGAGGAGATGGATCGGGCCATCGAGCTCTTCAAGGTGCTTTCGCACCCGGACCGTCTCCGCCTGGCCTGTGCCCTCGGAGACGGACGCGTCACCACACAGAAGGAGCTGGTGGAGGAGTTCGGCTGGCCGCAATCCACCGCGGCCCGGCACATCGCGGCTCTGCGCGCAGCAGGGCTCGTAGCCGCCGAGCGGGACGGCGCGGAGGTTCTCCTCCGCCTGGGCAACCCTGTGGCACTCCATCTGCTGAACACCGTGTGCGACTGGGTTCACCAGCCCGCAGGCGCGGGCGCCGCCTCCCCATCGGCCGACTCCTCCTCCTGAGCCACGTCCTCCGCGGGCCGGAGGCACAGAGGAGACAGCATGAGACGGCGCGAGTTCATCAGGATCTCGTCGTACGGACTCGGCGGCGCGGCCCTTCTGGGCGGCGTCACGACCGACTGGTTCCACCTGTACGGCGGCACCCTGCCCAACCCGCTCACGAACGGCGACCGCGTCGTCCCCACGTTCTGCGAGCTCTGCTTCTGGAAGTGCGGCGTTCTCGCCCATGTGAAGGACGGCAGGGTCACGAAGCTCCAGGGCAATCCGAAGGATCCGCTCTCCCGAGGCCACCTGTGCCCGCGCGGCACGGGCGGCACCGGCCTCCTCTACGACCCCGACCGCCTGAAGAAGCCCCTCGTGCGCGTCGATCGGCGCGGGAGCCAGGAATTCGAGGAGGTGAGCTGGGACGACGCCCTGAACGTCGTCGCCGAGAACTTCCTGAAGATCAAGGAGGAGTATGGTCCCGAGGCCGTGGCGCTGTTCTCCCACGGCTACGGCGGAAGCTGGATGAACCACCTCTTCCGGGCGTGGGGCAGCCCCAACGTGGCGGCGCCGTCCTACGCGCAGTGCCGCGGGCCACGCGACGTCGCCTTCGACCTCACGTTCGGCTCGGGCGTGGGCTCGCCGGAGCGCACGGACATCCGCAACACGAAGTGCCTGGTGCTGATCGGCTCGCACCTGGGCGAGAACATGCACAACACCCAGGTGCAGGACTTCGCGCACGCGCTCCGCAACGACGCGGACCTCATCGTGCTCGATCCACGCCAGAGCGTGGCGGCCTCCAAGGCGACGCACTGGCTGCCGGTGAAGCCGGGCTCGGACCTGGCGATCCTGCTGGCGTGGATGAACGTCCTGGTCACCGAAGAGCTCTACGACCGCGAGTACCTCGAGCTCTACGCCTACGGCTTCGAGCAGCTCCGCGACCACGTGAAGCCGTTCACGCCCGAGTGGGCCTACCCGCGCACCGGGATCGAGCCGGAGCTGATCCGGCACACGGCGCGCATGATGGGTGCCGCCCGTCCGGCCACGCTCATCCATCCGGGGCGGCACGTCACCTGGTACGGAAACGACACGCAGCGCCTGCGCGCGATCGCGATCCTGAACGCGCTCCTGGGCTCGTGGGGCCGCATGGGCGGCTTCTACGTCCCTGCGTCGGTGAGCATCCCGCCCTACGAGTATCCGGCCCTGGAGGACGAGGGGCTCGCGCCGGCGGACAAGCCGAGCCCGAGCGACTACCCCCTCGCGGACGAGGTGCTGGCCCAGGGCGTCTGCGACGCGACGATTCCCGGGGTGCGCGGGGTGGCGAGCATCCGCGCGTGGATGGTCTACGGCACCAACCTCCCCTCCAGCCTTCCCGAGCCGGCGAAGACGTACGAGGCCATCCAGGCGCTCGACTTCCTGGTCGCGGTGGACGTGCTGCCCGCGGAGATCACCGGGTGGGCCGACGTGGTGCTCCCCGAAGCGACGTACCTGGAGCGCTGCGACGAGCCGTTCGCGCCCTCGTACAGGGAGCCGTACGTGACCGTGCGCCAGGAAGTGGTGCCGCCCATGTACGACAGCAAGCCGGGGTGGTGGATCGCGCGCGAGCTCGGGCTGAAGCTCGGCCTGCCAAGCTTCTTCCCCTGGAAGGACGCGCAGGAGTATGCGGAGGCCCGCCTGAAGCCCCTCGGATTCGACTGCGAGACGTTGCAGCGCGAAGGCATCGTGATGGGCGAGCGCCAGCCGATCTACTTCGAGGAGGGCGCCGTCCCGACGTTCTGGACCGACTCCGGGAAGATCGAGCTCTACTCGCAGAAGCTGGCGGCCGCCGGCTTCGACCCGATGCCCACCTGGCACGCGGAGGACATCGAGGACCCGCCCCCCGGCTACTACCGCCTCCTCTTCGGACGGGCGCCCATGCACACCTTCGGGCGCACCACGAACAACAAGCTCCTGCTGGAGACGGGCCCGGAGAACGCGGTGTGGGTGAACACGGAGGTGGCGCGCGCCTGGGGGCTGAAGGACGGCGAGCGCATCCACCTGAAGAACCAGGACGACGTGACCTCGACGTTCACCGCGCCGGTGAAGGTCACGGAGCGCATCCGCCCCGACTGCGTGTACGTTGTGCACGGCTTCGGCCACGACACGAAGAAGCTCCGTCGCGCCTATGGACGAGGCCTGAACGACAGCGAGCTGGTCACGCGCACGAAGGTCGACCCGATCATGGGTGGCACGGGGATGAACGTGAACTTCGTGACGTTCGTGAGGCCTGACGCGGTCGCCGACGCCTCCGAGCCCGATACCGTCGAAGGCGCCGTCGCGGAGGAGGTGGCCTCATGAGCGCGAAGCGCTACGCGATGGCCGTCGACACCCGTACCTGCGTGGGGTGCACGGCGTGCGTGATCGCATGCAAGACGGAGAACGACCTCCCCGACGGCTACGCGCGCAACTGGATCACCGAGATCGCGACGGGAACGTTCCCGAGCCTCGACCTGACGATCCGCTCGGAGCGGTGCAACCACTGCGATGACGCGCCGTGTGTGGCGGTGTGCCCGACCGGGGCCTCGTGGATCGGGCCCGGCGGCATCGTCCTGGTCGACCCGGACAAGTGCACGGGGTGCAAGGCGTGCATCGCGGCCTGCCCGTACGACGCGCGCTTCGTGGATCCGCGCACCGGCACCGTCGACAAGTGCACGTTCTGCGTCCACCGCGTGGAGAACGGCACGCCCACCACCGCGTGCCAGGACATCTGCCCCACGGAGAGCATCCACTTCGGGGACCTGAACGACTCCGACTCGGACATCGCGCGCGTCCTGCGCACCCGAGAGCACTACACGCTGCTGCCGGACGCGGGCACCACGCCCCGGCACTACTACCTGAAGTGAGGGCGGGACCATGCAAGAGCTGACGACAACCCGGGCCAACGCCCTCGTGGACCCGGTGCTGCACATCTGGCACGGCGAGGTGGCGGCCTACCTCTTCCTGGGGGGCGTGGTGGCCGGGATCATGGTGCTGGTGGGGCTCTCGCTCCTGCAGCGCGACGACGGCGGCCGATCCCGCCACCTGGCGCTCCTTCCGTGGAGCGTCCCGGTCCTCCTGTCCTTGGGCATGCTCTTCCTGTGGATGGACCTGGAGAACCGGTGGAACGCCTTCCGCTTCTATCTGGTCTTCCGGCCCACCTCCCCCATGTCCTGGGGCGCCTGGATCCTGATCCTGGTCTATCCGGCGTCGCTGGCGCTGGCGTGGCGGACGACGCCCGCCGCGATACGGGAGGCCGTCAGGGCCCGCATCGCGAGGTGGTGGGAGCCGGGTGAGCGGGCGCTCGTCGGCATGGGCGGGTGGGTCGACCGACACTCCCGCGCCGTCGCGTGGACGAACGTGATCGCCGGCGCGGGGCTCGGCATGTACACGGGGATGCTGCTCGGCACCTTGGCGTCCCGTCCACTCTGGAACTCGGCCATCCTCGGGCCGCTGTTCCTCACGTCCGGCCTGTCCACCGGGGCGGCGTACATGTTGCTGTACCGCCTCGGTGACGGGGAGCGGATCCGGCTCGCGCGCCTGGACATGGGGCTCATCGCGGTGGAGCTCGCGCTCATCGCCGTGTGGCTGATCGGCCTGGCCTCCGGCGGGAGCGCGACCCGGGCGGCGGCCTGGGTCCTCCTCGGCGGGCCGTACACCACGGCGTTCTGGCTGCTGGTGGTCGGCTTCGGCCTGACGGCGCCACTGCTGGCCGAGTGGATGGAGCGTCGAGGGGGGCACGTCCCGGGCCGGCTGGCTGCCGTGATGGTGCTGGCCGGGGGCCTGGCGCTCCGCTGGATCATCGTCTTCGCGGGCCAGCACGTGGGCTGGTCCGAAGCGGGCGTGGCACTGTTCTGAACGAGCACGATTCGATCGACGACACCCTCGGGGATCGACCTATCATGGATACGAGCACCAAAGCTGAATCGGGCGCCAAGCCCTACTGGAACCCCTATCTGGCAGGCGTGCTGCTCGGCCTCACGCTGCTCGCCACCTTCGTCATCGCCGGGCAGGGGCTGGGCGCCACGGCGTTGCCCAAGCGGCTGCTCGCGCTGATCGGCCTCGGGGTCGCACCGGAGTGGACGGCGTCGAATCCGTCCCTCCAAGGCTACGTCGCCGGCGGCGTGAATCCGCTACGCAACTGGCTGGTCGTGGAGGTGGTCGGCGTCTTCCTGGGCGGCTTCATCGGCGCCGTGAGCGCCGGGCGCTTTCGCTCGACGGTCGAGAAGGGGCCGCGCATCGGCGTGCGCGGGCGGCTGGCCTACGCCTTCGCCGGGGGCGTGATCATGGGCTTCGCCGCGGCGCTCGCGCGCGGCTGCACGTCCGGACAGGCGCTGTCGGGCGGAGCCACGCTCGCCACCGGGAGCTGGCTGTTCATGCTCATGGTCTTCGCGGGCGGCTATAGCGTGGCCTACTTCGTGAGGAGGCAGTGGACATGAGCGCCGGGATCTTCCCGCTGGTCTTCTCCAGCGACGAGGTGATGCTGCTCACCGCCATCGGGCTGGGTTTCCTGTTCGGGTTCAGCCTCGAGCGGGGGGGCTTTGGCAACGCGCGCAAGCTGGCGGCGCAGTTCTACCTGTACGACATGACCGTCTTCAAGGTCATGTTCACCGCGATCCTGGTGGCGATGGTCGGCCTCTATACGCTCCAGGGGCTCGGCCTGATGGACCTGTCCCGCCTGTGGATCAACGAGACGTTCGTCTGGGCGCAGCTCGTGGGCGGCTTCCTGCTGGGCGTCGGCTTCATCATGAGCGGGCTGTGCCCCGGCACGTCCGTGGTCTCGGCGGCGTCCGGCCGGTGGGACGCGGTCGTGACGTTCGTCGGCATCTTCGTGGGCACGGCGGTCTTCGCGGTCGTGGTCGACCTCTTCCCTTCGCTGAATGCGCTCTATCACGGCGGCTCGATGGGCGTCTCTCTGCTCCATGAGATCTTCGGCGTGCCGCCGCTCGTCTTCGCGCTGGGCGTGCTGGTGATGGCCGGCGCGGGCTTCGTGGGCGCCGAGAAGGTCGAGCGGATCTTCGCCGCGAAGTACCGGGCCGTGGAGCTGACCCCGCCTTCGCGCCCACGCGTGAAGTACACGCTCGTCGGTACCTTCGCGGTGGTGGCACTCCTCGGCCTCGGCATCCGGCCGGGCACCCCCGGGCTTCCCCCCGTCCAGGTGGCGTCCATCGCCCCGCTTTCCCTGGCCGAGGCGATCATCGGCAAGCGCCCCGGGATGATGATCCTCGACCTGCGCGCCGACGCCGCGGACGCGGACAAGCGGATCCCCGGTTCCTACCCGGCATCGACCCCCGAGGAGGCGAAGGGCCTGCTGGCGGTGGCGCCCACGGGCGGGAGCGTCGTGCTCGTCGACGAAGAGGGCGCAATGCGCGAGATCCCGGCGGATTGGCGGCGCGACGTGCGCTACGAGTGGCTGCAGGACGGCTTCCTGGGGTGGGAGGTGCGCGTGCTCACCCCCGCCTTGCCGGGTGACACGCAGGAGGACCGCGAGTGGGCCGCGCGCCAGGGACAGATCTCCGCGTACTTCTCCGGCGCTGCCGTGCAAGCCGTGGACGTGGCGGCCCCGCCGCCGATGGCGGGCGCCGGGGGTGAAAAGCCCAAGAAGAAGGGTGGGTGCTGAAGGGCTCCCGCCCACCGACCCACGAAACGAAGAGGGCGGCGCTCCGGATCCCCGGGGCGCCGCCCTTCGTCCTTCCTTCCGATGGCGTGCCGTTACCAGTGCAGCCGGAATACCGTGACCCCTGCGTTGTTCGGGGATCCCGGCTCCGGGGAGGGGGGATTCGGGTTCTGGACGTCGAAGGCGGCGTTCACCACCACCCACGCGAGCACCAGACCCCCGCCCACCAGCCCTCCGGTGCGGACCCTGTCCAGACGCCGAACCTCGACGCTCTCGACGGCTCCGGCGGGGATCGAGACCGTGCCGCGTAGACCGCGGCTGGCCGCCCCTTCCCCAGGAGTGCCGAGCAGCACATCACAGAAGAGTGTGTCGGCAGTCGGGGCTCGAACCACCTTCCCTTCCACCGTCCCGCCGTCCTCCCGGAGGGGGACCTCTCCCACCTTCAACTCCACCCCCTCCGACACGCGGACCCTGACGTCGCTTCCGGTGGGCACCGCACCCGGCTCCACCCGCGTGTAGGTGTAGCAGCCCCCGAGCGCGAGCTGCGCCGACAGCAGCAGGGCGGTCAGGTGGAGGCGGCCGAAGCCGCCTCCACCCCGCAGTGATCGCCTAGCCACAGGTCGGGCAACCTCCCCACTGGCCACCCGCACCCCTCTTGACGTTGGGGTTTGCGGCCGCCTCGCTCGAGCCGATGGGGAAGCACACGTCCCGCCCAACCGAGGCCGGGTCCTCCATGGGAGCCCCCTCCACCCTCCAGCGCCGCCAGTCCCACAGCTTCCGGCCCTCCAGCCAGAGGGTCGCGTACCGCTCGAACCGCAGCGTCGCCCACGCCTCAGCCGCCGTCGTTGGCAGCGTCAGCGGGTCCATGCTCCACTTCGAGCGAGCCTGGTTCAGGTAATCCTCGGCCCCAGCGTAGTCGCCCTTGCGCAGCGCCGCCTCCGCCTGGAGCACGCGCATCTCCGCGCCATGAGTGATGGGGATGTCGGAGTCAATGGCCGTGTACTTCATCTGGCGGGAGAACGGCGTCTGCCCGTCCTGCCCGTTCTGGGTCGTGGGCACCCAGGGTACGCGCGGGTCGTCCGGCACGTCCGCCCACATCACCGTGGATACGGTCATCTCCCGCCTGTTGTTGGTCTCGATCCAGATGTAGTTGGTGTTGGCCGAGCTGAACGTGCTGTTCCACGTAAACGTGGTCGGCACCTTCGCCGCGTCCGCCTCGGCCTCGTCCCAGCGGCTCATCCAGGCGCGCACCGAGGCACGTCCACCGTAGGCCGCCGTCACGATGTCCGCGGCGCTGGACCCGGCCGCCGTCCCCACTGCGATCGCTCTCGTGAACATCGAGTCCGCGCGGGTGAAGGCGTCGGTGTGCGGCAGGTCCGGCCCGGCATCAAAGTTGACCCGGCACTGCGTCTCACCCAAGTGACGAAGGGCGAGCCCGCCCAGGAGGTAGGTCTTCGCGACGTCGACGCTCTTCTCGTACGCCGCTGCCCCGAGAACCTCCTGCATCCTGAGCAGTCCATGCTCGGCGGTCCAACGCGCACGGGACATGCTCCCGTACTCGCCGTTCCAGTCCCCTACGTCGGCGGTGAAGATCCCGATGGGGATGGCGCCGAAGTCGTAGCTCCCCCCGTGGCCCAGGTCCAGGGACGCCATGGAGAGCTGCTGCACGGTCGCGTCCAGCGCGTCCGTGAGGTTGAAGCTCACCCCCGAAGCGATCCCCGCCATCGCGCCCGGGATGTTCAGGTCCTCGTCCGCGATGCGTCCGGGCGCCTCCACGTCCAGGGAGAGGATGTCCGAGCAGGCGGCGAAGGGCACCAGGGCCGCGAGCGCCGCGAGGCGGACCAGCTTGCGTGTGTTGCTCATGGTCGTCTCCTCCCTCAGAACGTCACGCGGAGCGTGAGCAGGAAGCTCCGGGACGGCGGCAGGTTGTAGTACTCCCGGCGGCCGTAGCTGCCCGCACCGGAACCCTGTCCGGCGCGGTCGGCGTAGTCCTCGATCTCGGGGTCGGCCCCCTGGAAGTCCGTCCACTTGAGCAGGTTCCGCCCGGCGAGGCTGACCGACGCGCGATCCGCATAGCGGCTCACCCACGCTTCCGGGAGCTGCCACGTCACCGAGACGCTCCGCAGCTTCCAGAAGTCGGCCTTGTCGACCCAGTAGTCGCTGTTGTGGCCGGCCGGATTCTGCGAAGAGCCCGCGCCCGTGATGTTCGTCGCGCAGCGGGCGCGCTCGAGCGCCGTGTACGGGTCCAGCAGGCTCTCGTTGCCCGTCGACCGGACCTGCGCCATCACCTTCTGGATCTCGTAGCAGGGATACCACACGCCCCGGCGCCCGTTCTGGTACCCGGTGTAGTTGGGCAGGTAGTGGCCGCCCTGGTGCTCCAGCAGCGCATCCACGCTGATGTGGTCCCCGATCGTCAGGCTGGTGCCGAGGCCCAGCAGCCGCGTCGGGTAGACCGGTCCGATCTCCATGAGCGTGTCGGACGGGATCGGCGTCGCGTGCGCGTCCGGGTTCAGGATCTGGTAGCCCCAGTACTCAGGCACCCCGTATCCAACGCGGATCCGCGCCTTGTTGCCCACCGCGATGTTCTGGCAGCTCTCCTTGCCGTTGGCGGGGTTGCCGTCCTCGTCCTGGCAGTTCAGGTCGAGCGCCTCGCTGCGCGAGAAGGCCAGGTTCGCCCGTGCCCGCCACTCGAGGAAGTCCGAGCGGTAGAGCGCGCCGTTGAGTTGGAGCTCGAGTCCCTCGGACATCAGCTCGCCGACGTTCTCTGTGCGGGTTCCCCAGTTGCCCTCGGAGGCAGGGAGCGCGACACCCACGAGCGCGTCGGTCGTCTTGGTGTTGTAGTAGGTGGCCTCTACGCCCGCGACCCCATCGAACAGGCTCGCATCGAAGCCGACCTCGAGCTCACGCGTGCGCTCGGGCCCGACCATGGGGTTGCCCACGTCCAGGGGCGAGAAGCCGGGGGAGCCGTCGTCTGAGACCGGGTTCCAGGTGCGCAGCTTGTCGAACGCGCCCGGGGCCTTGCTGGAGTACCCGTACGCCGCACGAAGCTTCATGGTCTCCCACCAGCTCTTGGGCCAGAACGACTGGTCGGAGATGACGTACGAGAGGCTGGCCTTGGGGTTCTGCTGGAGGCCGAAGTCCTGACCGAACGCCGAGTTCCCGTCCACGCGCAGGCCCACGGTCAGGAAGAGCAGGTCCTTGTACCCGAGAAGCTCCTGCAGGAAGAAGCCCGCGTTGGACTGCGTGAAGGGATTGTCCACGGGCGTGCCCCACCTGGAGCCGGTCTCCAGCGTCGGGACACCCGGCCCCGCGAAGTCCGCGGTGAAGTAGTCCGTCCGCCGGTGCTGGTCGCGGAAGATCTGCCCGCCCCAGGAGAAGGTGGAGTTCAAGTCCTGCCCGAAGGCCCGGAGGTACGAGCCCGCGTAGTCGATGGACAGCTTCGTGTGGTACGTGATCTGGTTGTCGTAGTTGCCCAGGGACGTCAGGATCGCGCCCCAGTCCTGGGTCCGCCGGCTGTTGATCTGGTCGAAGTCCCAGCCGATGTTGAGCCGGTTGGTGAGCGACTGGCTGGCGTCGTGCTGGATCACCAGCCCGGTGGTGAACCGGTCCGTCCGCGTCGTGTTGTGCGCGTCGATCCAGATGTACTCGTTCGTGAAGCACGTCACGTCGCTGGCCAGCCCCGCGCACCGCTCATCCCCAGCCCGGGCCAGGTAGTTGCCCGAGTAACCGCGGCCCACGTTGAGCAGGAAGCCGCGCAGGCTGTTCCCATCCTCGACGAAGGCCAGGTCGCGCATGGAGAGCGCGCTGTTGAGCTGGATCTTCAGGTCCTCACGAGGACTGAAGTCGAGGTTCGCCCGCATGCCGCCGAGGCGGGCCCGCTGAGTGGGAAGCGTCCCCTCCTCGTCGCCGTAGTTCCCCGAGACGAAGTAGGCGAGGCTGCCGGCGCCCCCGCGCACGGAGAGGTTGTAGCGCTGCACCGGACCGTTCCGGAACCACCGCCCGCTGGACGGGCACGTCACGTCCCGGAACTTCTGCTCCTGCCCGTACTTGGCCGACTGCATGCTGATCCCGTACATCTCGCCGCCGCACTTCGTGAACAGCTCCCAGGGATCGTTGCCGATGTTGAGGGGCGGCTGGTTGTTGAAGCCGCCGGTGACCTCGGCGCTCCAGATGGGCGCGCCGGACACGCCGCGCTTGGTGAAGATCTGGATGACGCCGGCGGCCGCCTCGGTGCCGTACAGCGTAGCCGCCGAGGCGCCCTTGATCACCTCGATGCGCTCGATGTCCTCCGCCGCGATGTCCTGCAGCGGGGACAGGCCCAGACGTGCACCTCCCTGCACGCCGACGGTCTGGCTGTAGATGCGGATGCCGTCCACGTAGATTAGGGGATCGGTGGTCGAGGACACGGTCACCTGGCTGCGGATGCGCACGGTGGTGCCGGCGCCCGGTTGCCCGTTGCCCTGCAGCACGGTGAGTCCCGGGATCCGGCCAGCGAGGATGTTCTCGGGGTTGGTCACAGGAATGTTCTCGAGATCACGGGAGGTCACCGCGTCCAGGGCGTTCCCGACCTCGCGGGCCCGGACCTCGGCCGCGGTGCCGGTGACCACGATCCCCTCGAGGGAAACCGCGGTCTCGCCCAGCGTGAAGTCCGCCGTGGCCGTGCCTCCGGCGGCGACGTTCACGCTCAAGGAGCCCGGTGAATATCCGATGATGGTGACCCTGACCTCGTGCGTCCCCGCCGGAACGTTGAGGATCAGGTAGCGGCCTTCGTTGTTCGTCAGCCCACCGATGCGAGTGCCCTGGATGAACACCTGAGCACCCGAGAGGGGCCGCTGCGTTTCGGCAGCGCGAACCGTCCCCATGATCCGACCCGTCTCCTGGGCCCTGGCCGGTATTGCGACAGCCAGGCCCGCGAGAGTCAGGAAGCTCAGGACCATTCGCGCCGTAGCGATTCGTCTCATCTGCCCTGCCTCCTTGCACGATACACGTGGAAGCGCGGTCACAGCCGGAGCCGCGACCTGGAGGCCGGCATACGTGAAGTAGATTCAGGCAGGTTTCGAGAGCGTCCCGCCGGGGTCAGCTAGGACGACGTGGGTGGGCGCCGCAGGCAGGGCGGAGCTCGGGGACCCCGGAATTGACTTGCGAAGAGGAAATGCAGTAACGGTTGGTTTCGCGGCACGCTCACGAAGAAGGTCCGTCACGCCCTGTCGGCAGTTGGAATCTAGCGGGCGGCGCCGCGCCCGCAACGCCCGAGCCTACCCTTCCCACCCCGGGATCGAGCACCGCTCGGGCTCCACGATCGGCGCATCCATCGGGCTGCCCCGCTTCGTCTGGATGCGAATCAGCCCGCCGGATCCCCCGGTACCGACCTCCCACCCTCCCGACGCACCCCGCAGGACCTGGATCCACGCAACGTCCGTCGGCGGGATGTCGTCGATGCGCGCCAGGGCGGCCTCGCCCATGAGGACCCCGTCGACCTCGATGGCCGGCTCCACCTCGCCACGCAACGACACGGCGCCCCGGCTGCGCAGGCGGGCTTGCTGGCCCGGCTGGTTCGGCATTGCGCTGACCACGCCCGGGACCGCCCGCGACAGGACGTCGGTCAGGTCGCGCGCGTGCATCTTCTCGATCTCCGCAGCGGCGATGACGCGTCCTGCGGCGCTGCGGCGGTGCGCGGCCGCCACGACCCTGGGGTCGTAGGGCATCTGGAAGGCGACGGCGCGCTCCTGGCCCGCGATGGGCTCCACGGAGGCGAAGGTGATCTGGCATCCCGGAGCCACCAGCGCGACACGGTGCGGCCCCGGCATCACGCCCGTGATCGAGAACGCTCCCTCTCCGTCCGTCTTGACCCGCTCGCCGCTGTCGAGCACGACGAGGACGCCCGGGATGCTCGTACCCTCGGCGGCGCTGACGACGAGACCCCGGAGCGAGACCGTCTGTGCGAGCGAGGGGCAGGGATGGACGAGCTGGGCGGTCGCCCCAAGAAGCGCGGCCGCGCGTAGGACACGCGACAGGGTGGTCATGATGACCTCGAAGCTTCCTCTACCCACCCCCTGAATATACACGGCCGAGCTTGCCCGCCGACTCCCTCGGCCGAACATTCTCTCCCTCACCGTCCACCCTCCCACCGCCGGCGGTTCCATGCCCAGAACGCCACGCATCGTGGTCACGGCCACCCTCGCGGCCGGCTCCGCCCTCGCTCTCGCCGCCGGGCCCGTCCGGGCCCAGCACTACGACAACAACCCCTATGTGGTGGCCGACACGGCCTTCGGACAGCTCCCGGACGGGCGCCGCTACGGAGCGACCAGCGCGGTCTACCCGGCCCCGGATGGCCGCAGCATGTGGGTGGCGGAGCGCTGCGGGCAGAACAGCTGCATCGACCGGCAGGACATGACCACCGTCTTCCGTTTCGATCTGGACGGCAGGCTGCTCACCCAGTTCGGAGCCCCCCGCTTCGCGTGGCCCCACGGGATCCACGTGGACCGGAAGGGCAACGTGTGGATCGCCGACGCCACCGGGTACGGACAGCACCCCGAGGGGCTCGGTCACGCGGTCTACGAGTTCAGCCCGGAGGGCGAGCTGCTGATGACGCTGGGCAAGCCGGGCGTGCCCGGGGCAGGCCACGACACCTTCAACCAGCCCTCGGACGTCCTGGTCGCCCCGGACGGGAGCATCTTCGTGGCGGACGGGCACGGGGCGGACGGCAACAACCGGATCGTCAAGTTCGCCGCCGACGGCACCTTCGTGAAGGAGTGGGGGCAGACCGGCGGGGAGGACGGAGAGTTCCGTGAGCCGCACGCCCTGGCGATGGACTCCCAGGGACGGCTCTTCGTGGGCGACCGCGCCAACAGCCGCATCCAGATCTTCGATCAGGAGGGCAACCACCTGTCCACGTGGACGCAGTTCGGGCGCCCGAGCGGGCTCTTCATCGACGGGAACGACGTGCTGTACGCGGCCGATTCGGAGTCGAACACGCAGCGCCACCCCGGATGGCGCCGGGGGATCTACATCGGGAGCGCGAAGGACGGGTGGGTGACCGCGTTCATCCCCGACACGGAGCCCGACCCGGACCACTCCGGCACGAGCGGGGCGGAGGGCGTCGCGGTCGATGCCACCGGCGCGATCTACGGAGCCGAGGTGGGCCCACAGACGGTCCGGAAGTACGTCAGGAAACGGTGAGGCAGAAGAAGACCGCGAACCCCCGCGCCGCACGCGTCCTTCACGTGGGCGCGGGGGTCGTACGCGGGTCGGTGAAGGTCACCCGGAGGCGGCCGCCGCGTTCGCGTGGATCGCGGCGGCGACATACTCCGCCAGACCGGGTGCACGATCGTCGTAGTGTGCCCTGAAGCGGGCGTCCGCCACGTACATCTCGGCCAGCCCGGCGTGCATCCTGTGGCTGCAGGGGTAGAACCACCGGTCGATGTGTAGCCGCGCCTGCTCCGCCAGGTGCCTGGCCCGCTCCCCGTCCGGCGCGTCGCCCGAGGCCATCGCGTCCGCGAAGCCGGCCTCGATCCCCTCGCTCTCCGCCTTGATGCGCGCCCAATGCTCCTCGGTGTACTTCTTCGTGCGCCGGGCCGACTCCTTGTAGGCGTCGGTGTCGCCCCACCGCTCGCGCGCTTCGGCGTCCCACTCCTTGTGCTCGGCGTACTTCATGGTCGTCTCCGCGTTTGATCGACGTGTCCGAGGGACAAGCTACGACCTCACGTAGCGTGAGGGTCAAGAGCCTCCCGGCGCGGGCGCTCCGCCCACCGGCCGTACAGCCCCGAGAGGGCCCATGCCGCCCCCACGCAGATCAGCAGGAGCATGGCCCACCGCATGGCCGCCACGACCAGGCCGACGCTGACGGTGGGCCGGGTGAGCTCGTATTGCGCGAGCCGGGCGCCCCGGGCCGTCATCCAGTGCCATGCCGTGTGCGCCACGAGCGCGGACAGGATGATCGTGCCCATGCGCTCGGCCACGACCCTGCGGAACAGCCAGTCGAGCGCCGGAATGGCAAGCACGAGGACGAAGACCTGCCCGAGCTCCACGCCGACGTTGAACGACAGCAGTGCCGTGAGCAGGTGGCTTCCCGCGAACTGGAGCGACTCGCGGAGCGCGAAGCTGAAGCCGAAGCCGTGCACGAGCCCGAACCCGAACGCGATCAGCCAGCGCCGCTCCTGGCGGGCCCCCACGATGTTCTCCAGCGCCATGTAGACGATCGACGCCGCGATCAGCGTTTCGATGAGGGGCGGGAACCAGAGCGCGCTCGGGGCCAGCCCCATCGCCGAAGCGATCAGCGTGATGGAATGGGCCACCGTGAACGCGGTCACGATGGGCAGCAGGCCCCGCATCCGCCGGAAGGGGATCACCAGACAGAGGATGAACAGCAGGTGGTCCACGCCGTCCAGGATGTGCAGGAAGCCGAGGCGAACGAAGCGGAGCGCCGCCTGGAACCAGCGCGGATCGAGGCGCACCACGCCCGGATTGCCGCTGTACTGGAAGACCCGCTCGCCCCCGCCGGGCGGCAGGAAATGGATCACGCTGACGGTGTGGACGCCGAGGTGCGCCAGCGCGGGATCGATGGAGAAGCGCGACGTCTCCGACGCGATGGGGACCTCGAAGAGCACGTCCAGCAGCGCCTGGCTCCAGATGATGTCGGTGTCCGCGGACAACGGCGCGCCCGTGACGTGGGCGAGTGCGGTCTCCCAGCTCGCGAACGAGCGGTCCGACGGGAGCGACACCCGCGCCGCGACCAGGTTCTCGGGCCCGAGCGCGACGTCCCCCTCGTAGAGCCGCACGTAGTCGGCGATCCACAGCCGGGCGGCTTCGCGCAGGTACGGCTCCACCCGGTCGAGCACGAGGTAGCCCGGGCCGCGCAGCGGGAAATCGACGTCCCTCATCGCGTCCATGGGTACGCGGAAGAGGAGGCGCAGGCGGCCGCCCTCCGGCCTCACGTACGCATGGACGACCACGTCCGCGGGAATCTCATGCCCACCCGCCAGCCCGGCCGCCCCCGCCAGAAGGGCGACCGCCAGTGCCAGGCTTCGCAGGCCGCGCGCGGCGGGGAGGGTCGGCTTCATGCCATGCAACCTCACTGGACGGGGCCCGGGAGCGCCCCTAGGATGTCCCGTCCTCGGTGTCCGGAAAGCGAGACAATGTCACGCCCTCCGTCGCTGCGCAAACGGGGTCCCTCCCCTCGAAATGGAGAACGAGGATGAAGCGGAACGTGATTCTCGGAAGCGTCCTGGTCGCGCTCGTCGTCGCCCTCGGCATCGCGTCGTGTGCCATGGAGCGCTCCGCCGACGGGGCCGAAGCGGCCGCCGGCACGGTCCCCGTCTTCGAGGTGGACCCGCTCTGGCCCAAGCCGCTGCCCAACCACTGGATCCTCGGATCCACCATCGGCGTGGGCGTCGACTCGAAGGATCACGTCTTCATCATCCACCGCGGTGCGGGCACGCTGAACGCGCGCACCGAGATGGGCGCGGCGACCGATCCGCCCACCGGCGAGTGCTGCGTCCCGGCGCCCCCCATCCTCGAGTTCGACCCCGACGGAAACCTGGTGAACGCGTGGGGTGGCCCCGGCGAGGGGTACGACTGGCCGACGTCCAACCACGGCCTGACCCTGGACGACAAGGACAACGTGTGGATCGGGGGGAACGGCGCCACCGACTCGCACATCCTCGAGTTCACGCACGACGGGAAGTTCCTGATGCAGATCGGGACGGCCAACCAGGCGGTCGACAGCCGGAGCACCGAGCACTTCGGGCGCGTCGCGAAGATCAACTTCGACTACGGCGCGCGTGAGGCGTACGTCGCGGACGGGTACGGCAACAAGCGCGTGGCCGTCATCGACATGGACACCGGCGAGATGAAGCGCTTCTGGGGCGCCTACGGCAACGAGCCCGACGACGCCGACCTGGGCCGCTACGACCCCGACGCCCCCCTCGCGCAGCAGTTCCGCAACCCCGTGCACTGCGCCATGCCGTCCGACGACGGGCTGATCTACGTGTGCGACCGGCCCAGCGACCGGATCCAGGTCTTCCAGAAGGACGGCACCTTCGTGAAGGAGGCGCGCATCGCCCCGAAGACCCTCGGCGACGGCTCGGTGTGGGACATCGCGTTCTCCCGCGACCCCGACCAGAAGTTCATCTACCTGGCCGACGGCAAGAACGAGAAGATCTACGTCATCGAGCGCGAGACGCTGAAGGTCATCACTTCGTTCGGCGACGGCGGCCGCCAGCCGGGCCAGTTCTTCGCGGTCCACTCCATCGCGACCGATTCGCAGGGCAACGTCTACACGACGGAGACCTACGAGGGGAAGCGGGTGCAGAAGTTCGTCTACAGGGGGCTCGGCAACGTCACGGCCGAGAACCAGGGTGTGGTCTGGCCGTCGCGGTAGGTAGACCCCGGCTCAGCCAGAAATCGCGTATCCGGCGCCGAGCCTCTCGGCCCATCCCCAGCAGACGAGCTCCTCGTCGGTGGTGATCCCGCAGGTGAAGCGGTAGCCGCTCGCGATGGTGGTGAAACGCAGATCGGTGTCGACGGCCACCGGCGCGGGCGCCTCCGGGTCGAAGGCGTCGCGGGCCACGCCCATCTGGCCGTAGTCGTTCCGGCCCCAGCACCAGGCGGCGCCGTCGGCGGTGAGCGCGCAGGTGTGCGTCGGCCCCGCGCTGATCGCGACGAAGGTGTGTCCGCCCGCCACGGCCACCGGATGGCCGACGTCGCCCATCGGCTCCCCCGCCCCGAACCGGCCGTAGATGTTCCTTCCCCAGCACCAGGCGGCTCCTTCCGTGTCCAGCGCGCAGGTGTAGACCTCACCAGCGTCCACTGTGCTCCACGTGTGCCCGTCCAGCACGTTCATCGGCGAGAAGTGATCGCCCGGCGACTCGCCGGCACCCAGCTCCCCGGCATAGCTGAACCCCCAGCAGAGGAGCTCGCTTGCCGCCGTCAGCGCGCAGGTGTGGGAGAAGGACCCGGAGATCGCTACGGCCGCCTCGTCGAGCACGGCGCGCGCCGGCTGGGGATGTACGTCCTGCACCCCCCCTTCGATGCCAGCCCCGAGGCTCCGGGTCAGGCCCCAGCAGAACACGTCGCCCCCCGTCGTCAGCCCACAGCTGTGCCAGCGCCCCGCGACGGCGTCGACGAACCGAAGGTCGGCAGAGACGAGCACCGGTTGCGCCGATCGCTCGAGCACGGCGGGGCCCAGCGCTCCGGTGCCGCCCTCGCCCCAGCACCAGGCGAGAGAGTCGGCGTCGAGAGCGCAGGTGTGATGCAGCCCGGACGCCGAAACGCGGGTGAACGCGTGGCCCCCGAGGACCCGCACGGGCTCCCAGCCGTCGCCCACGTTGCCGATGGGCGCTCCGCCACGGCCCCAGCACCACGCGCCGCCCTCCGCCACCACGCAGGCGTGCTCCCTCCCCACACCGAGCTGGAGTGGCGTGAGCCCCCCCGCCACAGCCTGCGGCGTCCGATAGACCTCGCGGTGGATCGTCGCGTCCAGCGTCTGCGGCTCGGGATCGCACGCGAGGCGCGGCTCGAAGCGTCCGCCGCCGAGGGATCCCCACAGGTAGTCCGCGAAGTCGTCCGCCCGCACCTGGAGGATCGCCGGGAGGCTGTCGCCGGCCGCGCAGGCCACGGGCACGTCCAGCGTGATCGCGTACCGCCCGGCCTCGTCCGTCGAGTCCGACGCCAGCACGCCCGTCCCATCCGGCATCCGTGCCTCCAGGAGGACGAGGGCGCCGGGAACACCCACGGTCGGATACCAGCCCGCCGCGACCGTGCCCTCGACCAGAAGGGTCGTGGCCCCCTCGGGGACGACCGTCGGGCTCTCGCACCCGGACAGGAGGAGGGGCAGGAGAATGGCGACCGGGCAGGCGGGGATCCGGCGCATGGTACCCTCCCGAGCGACGGGCCGGTGGTGAGGCACAGGCGGGAGGGTCCGGAAAGGAATGCGGGCCCGTCGACCCCGGAAGATACGGCGGTCGGCGACCGGGGGTCTACGGGCGACGTCGCGCCCCGCCGGTGTCCCTCCACGTGCCCGCGGTCCCGGGTCGCTCCGACGTGCCGGCCTACCCCCCCGACTTGTACGCCTGGTAGGCAATCTGCTTGAGGAACGCCGTCTGACGGGGGAGCTCCTTGGCGCCGGGGGGGAATCCGTTGGCGCGCAGCATGTAGGCGAGCACGTCCGCCACCTGCTGACGCGAGAGGGAGCCGGGACTGTTCTGCGGCATGGAGATGCGGATGCGCTCCACCATGTCGCCCAGCGTCACGCCGTTCCAGTTGGACGCGAACCCACCGCCCGTGAGCGCGGGGGCGGCGTCGATGCCCCCGAGCTGCGGGCCGTGGCACTGCGCGCAGGCGCCCATGTACAGCTCGCCCCCACGCGTGGCCTGCTCCGCGGAGTAGACACCGTCCCACGTGGAGCGGGAAGGTGCCTGAGCGGCGGCGCTCATCGGGAGGAGCACGGCGGTGGCCAGCGCCGCCGCACCCGACAGGATACTCTTCGTCACACCATGCCCACCTGGTTCTAGTTGCCTGCCGGAAGGGTGAAGGCGATGTACTCGCCCGAGTAGGGGCCACCGCTCACCGCCACCACGATGTACTGCTTCCCGTCCACCAGATATGTCATGGGCGAGCCGCTCTGGGCGGCGGGCATCCACACCGCGCCCACCTGCTCGCCCGTCTGCTTGTCGTAGGCCCGGAGCATCCCGCCCCGGGGATGCTCGTCGGTGGTGGTCACTTGTGGGTCCCCGAGCACCACGAGCGTCTTGGTCACCACGAGACCGACGCTCCCCCGCTGCCCGGTCTTGGGGATGTTCCTACCCCGCAGCGCCGGGTGGTTGCGCACCACGTCCGGTGTGTCGCCGTGGGGCACCTGCCAGAGCAGGGCGCCCTCGTGCAGGTCGATGGCGGCCAGCAGACCATAGGGTGGCTTGACGATCGGGAGCCCCTCGACCTCGAGCCGCGGGATCGGCTTCTCGCTCTGCACCTGGTCGCCGGCGAACCTGGGAGGCTCGGGCGCGTCGGGATTCTGGCCGGTTCCGGCCGCATGATAGAGACGGAAGGTCTGCCCCTTGAGGCCGTACAGGTATTGCAGGTCCGAGAATCCCTCGGGCGGCTGGGTGACGGAGGCTCCGGATACGAAGGAGTTCGCCGCCTGCGTGTAGACGATCCCGGTCTCGGGGTCCATCCCGCCGCCGGGCCAGTTCGTGCCCCCGGAGGCGTTGCCCACGAGGATCGCCCCGAGCACGCCGTCCACGCTCCCCGCCACGGGCGGGTTGTAGATCGGCCCCGTCTTGTAGCGCTTCAGGATCTCGAGGCCCTCGGCGCGCATCGCGGGGGTGAAGTCGATGACGTCGTCGGGGACCTTGAGGTAGTTGCGCGCGTAGGCCGGCGGCCTGGTCGGGATCGGCTGCGTCGGCGACGTCTTCTCGCCCGGCACCTCGCTCTGCGGCATCGGCGTCTCGTCGATGGGCCAGATGGGCTCACCGGTGATGCGGTCGAAGACATAGAGGAAGCTCTGCTTGCTCGGCACCGCCACGACCTTCCGCATCCGGCCGTCGATCTCCACGTCGGCGATGAGGGGGGCCGACGACATGTCGTGGTCCCAGATGGGGTGGTGCACGAACTGGAAGTGCCACTTGCGCTCCCCCGTCTTCAGGTCCACCGCGACCAGGCTCTCTCCGAACAGGTTGTCACCCGGCCGCGCGCCGCCGTAGAAATCCGAGGTCGGAGACTCAACGGGGAGGTAGACGATCCCGGCGTCCTCGTCGACGGTGATCTGGGTCCACACGCCGGTGTTGCCGTTGCGTGCCCAGGATCCATCCTCCCAGGTGTCGTTCCCGAACTTCCCCGGCCCGGGGATGGTGTTGAAGCGCCAGACCATCTTCCCGGTGCGCACATCGAAGGCGCGCACCACGCCCTTGGAGTTGTTGGAGGTCGGGACCGTGAACCCCTCGGCCATGGCCGACCCGACGATGATCATGTCTCCCACGACCGTGGGGGCGGAGTGCAGGCCGACCTCGCCGGTCTCCAGGTCGATCTGCTCACCCTCGCCCTTCACCACCCCGACCTTCAGGTCCACGGCGCCATGATCACCGAACGTGTCGATGGGCTCACCGGTCTTGGCGTTCAGGCACACCAGGCGATACCCGGGCGTCACGTACAGGACGCGCTCGTCGTCGCGCCCGTCGGTCCAGTAGGAGAGGCCGCGGCCGGAGAGCTGCCGGGGCGCGTAGCCGCCCCGCTTCCCTTCGTGCATGCTGTACATCCAGATGAGCTCGCCCGTGCGGCCGTCGAGCGCGATGGCGGCGCGCCGCGTGCCTCCCGTGGTGTACAGCACACCGTTCACGGCGAGGGGCGTGCCCTCCAGCTTGTATTCCGGCCGGTTGCCCAGGTTGTCGGTCTTGAACGACCAGGCAACCTCGAGGTCGTCGAAGTTGTCGGCGTCGATCTGGTCGAGGGGCGAGTACTTCGTCCCGTGGAGGTCGGCCGTGTAGACCGGCCAGTCACCTTTCGCCGTGCTGGGCAGGTCCGGCGGCGGCGTACCGGCGGGCTCGGCCGCCGTGCACGCGTACCCCCCCAGGAGCACGGCAAACGCAAGCGCGCAACGACTGGTCCTGTTCGCCATCGTGGTCACCCCCGCCTTGGTGCGATGTGCGCCGCCACGAGAAGCGGCCAGGGGGGCAGTCTACGCCGAGCCCGCCCGACGTGCCAGGCGATGTAACGTTTCACCCGCCGACGCGATACAGGTGGACATGGACGACACGAATTCGACGGGATGGGGGGGGCGGACGGCACCTCGTCCGCTCTGGGCCGCGCTGGCGCTGGCGCTCGCCGCCGCCGTCCAGATCGCCCTCGAGGCGTCGACCGTGGCGTCTCTCCCCGGGAAGGGAATCCTCCGAGGGAGGGCACTCCCGGCGCTCCTGTGGGTGGCCGCCGTCCCGGCCGTCATGTGGATGGGTGGACGCTTTCCGCTCCGCTCCGGCCGAAGGGGACGCGACGTCGGCGTCCACGTGGCTGCCTTCGGCGCATGGTTCGTGTCGACGAACCTCCTCCTGCGGCTGCCCGACACGGTTCGGGTCGGATGGTCGTGGGTCGCGCGCGACACGTGGGCCGGCATGGTCCGCTACGCCCCGACCGCCGTGCTCCTGTGGGCGGCATTGGCGTGGCTGGGGCGGGCGCGACGCCCGGCGCCCACGGGAGCGGAGGGGAAGGAGGCCGCTCCCCCCTCCGGGCCTCTGCCCGTCCGCGCCGGACCCGGAGCGCAGGGCCCTTCCGCTCCGGCGGCGCTCCCGCTCCCCGGCCTCAACCGCATCCGGCTGGCCCCCCTCGCACGCGTCCGATACCTGGAGGCGGATGGCGACCACGTCCGCGTCCACACGGTCGAGGACGTGCACCGCGTGCGTGGCAGGCTCTCGGACTTCGAGCGGCGACTGGCCGCCAGCGGAGCGTTCGTCCGCATCCATCGCTCCCACCTGGTCAACCTCGAGCACCTCCGCGAGGTGCAGCCGTTCCAGCATGGCGACTACGTGGCCGTGATGAGCGACGGGGCCGAGCTGCGCATCCCGCGGACCCGACGACGGGCGCTGTCCCGCATCCTGGGACGGGACGCACGGGCGTAGCAGGGCCCAGCTGCGTGGGGCCGGACAGGTGTGGGTGCCCTCGATTCACCGCGCTCCGGGAGCGGTTCGTCGCATCCCGCGTCACCTCGAGCCCGCCGACGCCGTAGGATGGGGACGCTATCTCGGGGCCGCCCGCAGGTTCGGTCCGCCTCCACCCTCCATCCCCAGGGACCATGACGACCCTTCCCCGCCCCATACGTCTCCTCGGCTTCTCGTGCCTCCTCGTCGGTGCCGCCGCAGCGCCGCCGATGCCGCGCATCCCTTCCGCCTCACCGCCCACGGCGGAGCCACCCGTCCACGCGCAGTTCCGGGGGGGACCCGCCCACACCGGTGTGGTCGAGACCCGCGGGTTGGACGGCTACGGCGGGATCCTCTGGCACGTCGCCCTCCCCGGCCCGATCCGCTCCACGCCGGCGGTCTCGGACGGCGTCGTGTACGTGGGGAGCGCCGGGGGCTGGCTGCACGCCCTGGACCGCGGGGACGGCACGGAGCTCTGGCGCTTCCGGACGGGCGCCGCCGCCCACGGATCCCCGGCGGTCCTGGGGGGACTCGTCTTCGTGACCGACATGGACGGGACGCTGTACGCGGTGGACCGCGCGACGGGCGTGGGCGTGTGGGCGGTCCGGGGGGGCCCGACCCTCCCGTGGCCGTGGGGCCACGAGAGCGGGGACGTGTTCGCGTCCTCGCCCACCCTCGCCGAGGTCGATGGCGCCATGCGCGTCTTCTGGGGAGCCGCCGACGGCGTGGTGCGCGCCGCCGACCCGCACACGGGACGGGTGCTGTGGTCGGTGGCGACCGGGGGGCGGATCCGCTCCACGCCCGCCGTGGCCGCAGGCAGGGTCGTCGTGGGAAGCGCAGACGGCCGCGTGTACTGCATGGACGCCGACTCCGGCGATCTGCTCTGGCGGCACGACACCCGCGGGACCGGGCTCTTCTCCGGCGACTTCGGCTTCGACCGCCGCACGGTGCAGTCCTCACCCGCGATCGCGGACGGCCGCGTCTACATCGGTGCCCGGGACGGCTGGCTCTACGCCCTCGACCTGGCGACCGGCGGCGAGGTGTGGACGTACGACGACGAGGTGTCGTGGGTCAACGGAAGCCCGGCGGTGGCTGAGGGGCGGGTATTCTCGAGCACCTCGGACCGGCGCTGGATCCACGCGCTGGACGCCGCCACCGGCCGCGAGCTCTGGCGGGTCATGACGGACAACGTGGTGTGGACGTCTCCGGTGGTCGTCGGGGCGAGCGTGTACTGGTCGGCGGGAGACGGGGTGGTGCGCGCGCTCGACGCGGCCGACGGCTCGGTGCGCTGGCGGACGACGCTCCCTGCGCCGAGCCACGGCTCCCCCACGGTCGACGCCGGCGTCCTCTTCGTGGGGACGGAGGACGGAGGGCTCTACGCGCTGCGCGACGGCGGCGGCCGCACCCTGCGACGGGCCGTCTTCTGGGACTCGACAACGGCCAACGCCGGGTGGTACGCCGGCGGCCGCGACCTTGCCGACTTCCTCGGCCGGGCGGGCTACGAGACCCTCGACGTCCCCGCCTTGAACACCTGGATGGAGGCCGGCCTGGCCGGCCGCGACCCGGGCTCGGTGGTGTTCGCCCAGAGCTGGCTGCCGGACGCGGTGCGTCAGGGAGGTGACCGGTCGCTCTTCCGGCGCTACCTCGACGCCGGCGGCACGGTGGTGTGGGCCTCCCTCCCGCCGGACGTGTGGCGCCGCGATCCTGCCACGGGCACCGCCGGTGGCCTCGACCAGGTGGATTGGGGGCGGCCGGAGCGGCTGCTCGGAATCTCCGTCGCCGGGGCGATCTTCGACCGGGCGGGCGCGTGGAGCACGGAGGAGGGCCGGAGGCTCGGGCTGCCGGAGGCGTGGATCTCCAACTGGAACGTGCCCGCCCAGGCAGGGTTGGAACCATTGGCCGTCGACGAGAACGGCGCGTACGCGGCCTTCCGCAAGCGCTACGGTGGGCCGCCCGGAACGGGCTTCGTGCGCGTCTGGGGGAGCTCGGGAGCGAGCCCGAGCCCGGCCCCGTTCCTGCTGGCGGCCGAGTGGAGACCGGCGGGGCGCTGACGATTCCGTTGCGGACCCGTCGAACGTGAACATATGTTTTCCGGACCATGTCTGCCCGCGCCATAGGTACCTCGACGATCGCCTTCGGGCTGGTGTCCCTCCCGGTGAAGCTGTATTCCACCGGCGAGTCGTCCCGCCGCATCTCCTTCAACATGATCCACAAGGAGTGCGGCACCCGCGTGCGCCAGCAGTACATCTGCCCCACGGAAGACGTGGTGGTGCCGCGCGAGGACATCGTGAAGGGCTACGAGTTCGCGAAGGGTCAGTATGTGCTCTTCGACGACGACGAGTTGAAGGTCCTGGAGGCCCCGAAGTCGGACTCCATCGACATCGTGGGCTTCGTGCCCGAGGACCGGATCGACAGGATCTACTCCAACAAGGCCTACTACCTGGGACCGGACAAAGGAGGCGCGCGCGCCTACCGCCTCCTGTCGGCGGCGATGCGTGAGACCGGACGCGTCGCCATCGCGAAGCAAGCCACGCGGGGGAAGGAATACCTGGTCATGATCCGTCCGTACGGGGAGGGCCTGCTCATGGAGCAGCTCTACTACGCGGACGAGATCCGCGCCTTCGACGAGGTGCCCATCGATGAGGGCGACGTGGCCGACGCCGAGCTCAAGCTCGCCACGCAGCTCATCGAGCAGGCGGCGCAAGATGAATTCGACGCGTCCGCCTACAAGGACGAGGTCTACGACAAGACGCTCGAGCTGATCCAGAAGAAGGTCGAGGGGCAGGAGATCACCGCCGCGCCCGTCGAGGAATCCAAGACGCAGATCATCGACCTGATGGCCGCCCTCAAGGCCTCCCTGGCCGACAGCGAGGAAGGCCGCAAGCCAGCGACCAGTGCCGGGAAGAAGAAATCCGCCAAGAAGTCGTCCGAAGCCAAGAAGCCCTCGCGCAAGAAGGCCGCATCGGGCTGACGCTCCCCCGCCGGCCGACCCCGTGACCGGCTACTCCACCCGCGAGGTGTCGGCGGTCCTCGGGCTGCCCACCGCTACGATCCTCTCCTGGACGCGCGCCGGCCTGCTCACGCCCGTGCGGGGGCCTCGCGGCGCCTACTTCTTCTCCTTCCAGGACATCGCGTTGCTGCGCGCGGCTCGGGACCTGCTGGACGCCGACGTCTCCTCCCGGCGGATCAAGCGCACGCTCGAGACGCTGCGCGCCGAGCTGCCGGGTGGGCGCCCCCTGTCAGCCGTCCACATGGTGGCGCTCGGCGACCGCGTCCTGATCCGCGACGGGGAGCGGGTGTGGGATGCGGATTCGGGGCAGATGGTCATCGACCTCGAGGCGTCGTCCATCGATGTGGCTCCCGAGGGGGCCACGACGCCCGAGGTGGAGCTCGACGCGGCGGACGACTGGTACGACGCGGCGGTCGATCTGGAGCGGGAAGCGCCCGAACGCGCGAAGGAGGCCTATCTGCGCGCCCTGACGCTGGACCCGGGACACGCCGAAGCGCACCTGAACCTGGGGCGTCTCCTCCACGAAGCCGGAGACGTCGCCGAGGCCGAGGCGCACTACCGCACCGCGCTCCAAGCCGACCCCGCCAGCGCGCGGGCCTTCTACAACCTCGGCGTGGCCCTGGAGGACCAGGGGCGCGGGCCCGCAGCCGCCGAGGCCTACGAGGCCGCGCTACGGCTGGACCCGGAGCTCGCCGTGGCGCACTTCAACCTGTCGCGCCTGTGTGAGGCCGCCGGCAGGCAGACCGAGGCGCTCGCCCACCTGGCCGCCTACAAGCGGATCCTGGAGCGGGGCGGCCTCGGTGCCTGACGCCGACAGCACACCGGCGGGGCCCCCGGCGGCGCAAGTCGCGTCTTTTCAGGCTTTTCCCGACTTGACGGTCACTCCCGCCGAAGGAGCTTTCGGGTAGCGACCCTCCCGTCGTCCATGGAGGGCATTCGTGCCATTTCGCACGCTCGGGACGCGCATCGCCTTGCCGGCCGGCTTCTTCGCGCTGGTCAGCGTCGCCACGCTGTCGTTCTTCCTGATCCGCACCCAGCGGGAGAACGCGCTCGAGGAGGCCAAGCTCGGATCCGAGAGCCTGGCGGAGACGATCTATCTCACCATCGGCCACGAGATGCGCGTCAACCGCCGGGACGCGATCCGTGAGACCGTCGAGGCCGTCGGGCGGCAGGAGGGCATCGAGGGCGTCCGCATCTTCAACAAGGACGGGAAGATCTCGTTCTCCTCCAAGCCGGAGGAGGTCGGGCGCATGGTCGCCCGGCAGGAGGAGGCCTGCGTGGCGTGCCATTCCGGGCCGGACCCGGAGCACGAGATCCACCCCGACAACCGCTCCCGCGTCTTCCAGGACGCCGAGGGCCACACGGTGCTGGGCACGATCCGTGTGATCCCGAACCAGCCGGGATGCCAGGGTGCGGGCTGCCACGCCTCACCGCAGGAGCAGATGGTGCTGGGCGTGCTCGACGTCGCCGTATCCCTCGAGCCCGCCCAGGAGCGCCTGGCCTCGGCGAGCTGGAAGGCGTTCCTCGTCTCGATGGTGGCGGTTTCGCTCATCACCGGCGTGCTCTACTGGATCATCGTGCGCAGCGTCCGCCGACCGCTGAACACGGTCATCGCGGCCACGCGACGTGTGGCCCAGGGCAATCCGGCGGTGCAGGTACCGAGGGGCGCGGCGCGGGAGATCGGAATCCTGGCCAGCTCCTTCAACGAGATGGTGGAGACGCTCAACAGCTCCCGGAGCCAGCTCGAGGACTGGGCGGAGACGCTGGAGGAGAAGGTCGCGGAGAAGGCGCGCGAGCTGACCGACGCGCGCTTCCAGGTGGTCCAGGCGGAGAAGCTCTCTTCGGTAGGGCTGGTCGCCGCGGGCATCGCCCACGAGCTCAACAGTCCCCTCATGGCGATCATCACGTTCGCCCACCTGGTGAAGCGTGTCGTGCCGCAGGATTCCACCGCGCAGGACGACCTCCAGATGATCGAACGGGAGGCCAACCGGTGCGCGGGCATCATCCGGCAGCTTCTCGACTACGCCAGGAAGCAATCGCAGGAGCCGACGCTCGAGCCCTGCCGCATCCTGGATGCGGTGGAAGGGGCGTTGGACCTGATCAAGGTCGAGATCCAGAACGGCAGCGTGGAGGTGGCCACGTCGATTCCCGAGGACCTGCCGGTCGTCGAGGCGAATCCCGTCCAGCTGATGCAGGTCTTCGTCAACCTCGTGATCAACGCCGTACACGCGATGCCGGACGGGGGCGGCCTCGACATCGTCGCAGACGTGGTCGACCGCTCGGCCTATGGGCACGTGGACCTACCGCCCCACCCGGGGAGGAGCCTGGTTCGGACGCGGGTCCGCGACACCGGAACGGGGATCCCTCCCGAAGCCCTCGCGAAGGTCTTCGACCCATTCTTCACCACCAAGGCCGTCGGGAAGGGTTCGGGCCTGGGACTTTCCGTATCACTCGGGATCGTTCGGAGCTACCGGGGAACCATCCTGGCGGCCAGCGACGGCCAGACCGGAACCACGTTCACGGTCCTCCTGCCCGTACCCGTCGACCCACAGCAGTAGAGACCGAAACGCCATGGATGACGTGCGAAGCTGGATCGAGCCGCCGCGGGTGCTCGCCGTGGACGACGAGCAGGTCGTGTGCGAGAGCATCCGGCGTGTGCTTACCGCGGAAGGCTACGAGGTCATGACGTCCACGTCCTCGCGGCAGGGGCTGGAGCTCCTGCGCAAGGAGCGCTTCGACCTCCTCCTCCTCGATATCAAGATGCCCGAGATGGACGGCATCGAGCTGTTGAAGGCGGCGCGGGACGTCTCCCCGGAGACCGAGGTCCTGATCGTGACCGGCTACGCCACCATCGAGACGGCGGTCGAGGCGATCAAGCTGGGGGCGTTCGACTATCTGGAGAAGCCGGTCAGCCCGCCACAGCTGCTGGTCGCCACAGCGCGCGCGCTCGAGCGCAAGCACCTCATCGACCTCACCCGTCGGCTGCGCTCCGAGCTCGAGACGCGCCACCGCATCGGCAACGTCATCTGCACGTCGCCCGCCATGCGGAAGGTCATGCAGCTCGTCGAGCGCGTCGCCCCCACGATGAGCACGGTGCTCATCACCGGCGAGACCGGCACGGGCAAGGACGTCATCGCCCGGGCGATCCACTACAACTCGGCACGAAAGGACGGCCCGTTCGTGGTGGCCGACTGCGCGTCGCTCACCGAGTCGCTGCTGGAGTCCGAGCTGTTCGGCCACGTGCGGGGTGCCTTCACCGGCGCGGTGAAGGACCGCAAGGGTCTGGCCGAGACCGCTCGGGGTGGCACGCTGTTCCTCGACGAGATCAGCACGATCTCCCCGCAGGTGCAGGGGAGCCTGCTCCGCCTGCTCCAGGAGCGCGAGGTGCGGCCGGTGGGCTCCGACAAGCCCGTCTCCGTCGACGTGCGCCTCATCGCGGCGACGAACCGTGATCTGCAGGAGCTGGTGAACGAGGGGTCGTTCCGGGAGGACCTCTTCTATCGGCTGAGCGTCTTCACGATCCGCCTTCCTCCGCTGCGCGAGCGGCCGGAAGAGATCCCCCTCCTGGCACACCACTTCGTGCAGCGCTTCGCGGAGGAGTTCGACAAGCCCATCGAGGTGATCACGCCGCGCGCCATGGCCGTGCTGGAGGCCCACGAGTGGCCCGGCAACGTGCGCGAGCTGGAGCACGCGATGGAACGGGCGGTCCTCCTGGCCGACGGTCGCGCGATCGACCTGGACGCCATCCCCCCCGGCGGGGAGCACCCGAACGGCGTGTGGAGCGACGTGCCGGACGACGCCGCCACGCTGGCCGAGCGCAAGCAGGAGCTCCGCTCCGAAGCGGTGGAGCGGATCGAGCGGCTCTTCGTGCTCAAGGCGCTCCGCACGGCCGCCTGGAACGTCTCGCAGGCGGCGCGCAACGTCGGCATGGCCCGACCGAACCTGCACGCGCTCATGCGCAAGCATGGCATCACCACCCCGGATCACGACGACGGGGAGGGTGAAGATGCCGAAAAGCCTACTCCCGACTGAGTTCTCGAGGTGTATGTGACCGACATACACCTCGATCCACACATCCGTAGATCTCCGGAGGCCCCACGCCACAAGGGCTTCCGCCCCCTTCTCCGGCCACCGCCCCCCGGACGGTGGCCGTGTCTGTATGTGCGAGACATACACCCGGGCCTGTCGGGAGCCGATCCGCGCCTCCGTACCACTTTCATAATACGTTGTACAACAACGACTTATGGGCTTGTACCAAAACGGTACAAGCTGGCATGCCCCTTGCTACTGTAGTCTTGCAGACGCTGGCCGAGGCCGGCGGGCAAGAAGTCGCGGCGAAGGCCGCAGGAGGGAAGACGTGATTACCACGAATGAGGGTTCCACGGTCCTGCTCTCGGACGAGGAAGGGTCACACGGGCTTGAGGCGCTGTTGGCCGCCCGGACGGGTCCGGCAGCCTGGTACTCGAGCGTGGCCGAGATGGTGCAGCGGCAGCCGCTGTCATCGATCGCGGTGCTCGTGCTACTCTTCCACGCCGCACCCAAAGGAATCCTCCTGGTCACGATCGGACGGATGAGCCTCGAGTATCCGGCGATGCAGAAGGTGGCGGTGCTGGACGGTCCGCTTCCTCTGCCCATCGTCGAGTACCTCACCGCCTGCGGCGTGAGGCTGATGTGGGACGGCGCGACCGAGGATGGCACGGATCGCCTGGCCTCGGTCGTCAACAGACTGCACGAGAGAACGCGGTGGATCGCCTCGTAACGGCGGGGCGGAAAGCCCGGGCCTCGTGTCAGAAGGAGAAGGAGAGATGAACGCGCAGAACGATAGACCCAAGAAGGTGATGTTCGTCGACGACGAAGAGGGCGTGCGGATCAGTTGGAACCGCTACCTCTCGGAGCACGGCTTCGACGTCACCACGGTGGAAGATGGAGCGAAGGCGATCTCGAAGCTCCGCGCGGAGCCGGTGGACGTCGTGGTATCGGACCTCAAGATGCCCGGCGTCGACGGAATCCAGCTCCTGGAGTGGCTGCACGACACCCAGCCCGAGACCCGCTTCATCCTGCTCACCGGGTACGGAAACGAGGCGGTGGAGCGGAAGGTCCGCGAGCTCGGAGGGTTCGACTACCTCAACAAGCCGATCAGCCCGGACACTCTGGCTGCGGTGGTGACAGCCGCGACGCACCTGAAGCTCATCGACCCCGAGCCCGAGGTCCACGAGGAGGTCGCCGTGGAGACGGCCGTCGCGGAGGAGGCGATCCCCGCGGAGGCGCCGATCCAGGTGGAAGCTCCCGCTCGGGCCAAGAGCGGATGGCGCAGGTCGCTGGAGATCCTCACGGGTCTGATCGTGGCGCCGCTGCTCGGCCTGGCGTTCGTGGTCTTCCTCCCGATCATCGGGTTCGGCGCGCTGTTCTGGATGCTCGGCGAGAGCCTGTGGGAAACCTTCAAGCCGGCAGCTACCTGAGCTCCGGAGAACGGAAACCGCCATGCGTACGGCGATCGTCGCGGTCTTGCTCGCCCTCACCTGGGCGACTGTGCCGGACACGGCCAGCGCCCAGGCGCTCGGCAGCGCCGAGCGGGACTCGGTCATACCGTCCAAGTGCGTGGAGTGCCACGGCGCGGAGGCGATGAACAAGCTGGGGGCGCTCACCCACGCGGACACGATCTCGTGCCTGACGTGCCATCACCTGGGTTTCACGAACGACCCGGAAGAGGCCAAGGCGCGGCGCGTCGCGGCCTGCAAGGGGTGCCACCAGGACCATCTCCCGGCCACCCACGTGGACGTGGCGGCGGCCGACGCCCCCGTGTGCACGGACTGCCACTCGATCCACTCGGACCCGCCCACACCCCAGGAGGCGGACCGGGAGATCTCGGCGCGGTGCACCGCGTGCCACACCACCATGGAGCACCCTCTGCACGCGAACGCGGGGCCGAACAAGCCCGTGTGCACGCAGTGTCACACCTCGCACTCGGGGAAGAGCTTCAATGCCCACGACCACGACGTGGTGGGGGGCTGCCTCGAGTGCCACGAGAACGTCCACCCGACCCACGACGACGTCGAGGGCGTGCTCCAGTGCATGCGCTGCCACACGGAGGCCGAGCGCCCCGCGGAGATGGTCATGCGCATGTCGGGTGAGGCCGAATGCTCGTCCTGCCACGGCGACAAGCGGTTAGCGCACGGCGAGTTCGCCGACATGAAGGGCGAGCGGGTCGACTGCCTCGCCTGCCACGACTTCAACGGCGACACGCCGGTGGCGATGTCGGGCGAGCAGATGTCGGCGCGGTGCGCGTCGTGCCACGAGGACGCGATGAAGGGCGTCCTCTCGGGTGGGCACGCCAAGTTCCTCAGCGACGAGGACGCGGCGGCGCTGCGCAACTGCCTGACGTGCCACACGACGCACGTGGAGCCGTCGGAGGAGCGCGCGATGCTGCGGCGCAAGGCCACCGAGAGCTGCATCCGGTGCCACTCCGAGGGGATGAAGATCGAGAAGTACGGCTTGCCGGAGATGGTCACGAAGTCCTACAACGACGACTTCCACGGCGCGACGATGGAGTTCCTGGCGAACCAGATCGGCGGGAACTACCCGGCGGTCATGGTCTGCTCGGACTGCCACGGCGCGCACGACGTCGGGTGGAAGCAGAGCGACGTCATCGCGGACGTATGCCTGCGCTGCCACCAGGAGGGGGACGCGCGTCTGGCCGGCGCCTGGCTGGGCCACCAGCCGGTGGGACCCGACAACCAGGCCCTGATCTGGGCGGTGAAGACCTTCTACTACTTCCTCATCCCCTTCATGCTCATCGGGCTGTTCCTGAACATCCTCTTCCACCTGATCGATCAGCGGAGGGACGGTGCGCGGGTGATGCAGAGCGCAGGGATGCGCCGCCTGCTCGCGCGCCTGCGCCGCCAGAAGCTGCCGAAGCTGCAGACCGTCATCCGCTTCAATCTCGTCGAGCGGTGGGAGCACTTCGGGTCGATGGCGACCTTCCTCACGCTCGTGGTCACCGGGCTGCCGCAGACACGCCCGGACCTGGCCGCCGCGCGCGCGATGATCGACTTCTTTGGCGGCATCGGCACGACGCGCATCATCCATCGCACGGCCGGCGTCCTCTTCGTCCTCCTCATGGTGACGCACGTCACCCGGGCGGTGGTCAAGGCCGTGCGCGAGCACCGCATGCCGGTGATGGTGCCGACCCTCAAGGACTTCGAGGACGTCCTGCAGACCTTCCGGCACTACCTCTTCGGCGAGCCGCGGCCCAGGGTCGGCAAGTTCGACTTCTCCGAGAAGTTCGAGTACTGGGGCCTCTTCCTGGGCGGCATCGTCATGAGCACGACGGGGCTCGTCCTGATGTTCCCGGAGCTCGTCAGCCAGTTCCTCCCCGGCGTGATCATCGCGGCCACCCGGGTCATGCACGGCCTGGAGGCGACCTTCGCGGTGCTGGTCGTCATCCTCTGGCACTCCTACGGGGTGATCTTCCGCCCCGAGGTCTTCCCGCTGGACACGTCGATCTTCACCGGCAAGATGGACCTGCACCGGCTGAAGCACGAGCACGAGCTCGAGTACGATCGCCTGTTCCCGGAGCAGACGGCGGGAGACTGAACCGATCGAAGTCGCGGATCTCTCCTTCGCGACGAAGCGCCCCGGGGGTCGGATCCCCCCGGGGCGCTTCGATCTTCGCGGGCCGCGAGGCCGCTACTTCACTCCACCCTGCAGCTTCCTCACCCAGGGCGACACCACCACGGCCACGATGCCGACGACGCCGACGGTCATGGCCACCGTGCGGAAGAGTGGTGCGGGCGGGAGGTTCTCCAGACGGCCGGCGATGAGTCCGGCGAAGAGGTTCCCGAGCGCCGCGCCCACGAACCAGACGCCCATCATCTGCCCCACGCGTTTGGCCGGAGACAGCTTGGTGATCGCCGACAGCCCGATGGGCGAGATGCACAGCTCACCGGTGGTGTGCAGCGCGTACGTCACCACCAGCCAGGCGGGTGAGACGAGGGTGGTGGACGACGCGTTGGCGGCCCCCCATGCGATCACGAAGAACCCGCCCGCGAGGAAGAGCAGCCCCAGCCCCGCCTTCAACGGCAGCGGCGGGTTCTTGTGGATCTTGTCCAGCCACACCCACAGCGAGCCGAACATCGGCGCCCCGACGATGATGAAGATCGGGTTCACGGACTGGAGCCACGACGCCGGCATCACCCACCCCAGGATGTTCCGGTCCGTGAGATCGCGCGCAAAGAGGTTGAGCGAGGAACCCGCCTGCTCGAACCCCGACCAGAACACCGCGATGAGGAGGAAGAGCCAGAAAATCACGCCGAGGCGTTTGTTCTCCTCCGCGGTGTGCCCGCCGAACAGCCACAGGTAGAGGAAGTAGACCCCCACGAGCACGAGCACCGCGTAGCCCAGGATCTCCGCGATCCTGGTGAGCGTCACCGGAATGATGCCGGCGTTCACCAGCAGGCCGAAGACGACCACCGCTACCAGGAAGCCGAAGAAGCCCCCGAAGAACTTGCGTCCCTTGCTGGCAACCTGTGCCGCGGTCTCCTTCGTCTTCAGGAACCCGGCCTCGCCGAGGTACTTGTCGCCCATCTTGTACTGGATGAGGCCGAGCACCATGCCGAGCGCGCCGACCGCGAAGCCCCAGTGCCAGTTCCAGCGCTCGCCGAAGTAGCCGACGATCGGCTGGCCGACGAAGGCCCCCACGTTGATGCCCATGTAGAAGACGCTGAAGCCCGCGTCGCGGCGGGCGCCGCCCTCCGGGTACAGCTCACCGACCACCGTGCTGACGTTCGGCTTCAGGAGACCCGTGCCCAGGATGATCAGGAACAGGCCGAGGAAGAAGGTAGGCACCCAGGGCAACACCATCGTCGCCTGTCCGGCGGCGATGAAGCAGCCACCCACGAAGACGGCCTTGCGCTGGCCCCACAGGTTGTCCGCGACCCACCCCCCCGGGAGGGTCAGCATGTACACCAGGCTCGTGTACAGCCCGTAGATCGCCGCGGCGGTAGCGACGTCCAGGCCCAGGCCCGGGTTGGCCCGCAGGATCGAGCCGTCCGCGGCCCTGACGACGTGGTCCGTGGCCGCCGTCATGTAGAGGATGAGGATGGCGCGCATCCCGTAGTAGGCGAAGCGCTCCCACATCTCGGTGAAAAAGAGCGTGGCGAGCCCCCGGGGATGCCCGAAGAAGCCCTTCTGGTCCACCTGGCCGGGCGTAGTCGCCCCCGACATGCTGGTCAAGGTCCTTGCTCCCGTTTTGGGTCCACGGCCGGTGGGAGGGAGGCCGCACGATCGCGTCTACGTCGTTGAAGATCACGTGATTTCGGGCAATGGGCGGGCGCGCGCAAGGGGCGCGTGCCGGCCAGGTCGTAGCCCCTCCCGATCCGAGCGCTGCCCACTCCGTCCAGCCGGAACTCTCCCTCCAACGGCAGCCGGAGCGTGTGGTCCCGGGGCGCGTGCTCGCTCGCCTGCGTGACGGGGTCGACCCCACCGCGGTGGGCGCCGAGAACGCCGCCGAGATGGCGCGCGTCACCCGCGGCTACGTGATGTTCCGTGGCGTCTTCGGCAGCGAGCGGGCGTTGGCGGCGCGCCTCCGCGGTGACGCTGGGGTGGTCTGGGCCGACCCCGACTACCTGCGGCAGACCTCCACTATAGACCCCAGGCTCTGGGCGTTCTACAACCCCGGCGGGCTGACGATCGGCTTCACGCGGGGTCGCAACAACGGTCAGGCGGTGACCAGCTACCTCTCCACGGACGACGCCGACCAGGACGACGTCGAGGGGTACGCCTCCGGCGGCGGCGCCGTGAAGATCGCCAGCATCGACACCGGCGTCGACTTCGGCCACACGGAGTTCCTTCCCGGCAGCTCGTCGAGCTCGACGGGCGCCACGTCGTGGTCGTGGGCCTTCGGCGACAACGCGACCGGATCCGGCGAGACCACCGCGCACAGCTACGCCGGCGTGGGCAACTACATCGTGACGCTCACCGTGGGCGACGGCAGCGGCTCGGACCAGACGTCGCAGACCGTGCGGTGCAAGCAGCGGAGCAAGAGCGTGCGCTGCAACTGAGGCGTCGGCGGCACACGGTCCTTCTGCAACCTTTTCCATTTTCGCGCCGTCCATGATGGTGTTCCTCTCGTTTGCCGAGAGAAGAAACGTCGACCGGAGGACGGATGCCGAAGAACCCGCCGGACATGATCCGGGGCACGCTGGACATGCTCATCCTGAAGGTCCTGTCCCTCGAGCCGATGCACGGGTGGGGGATCGGCGAGCGCATCCAGCTCACCTCCCGTGACACCCTCCAGGTGAACCAGGGGTCGCTCTATCCCGCCCTGCACCGCCTGACCCGGGAGGGGTGGATCCGCTCGGAGTGGCGGACGACGGAGAACAACCGCCGCGCCCGCTACTACGTGCTGACGCGGGCGGGGGAGCGGCAGCTCGGCCTGGAGCAGGAGACTTGGTCGCGGCTCTCGGAGGCGGTGGATCTGATCATGGACCTGGGATGAGGGAGGGGACGACGATGCGGTGGCTGACGAACCTGTGGTTCCGCCTGCGGGCGATCTTCGGACGCGGCGACATGGAGCTCGGCCTGGACGACGAGGTGGCGTTCCACCTCGAGATGGAGGCGCGCAAGCTCGAGGCCGAGGGCCACTCGCCCGCCGAGGCACGCCGTCTGGCGCGCGTGCGTTTCGGGGGTGTGGAGCGGTTCACCGAGCGGACGAGGGAGTCCTGGGGCGTGACCGCGCTCCACGACCTGGGCGGAGACGTGCGCTTCGCCTGGCGCCAGCTGCGCCAACACCCGGCCTTCAGCCTGCTCGCCGCGCTCACCCTTGCGCTGGGCATCGGCGGGACGGTCGCGATCTTCAGCGTCGTGGACGGGCTGGTCCTTCGGCCCATGCCCGTTCGCGACGAGGCGCGCCTGGTCGTCTTCTGGATGGACTACAACTGGCGCGGCGTGGAATTCGACTTCGCCAAGGAGCGCGTCCGGGCATACGAATCGCTGGCGGCCTACTCGAATGACGCCGTCACGCTGCACACCGACGCCGGCTCGTCCCTCCTGCTGTCCACCATCGCCTCGGCGGAGCTCTTCGACGTGCTGGGCGCCCGTCCTCTGCTGGGCCGCACGTTCCGGCCGGGCGAGGATCGGCCGGGCGCGGAGCCGGTGATCGTCCTTTCGTACGGCACATGGCAGCAGGACTTCGGCGGCGACCGCGACGTCGTGGGCAGACGTATCGACGTCGACGGCCGGCCCACGACCGTCATCGGTGTCATGCCGGAGGACTTCTACTTCCCCACGCCGGACATGAAGGCCTGGGTGCCCCTCGACCTGGATCCCGCCGACCCGGCGTATCAGGGCAACGGCTGGCTGGTGCTGATCGGGAGACTCGCGCCCGGCGTCACCGCCCGGCAGGTACAGGACGACCTCTCTTCGCTGGCGTCGGCGCTGGGCGACCGCTTCGACTACCCGGCCGCGTGGGACAAGACGCGCGAGCCCCACGTCACGCCGCTGCGCGAATACGTCCTGGGCAGCGTCCGCCCCGCCCTCCTCCTCCTGCTGGGCGCGGTCGCCCTCGTCCTGCTCACGGCCTGCGCGAACGTCGCCGCGCTGATCCTTACCCGAACCGCCGACCGGACCGGCGAGATGGCCGTGCGCGCCGCGCTGGGCGCGGGACGGGCCCGACTGGCTCGTCAGGTGCTGACCGAGTCCGTCCTGCTGGGCCTGGTGGCCGGCGCCGTGGGGATGGGCCTCGCCGCGGCGCTCTTCGACGTCCTGGTGGCGAGCCTGCCACTCCGGGACGGCCTTGCGTCCACGCTGTCCCTCGACTGGCCGGCCCTCGCCTTCGCCCTGGTGCTCGCGGCGGGCACCGGAGCCCTCATCTCCCTCGCGCCCATGCGTAGCCTGCTGGCCGGCGACCTGTCGGGCTCGGCCTTGGGTGAGCGGCGCCAGGGAGGGGGTGCGGCGGGAGCGGGACGGGCTCAGAGCGCGTTGGTGGTCGCCGAGGTGCTGCTCGCCGTGGTGCTGTCCACCGGCGCGGGGCTCATGATCCGCTCGGCTGAGCGGCTACGCGCAATCGACCCCGGACTCGACCCGAGGGGCGCGCTCACGATGGAGCTCCTCCTGGGCGAGCAGGCCGTCGATGCCCCGAGGCGTGACCAGTTCCTCCGCGACGTCGTCGCCCGGGCGGAGGCGCTCCCCGGCGTGACCGCCGCGGGTCTCATCAATCGGGTACCCATCCGGGACGGGGGGTGGCAGGCGACGGTGGCCGTGGCCGACCGGCCCGACCTCGACGGCGAGCACAGACCCAACTCGTTCTACCGGCCGGTGACGCCCGGAACGTTCGACGCGCTGGGCGCTCGTCTCGTGCGCGGTCGTGGCATCCGTGCCACGGACGATGCGTCCGCGCCGCGTGTCGCGGTCGTCAACGAGGCCTTCGCTCGGCGCATGTGGGGCGACCAGGACCCGGTCGGACGCATCATCACGCGAAACGGCTTCGTCTCCGGAGACATCGAGGTCGTCGGCGTCGTGCGGGACATCGCCGTGGACCGGCTGGTGGGGGAGACGCCGATGGCCGCCTACTACCCCTGGGCGCAGACCATGGAGGGCTCGTCGTTCGGCATCCTGGTCGTGCGCACCGCGCTGGATCCGGAGTCGCTCGCGGCTCCGTTGCGCGCGCTGGTCCGGAGACTCGAGCCGTCCGCCGCGATCGGTCGTATGGAGACAATGACCCAGGTCTTCGACGGGGCCATGTCGGAAACGCTGCGCCTGCGCTTCTTTCTCGCGCTGTTCAGCGTGATGGGGCTGCTGATGGGCAGCGTCGGCATCTACGGCGTCGTGTCGTACGGGGTGCAGCGGCGGTCGGCGGAGTTCGGGATCCGCATGGCACTCGGTGCCCGGCCGAGCCGTCTTCTGGGCGAGGTCGTCCGACAGGGGATGCTCCCCGTGCTCGTCGGGGTGTGCGCGGGCATCGCGGTGGCGCTGCTGGCATCGGGACTGCTCGCCGGCTTCCTCTACGGGGTGGCTCCGACGGACCCCGTCGCGCTCCTCTCCGCGGCGGCCGTGCTCGCCTGCGTCGGTGTCCTCGCGGCGGCCGTCCCGGCCTGGAGAGCCAGCGTGACCGACCCCGCCGAGGCGCTGCGGGCCGAGTAGACGCGGGCCCCGGCTGGACATCCCGGCCGGGGTCCCTATTCATTCGGGTGCGGGCCGGGCCACCGGCCCGCACCGACCATCCGATGGAGATCCGAGCGTGACCGGCATCGTCGACTTCCTCCTGGCCACTCCGCTTCTGCTGGTCCCCATCCTGCTCATCGTCGCGATGTTCGTGTTCGCGATCCTGAGGAAGCTCCTCAAGATCGCGGCGATCCTCGTCATCGCCGGCGCGCTGTACGTCCTTCTGGTCCAGTACCTCGGCAGGGGCTGACCGTCCCCACCCCTGGTCAACCGCCGATCTTCAGCACCCGCGTGATGTTGAAGCCGAACCGCCACTCGTGCGGCGTGAAGGAGTACGGCGTCCCGGGCAGGACCTGCGCAGGGTTCGCCCGGGTGGAGTTGGTCACCATGAGCTTGAAGAAGTGGCCACCGGTCTCGAGCTGGAGCCCCAGGGTGATCGCGTCCTTGAGGGTGAGTGACTCGTCGTTGTAGTCGGGACGCGCGCCGCTCGCCAACCACTCGCCGAAAACCGCGGCCATCGACGACAGATAGAACGCTCCGTTCACGCCGAGCATGAATGCGTTCTTCGCCGTTGCATCCGCGATCCGCGGATTGTGCAGGAACGTGGGCACGGCGCCGAGAGCCAACCGCCCGCCTACCCGGGTGTTCAGGATGAGCTGGGCGTAGGCCTGCGTCTCGTCGCCGTTGTAGCCGGGGCCTCCAATCGTCTGCGTGTTCAGCGCCACCCCGCCCATCACACCGACCATGAACGGCGTGGACTCGCGGCCTCCCTCGAACACGCGCGCCTTGGCGTTGAACTCGAGGTTGTCGTCGAGGTTGCTCCGTAGGACCCCGACCATGATGCGGTCCGCGGGCGCGTAGGCGAGGCCGAGGCGGTTGGTCACGGGGCCGTCGAGGCCCCAGAGCGCGTGGGAGCCCTGCGACATCGCCGGCTGGAAGCGATGGGAAATCTCGAAGAGAAGCTCACCCTTCCGAAGCGTCTCGGCCGTCGGGAGGTTGGCCGACTGGGTCGAGTGGAACACGGTCACCGGGACCTCGGTCGGCCCGCTCCGACGCTGCCAGCGTACGGGAGGCTCCTGGGCGGAGGCCGCCAGGGGCACCAGGGTGAGGGTCGTGGCGAGAGCGAGCGAAAGGGCTTTCATGGCTTCCTTCCCGGGCGATTCCCGGCTGGTGATACGGTGAACTGCACGTCGACCTGGATCTCGTTGGAGAGCTTCAGGAACATGACCTTCGGGATGTCGATGCGGTGGTCCGACAGGAGGACCGGGAAGCCGCACGTCGTGCGGTATCCGGGGCCCGTGGGGGTGACGTCGCAGGCGATCTCGCGCTCCATCGACACGCCGTGGACGGTGAACGTCCCGGCAGCCGTGACGTGCGCACCCCCGCTCCCCGACACCTCGGTGTGGGTGATCTTCCCCTTGAAGGAGGCGTAGGGGTACCTCTTCACCTCCAGGTAGTCGTCCCGCATGTGCCGGTCCCGCAGCCCGATGCCCGTGTCCAGGCTCGCCAGGTCCACCTCGAAGTACAGCTCCGTGTCGTCCCCTCCGGTGGTAGCCGAAAGCGGCTCACCGTCGAGAAGGACGTAGCCGTCGATCTTGTCGGTGACCCCTTCGAACTCGTCCACCTGCGTGCGGGACGTGAAGCGCACGACGTTCTGTGCGTCCCGGTCGACCTGGAGCTCCTGCGCCGCGACGGATGGCGGCCCCACACCGAAGGAGAGGAGGGTCGCCGCGAGCACCCGGAGGGCGGCTTGGATTCTCATCGTCATGGGCGGCTCTCCTCGGCGAAGCGAAACGTTTCACGCCACAATCTATCAAGATTGTAATGTTACTGGGTCACGTACGCCCGGCGTGCCCACACGATTACGAGCGGTCGCACCGTAGGCCCCGCGCCACGGAACGTCGCCCGGCCTGCGTCGTAGAGGCATGGGTCATGCCATCCCCGACCCAGCGCTTCGCGAGCCTTCCCATCCGATGGGCGAGCAGTGCGGTCCTCGGGCTCGCTGCAGCCTGCACCGGTGGTGCTCCCACAGGTCCGCCGGCGCTGCGCTGGTACGTGTTCGACGAACCCTCCGGAGCGTTCGCGGAGTCGGCGCGCCGTTGTGGTGCCGCGTCCGGAGGGAGGTTCTCCGTCGATATCGAGCCGCTTCCCACCGATGCGGACCAGCAGCGCGAGCAGCTCGTGCGCCGACTGGCGGCCCGGGACGAGACGATCGACCTCGTCGGCATGGACGTGATCTGGATCCCCGAGTTCGCCGCGGCCGGCTGGGTCCTTCCGTTCGAGGGAGCGCGGGCCCGGAGCGCCGCCGAGGGCCGCCTGGACGTCGCGATAGCCACGGCCCGCTACGGCGGCCGTCTGTGGGCCGTTCCCCTCAACACGAACACACAGCTCCTGTGGTATCGCACCGACCGGGTCGGTCACCCTCCGGCGACGTGGGACGAGATGCTCCGCATGGCCGAAGCGTTGGGCGACTCCGGGACGATCCAACTCCAGGGGCAGCGCTACGAAGGACTCACCGTCTTCTTCACCTCGTTGCTGGCTTCGGCCGGTGGCCACATCCTCGACGCCTCCGGGGACCGGGCATCCCTGGCCCAGGCACCGACCCGTCGGGCCCTCGGCCTCATGAAGCGGCTGGCCGTCTCGTCCGCCACCGATCCCACGCTGTCCACGAGCCGCGAGGACCAGGGCCGGCTGGCCTTCGAGGCGGGCGGATCGTCGTTCATGGTCAACTACACGTACGTGTGGCCCAGCGCGCGGGCGAACGTGCCCGACGTCGCCCGCCACATGGGGTGGGCCCGATGGCCGGCGGTCGTCGACAGCCTCCCGAGCAAGGTGACCGTGGGCGGCCTCGACGTGGGCGTGGGCGCGTTCACCCGCCACCCCGACCTCGCATACGCGGCGGCGCTCTGCCTCGCCTCTCCGGAAAGCCAGCGCCGCGCCGCGGTGCGCGGAGGGCTCCCGCCGACGACCGCCAGACTCTACGACGATCCGGAGGTGCGGCGCGTGTTCCCCTTCGCCGATCTCCTCCGTGAGACGCTGCGGGACGCGGTGCAACGTCCGCGCACACCGCTGTACGCGGACGTCTCGCTCGCGTTGATGCGGGCGCTCCACCCGATGGCGGCGATCGACAGCATCGGCGGGGCGGCGGAGCTCCGCCGTCAGGTCGCCCGTGCGCTCGAATCCAGGGGGCTGCGCTGATGCGCGTTCCGCGCGAGCATCGCCTGGGCTGGCTGTTGTGTGCCCCCGCCCTCGTCTCCATGGCGGCGGTGACGGCCTACCCCCTCCTCGAGGCCGTGCGCCTCTCCCTGTACCGGTACGACCTGCGTTTTCCCGGGACGCGCAGCTTCGTCGGACTCCAGAACTACGTGACCGTGCTGGGCTCCGCTGTCTGGTGGCAGTCCGTCGTGAACACTGCGATCATCACGGTCGCCTCGGTGTCGCTGGAGCTCGTCCTGGGGCTCGCCCTCGCCCTGACCATGCACCGCATCATCTTCGGTCGCCGCACCGTCCGGACGGCCGTCCTGGTCCCCTACGGAGTCATCACGGTCGTGGCGGCGCTGGCCTGGCGCTTCGCGTTCGATCCCACCACGGGCTTCGTCCAGGGGATGGGCGTGCTGGACCGCGCGTGGTTCGACCATCGCTGGTCGGCGTTCGCGGTGATCGTGGCGACCGAGGTATGGAAGACCACACCTTTCATGGCCCTGCTCCTCCTTGCCGGCCTCGCGCTCGTGCCCGCCGACCTCCTGCGCGCCGCGCGGGTGGACGGGGCCTCGGCCACGCAGCGCTTCTTCCGGGTGACGCTGCCGCTCATGAAGCCCGCGGTGATCGTCGCGCTGCTCTTTCGCACCGTCGACGCCATCCGCGTCTTCGACACGGTCTTCGTCGAGACCCGAGGTGCGTTGGGCACGGAGCCGGTCTCCCTGCTGGGCTACGACACGCTGCTGCGCAGCCTCAACCTCGGTCTGGGTTCCGCCGTGTCCGTGCTCGTCTTCGTCCTCGTCCTTTCGGTCGCGGTCGTGTTCATCCGCGCGCTGGGCGCCACTCCCGCCGGCGTGGGCGCGGGCACGCGATGAGCGCCTCCCGCTCGCGCCTGGACCGCGTCTTCCAAAGCGCCACTGCGCTGGTCGTGGTCGTGTACGCGCTTCTCCCCCTGGGATGGCTCCTCTCGATCTCCCTCAAGGCTCCGGGCGACCTGTCGGACGGGCGGCTCGTCCCCGGACGCATCACCCTCGAGCACTACCGGGCCGTCTTCGCCGATCCCCACTTCCCCGCCGCCCTGCGCAACTCGCTGGGCATCGCGGGAATCGCGACCACGCTGGCGATCGTCTTCGGCTCGCTCGCGGCCTACGCGCTGGTCCGTCTGCGCTTCCCGGGCCGTTCGCTCGTCATGGGCGGCGCCCTGTCCATCGCGATGTTTCCGCCCATCGCCGTCATCGGCCCGCTCTTCGACCTTTGGCGCCGCGTCGGGCTCTTCGACACCTGGACGGGGCTGGTGCTGCCCTACCTCTCGTTCACCCTGCCGCTGGCGATCTGGACGCTGTCGGCGTTCTTCCGGGACCTCCCGTGGGAGCTCGAGCGCGCCGCCCGGGTCGACGGGGCCACACGGCTGCAGGCGTTCCGGCACGTCATCGTCCCCCTCGCCGCTCCCGGCGTCGCGACCGCGGCCATCCTGGTCTTCGTCTTCGCCTGGAACGACTTCCTCTTCGCCATGTCGCTCACCTCCACCGACCATGCCCGCACGGTGCCCGCCGCCCTCGCCTTCTTCACCGGCGCATCCCGGTTCGAGGAGCCGACGAGCTCGATCGCCGCCGCTTCCCTGGTGGTCACCGTGCCGGTGGTGCTCGTGGTGCTGCTCTTCCAGCGACGCATCGTGGCCGGCCTCACCGCCGGCGCGGTGAAGGGGTGACCATGGCCGGCATCCGCCTGGAGGGCCTCACCAAGAGGTTCGACGACGGCACCGTGGCCGTGCGCGACGTCGACCTGGAGATCGAGGACGGGGAGTTCTTCGTGCTGGTGGGGCCGTCGGGATGCGGGAAGTCCACGCTGCTGAACCTGATCGTGGGTCTGGAATCCCCCACCCGGGGGGAGGTCTTCGTCGACGGCGAGCGCGTGACCCGGCGCGATCCCGGGAAGCGCAACATGGCCATGGTGTTCCAGAGCTACGCGATCTACCCCCACCTGAGCGTACGGGAGAACCTCGCTTTCCCCCTGAGGGTCGCCGGTGTCCCACCCGTCGAGCGCGACCACCGGGTCGTGGAGGCCGCTCGCGCCCTCGAGCTGGAGGAGCTGCTGGACCGTAGGCCCGCGACGCTGTCCGGCGGACAGCGCCAGCGGGTGTCCATGGGCCGCGCCATGGTCCGTGACCCGGTGGCGTTTCTCCTCGATGAGCCCCTCTCCAACCTGGATGCCCGCCTGCGCGGACAGATGCGCACGGAGATCGCCCGGCTCCATCGCCGCCTCGAGACCACGACGGTCTACGTCACGCACGACCAGACCGAGGCACTCACGTTGGCCGATCGCCTCGCGATCCTCGACGGCGGAGAGATCCAACAAGTGGGCACGCCCCGGGAGGTGTACCGGGCACCCGCCAACCGCTTCGTGGCGGGCTTTCTGGGTGCGCCACCCATGAACTTCCTGCGAGGGACCCGCGACGGAATGGACCTCGTGCTCCCGCTCGGCCCGATGCCCTGGCCATCCGGCCTGCCGGACGGCACCGTCACCGTCGACGTCGGGGTCCGGCCCGAAGACGTCCGCGAGGTCGGTCCGACCGAGGGTCGGGCGGACGACGACGTCTTCCGCTTCCGGGCACGGGTGGAGCTCGTCGAGTGGCTGGGCTCGGAGTCCTATGCACACGTGGAGATGCCCCGCGGTGGAGACTCCGCCCAACGGCTCGTCGTACGCTTGTCGCCGGGAGGTGACGTCGCTGAGGACGACGACATCGACATCGAGCTGGCTCGTTCCCGTCTGCACTTCTTCGACCCGGGCACCGGCATCCGCCTCCGCGTCGACGCCTGAGCTCGGGAGGGCGAAGCGCGGAACGCTTGCCGGGCCGCGGGGCCGGTCCTACCGTCCCGCCATCGCGCCCGCCGCGTCCCACCATCCCGGAACCTCTCCGTGACCCGATCCTCGTCGATATTCCTGCTCGCGCTCTCCCTCGGGGGATGTGCCGCCGCGCATACGCCCGCCGACTTCACGATCATCCCCGAGCCGCGGTCGCTGACACCCGGCAAGGGCGGTTTCCAGCTGGGTCCACGGACCGTCCTCGCGCTCGCTGACGGCACGGACGCCGAGCTCGCCCGACTCGCCGATTTCTGGGCCGCCCCGCTACGCACCGCCACCGGGTGGGGGCTACCGGCGGCCGAGGGGGCGTGCGCGAAGGGGTCCGTCTGCCTGCGGGTGGACGCGGACGGGCCAGCCGAGGGGTACACCCTGACCGTGACCGGGGACAGCGTGGTCGTCGCCGGGCACGATCATGCCGGGCTGTTCTACGGCCTGCAAACGCTCACGCAGATGCTCCCCTCCCGCCCCGACGGCTCGGCGCCGATGAAGCTCGCCGCGGCGACCATCTCCGACGCCCCACGCTTTCCCTACCGGGGGATGCACCTGGACGTGGGTCGACACTTCTTCGGGCCGGAGTTCGTGAAGCGCTACATCGACGAGCTCGCCCGATACAAGATCAACCGCTTCCACTGGCACCTGACGGAGGACCAGGGATGGCGGATCGAGATCAAAGCCTATCCGCTATTGACTCAGGTGGGAGCGTGGCGGAAGGAGACGATGGTCGAGAAGAACTTCGATCCGTACGTGGGCGACGGTCAGCCCTACGGGGGCTATTACACGCAGGACGAGATCCGCGACATCGTCGCGTACGCGCAAGAGCGCTTCGTCACGATCGTCCCGGAGATCGAGATGCCCGGGCACTCGCTCGCCGCCCTCGCGGCCTACCCCGAGCTGGCATGCACCCCCGGCCCGTTCGAGGTCGGCACACGTTGGGGGGTGTTCGAGGACATCTACTGCCCGAAGGAGGAGACCTTCACCTTCGTGGAGAACGTGCTCACCGAGGTCATGAACCTCTTCCCGGGGGAGTACATCCATATCGGCGGCGACGAGGCGCCGAAGGAACGCTGGCAGGAGAGCGAGGTCGCCCAGGCGGTCATCCAGCGCGAGGGGCTCGCCGACGAAGAGGCGCTGCAGAGTTGGTTCGTGCAGCGGATCGAGCGCTTCCTGAACGAGCACGGCCGCCGACTCATCGGATGGGACGAGATCCTGGAGGGGGGGCTCGCGCCGAACGCGACCGTGATGTCCTGGCGCGGCTCGGACGGTGGGATCGAGGCCGCGCGGCAGGGACACGACGTCGTGATGACGCCGACGAGCCATCTCTACTTCGACTTCTACCAGGGCGATCCCGACACCGAGCCGCTGGCGATCGGCGGTTACACGCCGCTGGAGCGGGTCTACGACTTCGAGCCGGTGCCGGAGGAGCTCACTTCGACGGAGGCGCGCCACGTGCTCGGCGCGCAGGGTAACGTCTGGACGGAATACATCGGCACGGAGGACCACGTGGAATACATGGTCTTCCCGCGGATGTTCGCGCTCTCCGAAGTGGTGTGGACCGACCCGGAGCCCCGGGACTTCCACGACTTCGCGCGGCGCCTGCCCTGGCACCTCGACCGACTGGATGCACAGGGCATACGCTACCGCATCCCGGACGTGGTGGGGCTCGCGCGAGATCGCCTCACGCTGCACGACGAGATCGAGGTGCCCCTCATGGCCGCCGTGAGGGGCTCGATCCGCTACACCCTCGACGGCACGGAGCCGGGCGCGGAATCACTCCGTTACACGGGTCCGCTGAAGGTACGGGTGAAGGACCGGCCGGTGACCGTGGCGGCGCGCGTCGTGCTACCGGACGGCCGGGAGGGGCCGGTGCGCCGGGCGGCGTTCGCGCGGGCGACCCCCCGGCCGGCGGCGCTGGTGAACGCCGCGCTGGAGGCCGGGCTGAACATGGACCTGTTCACGGGACGTATCCGCTCGGCCGCCGAGCTGGAGTCGCGCGGACAGCTCGTGCGCAGGGAGAAGGTGGCGTCGATCGCGATTCCGGCCGCGGTGCCCGATACGGTGTTCGGCCTCCGTTTCGGCGGCTACCTGAGCGTTCCGGAGGAGGGGGTGTACGCCTTCCGGCTCACCTCCGACGACGGCGCGGTGCTCCGCGTAGGCGGTGCCGTCGTCCTGGACAACGACGGAGCGCACCGGGAGACGTCGCGGGTGGGCGAGGTGGCCCTCTCGAAGGGCCTGCACCCCTTCGACGTGCTCTACTTCCAGGCCGGTGGCGGAATGAGGCTGAAGCTGGAGATGGCGCGGGGCGACGAACCGTTCGCGCCCCTGCCGCCTGACGCGGTGTGGCGCGTGCGGTGACGTGCGCGTGCCGCCGCGTCGGCGGCCCGCTCAGACGACATCCCGCTCCAACGGCCGCGTCAGGCACGTCGGACCGCCGCACCCCTTGGCGCAGATCTCCTCACCCTTGAAGAGGTGCACGAGCGCTCCGGCGGCCTCCATGCGCCGGCGGGTCTCCGGGTTCCCGGCTACCGCCACCGCCACGCGGGGTGCGACCGCCAGGACGTTGCAGCCGAGGGAGTCGAACTCGTCGTCGGGCACCTCGACCAGCTCGATCCCCCTGGCCAGCAGCGTCTCCCGGAAGGGCACGGGAAGGAGCGGCGAGTACACGAGCGCCAGGTCCCGGTCGAGCGGGCTGATCACCGACATCAGATGGAAGACGTCGTCGGGGCCGTTCCAGTGCGGCAGCGGCACGGTCAGCACCTCGTCCACCGCGTCGCCCAGCACCGCGGTAAGCTGGCGGATGCCTTCGTCGTTCGTGCGGTAGCCACGCCCGACAGCGACGGCGCGCGGCCCGACCCAGACGACGTCGCCTCCCTCGAGCCGCCCATCGCCCTCGATCGCACCCAGCACCGGAACACCGAGGGAGTCGTAGGCCGCCCGTGCCGCTTCGGGCTCACGTCGGCGCGCCGCCTTCCCCATCGAGCAGAGGATCGCGCCCCGGTCGCACACGACCGACGCGTCCCTGACGTAGAGCGAATCGAGCCCGATGTCCGCGGCCGGCATCCGCGCGACCTCGACGCCCAGCTCCCCGAGGAGCGAGGCGAACGCATCGGACTCCCGGCACGCGGCATCGAACTCCGGGGGGGCCAGGTAGTTCAGTGCCCGCCACTGGGTATCGACGGACGGCTGGTCCACGAAGGCGTCGCGGGCGTGCTTGAGTACGACGCGCTTCAGGAAGGCGCTGTCGGACTGATACCGGACGGAGGGCTCAGGCATCCGCGACCCCGACCCCGGCCTCCGCCACCTTGGCCCTCCTCCCTGCGCCCTGCAGGTAGATCGGTGCGCCCAGCGCCAGCAGCACGCCTCCCCAGAAGACCGCGTCCCACCCGGCCCCGACCACCGCCCATACCGAATAGACGAGCGCCAGCGCCGACACGACCAGCGCCCTGCGGGCGCCCCGCCCGCCGAAGCGGCCGGGCGTGCGCAGGATCAACAGGATGTGCGCGGCGGACGCGCACACGTACGCCACCAGCACGGTCACCGTCGCCAGGAGAACGGCGAAGGTGAACAGACCCACGAGGCCGCGGGTGTAGTTGGCCGCGACCAGCACGGTGGCGAGCGCGCTGGAGAGCGCGAGCCCGAGGGCCGGTGTGCCCCTGGCCGACAGGCGGCCGAACGCCTCCGGGAAGAGCCCGTCCCGGGCCGGCGCCAGCGGCATCTGGCCCTGCATCAGCACCCAGCCGTTGAGCACGCCGAACCCCGCGACGGCCGCACCGGCCCCCACGAGCTTGCCCGCCCAGCCCCCCCA